>PDWI01004217.1_pt1 | contig 19481 bp, 18 predicted proteins | sample 1430891 | NCBI WGS metagenome assembly PDWI01 (sample SAMN01162508, study PRJNA174530) | Oral metagenome, whole genome shotgun sequencing project. | biome: Marine environment; feature: Marine mammal; material: Swab sample of the gingival sulcus; isolation source: swab sample of gingival sulcus...
CCAAATAAAACAGCATATCGGTAATGCTTTGGAAATTATCCCAACGATAGACGCAAAATTTGATTTAGTTTTTATTGATGCCGACAAAAAAAATTACATTAATTATTTTCATTTGATTATGCAAAAAATGAACAAAGGCGGTGTAATTTTATCGGACAATGTGCTTTGGAGTGGAAAAGTGGTTGAGGAATTAAACCCAAGAGATATTGATACAAAAACCTTATTAGAATACAACAAACTTTTGAATACTGACAAGCGTTTAGAAACCATTTTATTGCCTATTCGTGATGGATTAACCATAACAAGAGTCAAATGATTCCAGAGAAATTGCATAAAAAATTAGAAGAACGAAAAAAACAGAATATTTTTCGTGTTTTAGGGATTGAAAATCAGTTAATTGATTTTTCATCTAATGATTATTTGGGTTTTGCAAAGGATGCTGAAATTTTTGAAAAAACACATCAAATATTAATACAGAAAAATATTGTAAAAAATGGAGCAACAGGTTCTAGGTTAATTTCAGGAAATAATGATCTATATAATGAAATTGAAGAATATCTAGCAAATGTACATCAGTCGGAAGAGGCGTTATTGTTTAATTCAGGATATACTGCAAATTTAGGATTATTTTCATCAATTTTAACCCGAGAAAGTGTTGTTTTGTATGATGAATTAAGTCATGCATCTATACGAGATGGAATAAAACTTTCAGATGCTAAATCATACAAATTTAAACATAATGATTTGAGTGATTTAGAACTTAAATTACAAAAATTTAAAGATGTTACCATTTATATTGTTACTGAAAGTGTTTTTTCAATGGACGGCGATACACCTGATTTGAAAAAAATGAGCGATTTATCAGAAAAATACGATGCATATTTAATTGTAGATGAAGCACATGCTTTTGGTGTTTTTGGTTTGGGCTTGGTGCAAGAATTAGGTTTGCAAGATAAAATTTTTGCTAGAGTTATAACATTCGGCAAAGCTTTAGGCTGTCATGGAGCAGTAATTTTAGGAGCTACAGAATTAAAAGAATATCTTATTAATTTTTGTCGACCTTTTATATATACAACAGGAATGCCACCACACCAATTGATGACGATATATGTGTCATATCAAAAATTGATGTGTTGCGAAGAGCGTGAAAAATTGCGTAAAAATATTCGTTATTTCAAGAGTTTAACACAGAATATGAATTTTATTTTTAGCGATTCGCCGATACAAAGTTTGCTTATAAGGGATAGTGTTGAGGCTAAAAAATTAGCGTCCGAGTTGTGTTCTAAAAAATTTGATGTAAAAGCAATACTTTCGCCTACTGTTCCTAAAGGAACGGAACGGATACGTTTTTGTATTCATACATATAATACATTTGAAGAAATCGAAAAAATCACAAATTTGATAAGGGAGAAAATCATAAACCTTAAAAATTAAAAAATGAAAAAATATTTTATAACAGGAATTTCTACGGAAGTAGGTAAAACAATTGTTTCTGCAATTATAACAGAATCATTACAAGCTGATTATTGGAAGCCAATACAAGCAGGAGAGTTGGAAAATTCCGATGCTCATAAAGTCAAAAACTTGATTTCTAATGAAAAAACAAAAATTCATGAGAATAGTTATGCATTAAATACACCAATGAGTCCACATGCTGCTGCAGAAATAGATGGAGTTGCTATTGAGTTGGATAAAATTAAAGAACCTCAAACAAGAAATAATTTAGTTATTGAAGGGGCGGGAGGCTTATTAGTTCCTTTGAATAAACAACATACTATATTGGATATTATTAAGCTTGATTATAAAATTGTAGTTGTTTCACGACATTATTTAGGAAGTATTAATCATACTTTATTAACAATCAACTTGTTAAAAAGTAAAGGTTTTGATGTTTGTTTAGTTTTTAGTGGAGCAGAAAATAAAACGACAGAATCAATTATAAAAAAGTTTGCCGATGTCGAGATTATAGGTAGGGTTGATGAAGAGCCTTATTTTGACAAAAATGTTATTTTAGAATATGCAAATAAATTTAAAAGTATGTTTTAATTATAATTATTTAATAATCAATAAATTATATTTTTAAATATGGCGTTTTTTTAAATAAAAATAAAAAATTAATTATTTTTTTATAAATTTGTCTTGTAAATATCTTAAAGAACACTATATTTGCATTTTATAGAAATAAAGTTTTAATTTAAATTTTTGATAATGAAACAAGTAAAATTAGCAGTTTTAGCTGTATTTGCAGCATTTACAGCAACTGTAAGTGCTCAAGATGAGGACAATCCTTGGGCTATCGGTTTTGGTGTAAACGGGATTGATGTAAGAGCTCATACAACAGATGTAGGGACTATTGCAAAGGATTACATAGGGTTTGATGATTTAAAATCAAATATTATTCCTTCTGTATCTAGATTAACAGTAGGTAAGTATTTAGAGCAAGGTTTTTCTTTGCAATTGGCAGGGTCTTTAAATAAGATCAAAACAATTGAAACAGAAAACGATGTAGAGGAATTATACTACTCAGTAGATCTTATGGTAAATTATGATTTGAATAATTTAATTGGAGATACAAAATGGTTTGATCCTTATGTAGGTCTTGGAGGTGCTTATCAAGTAGCTGGAGATGTTAACGAAGGAGTTATTGCTGGTCAAGCAGGTTTTAATACTTGGTTTAATGATAATGTAGGGTTGAATTTCAACACTGCTTACAAGCATGGTTTTGCTGATTATGGTAGAGATGTATTTCAACATTCTGTTGGTTTAATCTTTAAGTTTGGAGGTAAAGATACTGATGGAGATGGTGTGTTTGACAAGAATGATGAGTGTCCAGAAGTTGCAGGATTAAAAGAATTCAAAGGATGTCCTGATACTGACGGTGACGGAATCAAAGATTCTGAAGATGAGTGTCCAGAAGTTGCAGGGTTAAAAGAATTTAAAGGATGTCCTGATACTGATAAAGATGGTGTTAAGGATGGAGATGATGCTTGTCCAGAAGTTCCAGGATTAAAAGAATTTAACGGATGTCCTGATACTGATGGTGATGGTGTGTCTGACGATAAAGATAAGTGTCCTAAAGAAGCAGGAGCTAAAGAAAACAACGGATGTCCTTGGGGAGATCAAGATAAGGATGGATTCAAAGATAACGTAGATAAATGTCCAGCTAAAGCAGGAGTTGCTCCAGATGGATGTCCTAAACAAGTTCTTACTGAGGTTAAGAAAAAAGAATTAGGAAGATATGCTAAAGCAATCTACTTTAACTCTGGTAAAGCTACATTTAAGCCAGGTGTAACTGAAAAATTAGATATGATTGTTGATATCATGAAAGAATTTAGTGAAGTTAACTTCTCTGTTGAAGGTCACACTGATAGTCAAGGTGCTAAGAAGACTAATCAGAGATTATCTGAAAGAAGAGCTAAAGCAGTATTAGATTACTTAGTTAGTAAAGGAATTGCTAGTTCAAGATTGTCTTCTGCAGGATTTGGTGAAGAGTATCCAATTGATACTAATGCAACTAGAGCTGGTAGAGCAAACAACAGACGTGTAGAAATTAAAGCTAGAAAATAATTTTTCACATCATAAATAAAAGAGCCTCACTGAAAAGTGAGGCTTTTTGTTCTATAAATTTTTGTTTTAAAATAATATAAAAAATCATTAAAATGGTATGCCAAAATACATGTATAAAGAAGAATTATGTAGGTTCATGTTGTAATAAATTATAAAAAAAATTAAATTAATTTAATTTTAGTTTTTAAATTAAAAGTAAAAAAACTAAATTTGCACAGTAAAAATGATTAAATCATTTAAATTAATAAAATTATCATAACATTAATTATATAGTAATGTCAACAATAAAAGGTAAAGTATCTCAAATCATTGGTCCAGTAATCGATGTAGAATTTAGTAAAGAAAACAAAGAATTACCAAAAATATATGATTCATTAGAAATAAAAAGAAAAGATGGATCTGTATTGGTGTTAGAAGTACAACAGCATATAGGAGAAAATACTGTTAGAACTATTTCTATGGATGCAACTGATGGTTTGTCTAGAGGAGTGGAAGTAGAAGCGACAGGAAATCCAATTAAAATGCCTATCGGTAAGGATATTTTCGGTAGGTTATTTAATGTTACTGGGGATGCTATAGATGGTTTAGGAGAATTACCAAAAAAAGGAGAAAATGGAATGGAAATCCATAGACAAGCTCCTAAGTTTGAAGAACTTTCAACTTCTACCGAGGTGTTATTTACAGGTATTAAAGTTATTGATTTGATAGAACCGTACGCTAAAGGAGGTAAAATCGGATTGTTTGGGGGTGCAGGAGTAGGTAAAACTGTATTAATTCAGGAATTAATTAACAACATTGCTAAAGGTCATGGTGGTTTATCAGTTTTTGCAGGAGTAGGAGAACGTACTCGTGAAGGAAATGATTTGCTACGAGAGATGTTGGAATCAGGAATTATTAAATATGGTGATGATTTTATGCATTCTATGGAAGAAGGAGGATGGGATCTTAAGAAAGTGAATAAAGAGGAAATGCGTGAATCAAAAGCGACATTCGTTTTTGGTCAGATGAATGAGCCACCGGGAGCGCGTGCTCGTGTTGCTTTGTCAGGACTTACTATTGCAGAATATTTCCGTGATGGAGCAGGAGACGGACAAGGAAAAGATGTATTATTTTTCGTTGATAATATCTTCCGTTTTACACAAGCAGGTTCTGAGGTGTCAGCTTTATTAGGTCGTATGCCATCAGCCGTAGGATATCAGCCAACATTAGCAACAGAGATGGGGGCAATGCAAGAGCGTATTACGTCAACAACAAAAGGTTCTATTACATCAGTTCAGGCGGTTTATGTACCTGCGGATGATTTAACAGACCCTGCGCCAGCAACAACTTTTGCTCACTTAGATGCAACAACTGTATTATCTCGTAAAATTGCAGGATTAGGTATTTATCCAGCAGTTGATCCTTTAGATTCTACATCTAGAATTTTAACTCCTGAGATTTTAGGAGAAGAGCATTATAATACAGCTCAACGTGTAAAAGAGATTTTACAACGTTATAAAGAGTTACAAGATATTATTGCCATCTTAGGTATGGAAGAATTATCTGAGGAAGATAAATTGGTAGTACATAGAGCACGTCGTGTGCAACGTTTCTTATCTCAACCATTCCATGTGGCGGAGCAGTTCACAGGAATACCAGGTGTTTTAGTAGATATTAAGGACACTATCAAAGGGTTTAATATGATTATGGATGGAGAATTAGATAAATACCCAGAGGCTGCATTTAATTTACGAGGGTCAATACAAGAAGCGATTGATGCAGGAGAAAAAATGTTAGAAGAAGCGGAAGCTTAAAAATAATTGAGGATTGAAAATTGATACATCAATTTTCAATTCTTCATTTTCAATTAAAAAAAATATGTTTTTAGAAATAGTAACACCAGAGGCGATTTTATTTTCATCAGAAGTGGAGTCGGTTAGCGTACCCGGAATAAATGGAGCATTTCAAATGCTTAATAATCACGCACCTGTGATTTCAGTTTTGAAAGAAGGGATTGTGAAAATAAGGGGTACTAAAACTGAAATCGAAGAAGAATTTCAAGAAAAATTTTTCACAACAGATGATAAACGTCTTGGTTTTAAAATAAAATCAGGAGTTTTAGAACTTAAAAAGAATAAGATTATTCTTTTAGCGGATTAAAAAAATGTAAAGAGGTTATTAAATAACCTCTTTTTTATTTTGTTATGTTTTTAATTTAGAACCCTTTAGCAATAATATTCTAGTAGAAATTTTGATTACTTTGTTGATATTTGTCGATAAGATGATGATATCTTAAATTTTTTATTCAAAAATCATATGTTTTTATTTATTAATAAAAGTTAAAAACTGCAATTTATATATAAAAATATGCTATTTATACATAAAATAATACTATTTATAAACAACAAGCTAATGTTTGTAAATTTTAGGCATGAAATTTGTATCTTTGAAAAATAGAAAACATTAAATTTATTCAAATGAAAAAAATAGCATTATTAATATTTATTAGCTTCACATTTTTAGTTGTTAATGCTCAAAAAACGTGTAATAAAAAGGAGGAATCATTAGAAGATTTGAATAGTATTGCAAAATGCAGTTTGGATAAGTCTAATAAAAAGAAGAATCAATTAAGGGTTAGGGTTTCTGCTAAAAGAAGATTTTTAAAAAAGAGTAGTATTAATAAAAAATTAATAAAATCATTAAAATTAAAAAAGAATTTATCATCAGCAGAATTAAGAAAAGCTAAAAAATTTGTTGCAGTTGATCAAGTTCCTACTTTTAAAAAATGTTCAGCTTTGGAAGGGGACGAACGTTTAGATTGTTTTAATTCTGAAATGGTTAAACATATAGAAAAACATTTTAATTACCCTAATAAAGCTATCATAAATAAAATTGAAGGTGAAGTTTGGGTGCGATTTGTTATAGGAAAAGATGGATATGTTACTAATATTAAAACATATACTAAGGGAGCAAAGAAACATCAAATATTAGAAGACGAAGCTCTTAGAGTGGTTTCTTATTTACCTATATTAGAACCAGGAATTAAAAACGGAAAACCTGTTTCTGTAAAATATGGATTTCCTATTAATTTTGAATTAGATAATTAATCATATTACTTTAAAACATTAGCCTCTTTATCTTTTAAGATAAGAGGCTTTTTTATACAATAATCTTAAAATTTTTTAAACTATGATAATGAAAAAAACGATATTTTTTATAATATTACTAAGTCATTTTATAATTTTTTCACAAGAAGTGGAATTAAAAGGAGAGGTTTTTGATGAATATTTAGAGCCTTTTGCTAATGCTCTTATTAAAACTCCTAATGGAAAAACAACAACATCTGACCACGATGGGCAATTTACAATTAAAACTAAACTTCCAGTAACGTTAACAGTATATTACATTGGGTATAGTACTGAAAAAGTAATTGTGAATTCAGAGGATGATCAAATTGGAATTATTTTGAAGGAAAATAGTGGGTTAGAACAAATTGTACTATCAGCAACCCGTACGCCTGAACGATTATTTGAATCGCCTGTAACCGTACGAAGAATTAGTTTGAATGATATTAAAAAAACACCTTCAACTTCCTTTTATGAAGCAATAGGGAATTTACGTAATGTAGATATTAAAACAAATTCAATTTTATTAAAATCTGTAAATACAAAAGGATTTTCAACGCTTAAAAATAACCGTTTTGTACAGTTAATTGATGGGGTAGATAACGTTTTTCCTACAGCGAGTTTTTCTCCTGGGAACATGATCGGTTTGGTGGATATGGATGTTGAGAATATTGAGATATTAGAAGGAGCGTCATCTGCTTTGTACGGTGCCAGTGCTTTTAATGGAGTGTTATTTATTAAAAGTAAGAGTCCTTTTGATTATGAAGGAATTAGTGCAGAGTTTAAAGGAGGTATAACAAAACAAGCATCAGGAAGAGCTGATGGTTTCTATCATCCTGCTATTCGTTTTGCGTATAAGTTTAGTGATTATTTTGCAGCAAAAGCTTCGTTTAGTCACTATACAGGTAAGGAGTGGGAACATAATGATTTAAGAGGGCTTGATGATAAAGAATATATTGTTGAAGATGCTTCTAGAAATCAAGATTATTATAATGGTGTAAATACGTATGGAGATGAGATAGAAATCAACCAAAAGACAGGGCCTTTCATGAACTTTTTGAAAACTTCTGCGGATCTTTTAAAAGCTAAAACAACTGTAGAAACATTGACAAAAATTCAACAGCAAAGAGTTCTTACATCAGAAGAACAAATGATGTTGGCTCAATCAAGTAAAAGTTTACCTTTATTACAAGCTGGTTTAGGTATAGCTGGAGGAGCTCTAGCTCTTTCAGGGAATGAGGACATAACTCGTGAAGGGTATCATCAAAAATATTTAGTAGATGATAAAGCAAAGAATATTAAGTTTAATACTTCTTTGCATTGGAGACCTTTTGCTAATAATAAATTTGAAGTTATTTGGACTTCTAGATTTAATGTTGCTAATAGTTTATTTAATTATGGTAATAATAAAATTGCTGTTAGAGATGCTAGTTTTAATCAACATGTTTTAGAATTTAAAGGAGAAAATTTCTTTTTAAGAGGTTTTGAAACAACTTCAGATTCAGGAGATACATACAGTGTAAATGCTTTAGGTTTATTGATTAATGAAACAGCTAAACCTACAGATGTTTGGGCTACAGAATATATTGGTTCATATATAAATGCAAGAAGTGAAGCTATGAAGAATGGGATTAATATGTCTCCAGATCAAGCTAATAAAATAGCTAGAGGAATTGCAGATAGTGTAACCCCTGTTTTAGATGATGATGGAAATCCAACTGGCAAGTATTATATGGCTAGAATTCAACCAAATTCAGCTATTTTTAATCAATTAGTGAATCATTTTAAGAATAAATATGTTACTGATGGAGGAGCTAAGTTTAATGAGAAATCTAAGATTTATAACGTAGAAGGAAATTTTAATTTTGGTAAATATATTGACTTTGCTGAAATTCAGATAGGAGGTTCTTTCAGAAGATATGATATTCAGGCATTAGGATATATGACTACTCAAATCGGAGAACGAATTCAAGATGATAGTTATGGAGCGTATTCACAAGTTCGTAAAAAGTTATTAGATGATAGAATGGATATTACGGCTTCTGTACGATATGATCGTGTTGCAGAAATGAAAAAAGGAGCTTATTCTCCAAGATTTGCTATTGGATATACTACAGGAAAGGACAGAAACCATCATTTTAGATTTTCAGTGCAAGAGGCATATCGTCAACCAAATTTAAACGAAAGGTATAATGTTCTTCCTTTAGGTAATAACTCATATGTATTAGGGAATTCAAAAAATAATTTGAAGCGTTTTAAGGCACAAATTGGTTCTGGAAGAAAGGAGATATTTAGAGAAAAATTAATAGATGAAAATGTGTTAAGGAATGAAAAAGGATTTATTGTAAGTTCTCTAGATAAATTTTATTCTGATTTAGTTTATAAAATGAATCCTACAGATGGATTTGATGCCATACTTAAAAAGGCATCAGAAGGGTTTAAGACTATAGAGAGTGATCAAATTCAAGAAGAATTACGTCCTGAGCATGTGATGTCATTTGAGTTAGGGTATCGAGGAATGGTAAATGTTTCTCCTACTAATATTTTAGAGATAGACTTTAGTGGTTATTATAATAAGTATGAAGATTTTATTAGATATCAAGACTTGTATTTTCCAGGATTAAGTAGAAACGAAAATGTTGTTCCTGATGCAGGGGCATCAAATAATGTAATTGGAAAAAATGGACAATTAGGAGCGGGTGATGTTTTTACAAATCCTTTTACGATGGCGATACTTATGGTTGTTGCGAATAACCGTGCTATGATTTCTATTCCTAAAAATTCAGAAGCAAATATTAATGCTTATGGAGCTGGAGTTTCTGTAAAAACAAGACTTTTTGATAATTATAAAGTATCTTTAAACTATGCCTGGAATGATTTTAATTATGACAAAAATGGAGATACTGATTTTGTACCTGAATTTAATACTTCTAAGCATAATGTTAAAATGATGATAGGTAATGATAATTTGTTTAGAAATTTAGGATTTAATGTAGCTGCTCGTTGGCAAAGTGGTTATTTTTGGCATTCACATTTTGCAAATGGAAAGATTGACCCAATGACTGTTGTTGATGCTCAGATTTCATATACAATTCCTAAGATGAAATCTAAAATTAAATTAGGTGCAAATAACTTATTCGGAAAGTCGTATTATGATAATATCGGTAATGGAGCTATTGGTAATATTTATTACTTATCTTGGGTGATACATTAATTTTATAAACTTTTTTGTATTTAAATAAATAAATAATAAAACTAGCAGATTTTTATTAATCTGCTAGTTTTATTTGTAATAAATAAATATTTTATTATTATTTCTTAGGATAAAGAAACATTTTTGTAGTTCCATTTTTTGAAGAATAAGACAGAACTAATTCTTTAGCTTTTATTAATTTTTCTATTTTCGCTGGCGATCTTTCGACTAAAATTTTATTGTTTTTTACTTCATATTTTTCAATTGCTTTATCCTCTTTGCAATCTTCACCACTGTAACGATAAGCAATAATTTCTTTTGATGTAAATTGGATAGTAGATTTTTTCTTAGTACAACCTTCATAAAAATCTTTTGTTATATCCTTTTCTGTATCATCAAGAATAATTGTTACTTTTTTAATAATCCAAGTGCCAATCAGATCTTTTTTTGTATAATTTTCAGCTTTTTTTAAAGGAATAAACCCCATTAAAAAAATAACTGCAATAAATAACAATTTTTTCATCATCTAATCTTCATTAAAACTCATTACAATATCTAATATATACCAGAATAATAACATTAAAGATGAAAATAAACTCAAAGCAGCTGCTACATATTCATCTGTTTCGTATTCGTGGACTAGTTCAGATGTTTCGTATAAAATAGAACCTCCTGCAAGAACACACATCGCAACAGAAAACGCAAGACCAAGGTTAAAACCAAACATCATTCCTGCGGCAATAACTCCAAGAGCTATAAAACCTCCAAGCGTAATGGCTCCTCGTAAAAATGAAAAATCTTTTTTTGTAATAAAGACAATTGCCGATAAACCTATAAAAAGCGTTAGCGTAATAATTGCTGCTTGATGAATAAGGTCAACGCTATTTGTCATTGACCTTGCAACAAATAATAAAGGAACAAAAATTAACGCTTCAGCAATAACATAAACAGCAAACGCTAAATATTGCACCTGTTTATTTGTCGATTTGAACACTGTACTTTGTGCTGAATAACTTATTAACATAAATCCTCCAAGCATAATCATCCATCTCCAACCCTTTGTCATTGACATCATAAAAGTGGTGATTGTTTCTGAATTTAAGAAGATATATTCTGCTAACATAAATAATAAAACACCACCTGCGACATGCGAATAGGTTTTTTTATAAAATTCAACTCTTTCTAAATCAGTTGCTTCTGATAGAGCAATATTTCTTTGATATGTATTTTCCATAATTTTTAATTTGATTATTTTGTTTTAACTAAGCGTCTTTCTTTTTTCTTTTGTTCGTTTCGTTCGATTTTATGTTTTGGACGTGTCCATTTTGGTTTTTCTCCAAGTGGTTTAAATTGAGAATCCTCCGCTTCAACCGTTTGAGGATGAACGTGTTTTAAGAATGGTTTTTGAGGTTTTAAACCTAACAATTCAAATAATTTCATATCTTCTTGAATGTCAGGATTTGGCGTTGTTAAAAGTTTATCCCCTGCAAAAATCGAATTTGCACCTGCGAAAAAGCACATTGCTTGACCTTCTTGACTCATTGAGGTTCTACCTGCTGACAAACGAACTTGTGTTTCAGGCATTACAATTCGTGTGGTTGCAATCATTCGTAACATTTCCCAAATAGACACAGGCTCTTGGTTTTCCATTGGAGTTCCTTCAACCGAAACAAGTGCATTAATCGGCACAGATTCAGGTTGCGGATTTAAGGTTGATAAAGCCACCAACATTCCTGCTCGGTCTTCTAATTTCTCGCCCATTCCGATAATTCCACCTGAACAAACCGTTACATTTGTTTTTCTGACATTGGCAATGGTGTCTAGTCGGTCTTGATAACCACGCGTTGAAATTACTTCTTTATAATATTCTTCTGATGAATCTAAGTTATGATTATAAGCATACAAACCTGCTTCGGCTAATCGTTTTGCCTGATTTTCGGTAAGCATTCCGAGCGTACAACAAACCTCCATATCAAGTTTATTAATTGTACGTACCATTTCTAAAACTTGATCAAATTCAGGACCATCTTTTACATTTCGCCATGCTGCTCCCATACAGACACGTGAACTTCCCGAGGCTTTTGCTCTTAAAGCCTGTGCTTTTACATGCGAAACGGTCATTAGATCATTTCCTTCTATATCTGTATGATAACGTGCCGCTTGTGGACAATAACCGCAATCTTCTGGACAACCACCAGTTTTTATAGATAACAAAGTAGATACTTGAACTGTATTTGGGTCATGGTGTTTTCTGTGAATAGTCGCAGCTTCATATAATAATTCCATTAGAGGTTTATTATAGATTTCAAGAATTTCTTCTTTTGTCCAATTATGTTTAGTTTCTGTAGTCCAATTGCTCATTTTGTTGTTTTTTAAATTACAATTTTATAAAAATTGTTGTAGTTCTGTAAGTAGTTCGATTGTTGTTATTGAACCTTCTTTTGACCATTTTATTTCACCATTTTTATAAATAGTGTAGGTCAATTCATCGTTAATACCTAAGGCATTTACTAATATGTTGTTTTTAAATGTGTTGATTTTGATGATTCTGACTTTTTCTTTAAAAACCATATTTATTTGTTTAAGCATATCGTCATCAACAGTAATAATATTGTCATAAAAACATATTAATACAGGTTCATTTCCACTGATAATTTCACCAAATTTAGCCATAATACAACATTGAATTAATTTACAAAGTTACATTTTTATTAGATACAAACAAAGATGCTTTTGTTTTTTTAAAATTTAAATTAAATCATAAGTTAATCTAGATTGATTTAGTATTTTTGTAAACTAAGATAGATATCATGAAAAGTATTGAATCAAGACAAGATTTAGAAGTTTTAGTGCATACCTTTTATGCAAAAATTCGAAAAGATGATTTGTTGGGAGACATTTTTAATAATCATATTTTAGAAGAACAATGGTCTGCTCATTTGGAAAAACTAACAAATTTTTGGGAGCGAATTTTATTAGGTGGAGATAATTTTCGAGGGAATCCTTCGCAGAAACATATTAATGTTGATTCTAATTTGAATTATACAGTTAGTCAAGAGCATTTTGGGCGTTGGTTAATGTTATGGTTTCAAACTGTTGATGAACTTTATGATTGTGATATCGCATTTATGGCAAAAGAAACCGCAAGGAAAATGGCGCACGGTCAATATATAACCATTTGGAATCATAGACCACAAGAATTCAAATAAATGAAAGAAGATTTTTTACATTATGTTTGGCAGTATAAATTGTTTGATTTCAAGGATTGTAGAACAACTCAAAACGAGCCTGTTTCTATTGTTCATGTAGGTAATTACAACCTCAATTCTGGACCTGATTTTTTGTATTCTCAATTGAAAATCGATCATCAAACTTGGGTTGGAAATGTAGAAATTCATAAAAAATCATCTGATTGGTATGCTCACAAACATGAAAAAGATAAAAGTTATGATGCTGTAATTCTTCATGTTGTGTACGAACACGATGTGGATGTTTTTATGAAAAACAACAAACCTCTTCCGACATTGGTTTTAAAAAATCTAATTTCAGAAGATATTTTTGAGGAATACGAAAAATTAATCAATCAGCGAGTTCATTGGATAAGTTGCGAACGCCAATTACCTGATATTAATTCCGTTTTATGGAAATCGTGGCTTAAAAACCTTTATTTTGAACGATTAGAGCAAAAATCAGCACTTGTTCGAGAATTATTGACACAAACAAACAATGATTTTGAAGCTGTTTTGTTTCAGTTGTTGGCTAAGAATTTCGGCTTAAAAGTCAATGGTGATGTTTTTCTACAATTGGCTAAATCGATCGATTTTTCTATCGTCAGAAAGGAATCTTTCAACGAAAAATCATTAGCTTCTTTGCTTTTTGGTCAGGCAGGATTTTTATCTGATGAAACTGAAATTCCATATCAAATGGAATTAAAACAAGAATACGAATACTTAGCGCATAAATACACATTAAGCCCTTTGGAAAACAATCAATTTAGTTTTTTTAGAATGCGACCAAATAATTTTCCGACTATTCGTTTAGGTCAATTGGTGGCTTTGTTTAATAGGCATCAAAATTTATTTTCAAAAGTAATTTCTTTATCAAAACCTGAAGATTTTTATAAATTATTTTTGGTAGAGGTTAATGATTTTTGGAAAGAGCATTATACATTCGAAACACCGTCTAAAAAAAGTCTTAAAAAATTAACAAAACAGTTTGTTGATTTATTGATTATCAATACAATAATTCCTTTAAAATATGTGTATTTGCAGTTGTTGAAAAAGCCATATAAAACGGAAATTTTAAACATAATGCATCAGCTAAAACCTGAAAAAAACAAAATTATTGATAATTTTTCAGCCTTGGGCATTACGGCACAAAATGCCTTTGAAAGTCAAGCGTTGATTCAGTTAAAAAAGGCTTATTGTACTCCGAAATATTGTTTAAAATGTGCTATCGGAAAAGAATTATTAGGGAAAAACAATTAAACATCGGTAAAAAATGTCAATAATCACAAGCAAAGCAATTGTTTTTTCTTCTATAAAATATGGAGATTCGAGTTTAATTGTAAAGTGTTTTACTGAAAAAGAGGGCATCAAAAATTATCTTATTAAAGGAATTTTAAAATCTAAAAAAGGAAAACTAAAACCTTCTTATTTTCAACCACTAACACAGTTAGAACTAGTTGGGAATCATACAAATAAAGGGCAGTTAAATTATATAAAAGATATTCAAATAATACACCCTTATAATAGTATTCACACATCTATTGTAAAGCAATCTATCGTTATATTTTTGTCTGAAATTTTGTCAAATGTTATTCAGGAAGAGGAGGCGAATGAAACCTTATACAAATACCTTGAAACATCGTTTATTTGGCTAGATACTCATGCTGAAACTGCTAATTTTCACTTATTATTTTTGTTGAATTTATCAAAATTTTTAGGTTTTTATCCTGATATCACAAATAAACATAAATCAGCTTTTAATCTTTTAGAGGGAAAGTTTACCGATGTTATTTATGATAAGATGAGTGTTAATGATTTGAAATTAAACGCTTTCAGAAAATTGTTAAATGCTAATTTTAAATCAATTTCTGATATTAAATATACTAAAAATGAAAGACAATCTATTTTGCGATTGATAATTCAATATTTTGAGTTACATTTGAACGGATTTAAAACACCTAATTCTTTAGAGATTTTAGAAAGTGTTTTCCAATAAAAATAATTAAAAAATAAAAATATGATTAAAACATTTAAAATAGTAAGTTGGATAGAATGGACATCATTTATCGTACTTTTGATCGCCGTAGTTAACAAATATGTATTTCAAGGAGATCCTATGATTGTTACCTATTTAGGTAGAACGCATGGATTTTTATTTATTGCGTATATTGTTTTAGCGTATCTAGTAAAAGATGAGTGTAAATTATCGACTAAAAATTTTCTAATGCTTTGTTTAATGGCGGCACTTCCTTTTGGAGTTTTCTTAATTCATAGATATTTAAAACCTACAAAATAAGGATTATGAAAGTTTTACATTTAGACAAAAATCACGAATTATTGATAAATGAATTTAAAAAATTTGGTTTTGAAAATGATGAAGATTATCAATCATCAAAAGCAGAAATCGAAGAAAAAATTCATGAATATGATGGAATTGTAATAAGAAGTCGTTTTAAAATCGATAAGGATTTTTTAGATAAAGCTATTAATTTAAAATTTATAGGTAGAGTTGGCGCAGGGCTTGAAAATATTGACTGTGACTATGCTGAATCAAAAAATATAAAACTTATTTCTGCTCCTGAAGGAAATAGAAATGCTGTTGGCGAGCATACGCTAGGAATGATATTGTCATTATTCAATAAATTGAATAAAGGAGATAAAGAAATCCGAAATGGACTTTGGCAAAGGGAACAAAATCGAGGTTGGGAATTAGATGGAAAAATAGTCGGAATTATCGGTTATGGAAACATGGGGAAAGCCTTTGCAAAAAAGCTTCGTGGCTTTGATGTTGAGGTGATTTGTCATGATATCAAACCTAATGTTGGTGATGGAAATTGTAAGCAGGTAACACTCGAAGAATTACAAAAAAGAGCAGATATATTGAGTTTACACACGCCAGAAACACCTTTAACAATCAATATGGTAAATACTGATTTTATCAATAAATTTGAAAAATCTTTTTGGTTAATCAATACAGCTAGAGGTAAATCGGTTGTTACAGAAGATTTGGTGTCTGCACTGAAATCTAAAAAAATTCTTGGGGCTGGTTTAGACGTATTGGAATATGAAAAATCATCGTTTGAAAATTTCTTTTCAGGAACATTACCTGATGCTTTTCGATATCTAATTACATCTGAAAATGTGATTTTGAGTCCGCATGTGGCAGGTTGGACAATTGAAAGTAAAGAAAAATTAGCTCAAACAATTGTAGATAAGGTAAATAAACATTTTGTTAATCCTACTTCAGAAACCAATTTATTGGAAGGCAAAGTAAATGAATTTGCGGATACTGCGAAGGACAAAATTAACGAAGCTTTGAATAGTGAAACTGCGAAAAATATTAAAGATAAAGCAAATGAATTTATCGACAAGGCCGAAGAAACAATTGAAACTGCAAGTGAAAAGATTAAAGAATTTGCAAATTCTGACGAAGTAAAAAAAGGAATTCAAAAAAGTAAAGATTTTTTGAATGATTTGTTTAAAACGAAATCAAAAGAATAATTTATTATTAAGAATAAAAAATCGTCTAAATTTTTTAGACGATTTTTATAATTTCAGGGATCCCTTGAAACTTTTAATTTTCTTTAGTTTCATTTGGTTTTTGTTTTTTATCATCGAATATAAATAAAAATAATGCGATAACTAAAAAAACACATACAGCTGCGAAAACACCTATAAAAAACACTCCATATCCCCAAGCAACTAAAGGTAAATTTATTGATAACATAAGATTAATTTTTTTTAACAGTTCAAAAGTATAAATTATTATGTAATATCGAAATGACTTTTGTCATATTTTTAGAAAAATAGATTCATTCTAAATTCCTTAAAACCAAAAACCAAGATTAAAAAGCACGTTCAAATTGTGATTTTTTGACCATGTTGCACGTAATTCTATAGGTCCAAGAATACTTTTAAATCCATAACCCAAGGCATAACCAAAATAAATGTTTTCTAATAATTTATCTTTCAAGAAGTTGTTTTTTCCCATCTTTATTAAATTGGTGTCAAATAACAAATGATGTCCATTTTTGACATTATATCTTAATGAAAAAAGTCCTTTCAGGTAATTATTACGCATATATTTAGCAAGATCCCAGCCGTAAAAAGAAACAAAGTTATTAGGTAAATTCTGATTATAACCACCTATTTTGTAAGCAAATCCGTCTGACGGTTTGTTAAAAAGTGTCATTCCAGCTTCATAATTTTGTTGAAAAGACCATTTTCTTAAAGAACTTACAGAAGAAAACTTTGCACGGACTTGAGCAAAAGGCTCAAATTTATCTTTATTTATGAATAATTTACTTTTAAAATTTCTGTTTGAATAGAATATCCAATCAAATCGAGTATTAAAATAAATACCTTTTCTAGGATAGATATTATCATCAAGTCTATCAATTGTTAGGTTTGCAAAAGATAAAGCGTAATTAGAATTTTCGTAAGTTATCGGATTGTTTTTATAAAGAACTGTTTCAGATGTTGCTTTTAACCTTCTGAAATCAGCACCAATATCAAGTGCGTATTTTTTTCTGAACTTTGTTTGAATGTAAAAACGTCCAATGAATTCTAGAAAACTAACGTTTAATTTATTAACATTTTCTCCAAAAAAACGAACATTGTGATCGAAAATTTTAATAGAAGAATTGATTCCAATACCCAAAGAATAACCGTTATCTATAAAATAATTTAAAGTATATCGGAGATTGTCTCCAAAAACAAGATCTAAAGCAAGGATGTCATTTTGAGCAAATATTTTTTTATGAGTATAATTTGTTAAAATGCCTAAACCAAAAATTTGATCGTAATGAATTCCTAATCCTAAAAAAGTTTTGTTTTGCACTTCTTCAAGATGTAATATTAAATTTTTTCCGTCTTTTACATCTTTTAATTCATATTTAATATCACTAAAATTTTTTGTGGCAGTGAGTCGATTTATTTTTTCAGAAACATCATGAAAACTTAAGCTATCGCAAAGGTTTATACCTAAAGTACCAATGACATAATCGTAGCTATATTGTTTGTTTCCGTATAATTCTATTTGATCTATCAGAAATTTTTTATATTCATTGTGTTTATGATGTTTTTTGATAACACGTTTATGTGTTTGTAATTTTGAAATACTATCAAAAACTTTTCTGAATTTTTTGGCTTCAATTTCCCCATTTTTGATGATTGTATCTCTTTGTTCAAATGAAACTACATTAAAACCTTTGATATTTGGTTTTAAATAAATATCAATATCTTTTTTTTGCTGTTCACTTTCCCTATAGGTTTGATAAGAAGCTATTTGACTAAGAATAGCTGTTGCAGAGTTTAAATTTTTTCGATCAAATAGACCATCTTGAACGTCAACTCCAATGATGATATCCATGCCTTTATTTCGTAATTCTTTTACTGGAAAATTATCTACAACTCCTCCATCAACTAACAACCGATTGTTGATTTTTACGGGTTGAATGAGTGTAGGAAATGCACCACTTGCACGAACAGCTTTTGCTAAATCTCCTTCTTGTAGTACAATGCGTTCGCCTGTTTCAAGGTCAGTAGCAATACAAAAAAATGGAATAGGTAAATCTTTGAAGGAATGCGTGTCTATAATCGAAAAAAGTTCTGTAAAGAAATTTTGTGTATTTTGTCCTTTTGAGACTCCACTTGGTATAAATCCATTTTTATTTACAGGTAAAAAAACTGCATGATTACTTAAGTGTTGTTTGTAAAATAAGGGAATATCTTTTCTCGGAATTTTATCTTGAATAAGTTCTTCAAAATTAATTCCTTTGATTTTTTTTTCGATCTCATCAGCTGAATATCCAGAGGCATAGAGTCCGCCAATAATGGCACCCATACTAGTCCCACCGATGTAATCAAGTTTGATATTTGCTCGTTCAATTTCTTTAAGAACACCAACGTGTGCAAAACCTTTAGCACCACCGCCACTTAAAACTAATCCTATTTTTGGTTGTTTTTGAGAAAAAGTGACTAGACTAAAAAATAATAATATGTAATTTAAATTCTTCATAGTTTGGGCTAAAAGTATAAAAAAAATAAAATCAATCAAAATAAATTTTGAATTACATATTAAAATTGATTCCAATAATCACTATAAAAATTTGAAGATTTTAATAACTCTTGGTGACTTCCTTTGTTAGTTATCTCTCCGTTTTCTAAAACACAAATTATGTCAGCGTATTTTTTTAATGTTTCTAAACGATGAGAAATAAATAAAATTCCAATATTATTTTTTAATCTTGTGATTAAATCAATACTAAATTTCTCTGTTTTTCTATCCATTGACGCTGTTGCCTCATCTAAAATTAATAGTTGAGGTTTTTTATACAAAACTCGTGCTAAAGCAATTATTTGTTTTTGTCCTCCAGACAGATTTACACC
>PDWI01017264.1_pt1 | contig 19479 bp, 14 predicted proteins | sample 1430891 | NCBI WGS metagenome assembly PDWI01 (sample SAMN01162508, study PRJNA174530) | Oral metagenome, whole genome shotgun sequencing project. | biome: Marine environment; feature: Marine mammal; material: Swab sample of the gingival sulcus; isolation source: swab sample of gingival sulcus...
TCCTTGCCCTCCACATCGTAACGGGAGTCGAAGGCCACCATACCCAGGCGCACATTATAGAAGGTGCGTTCACTCAGGCTGTGGCGCCAAACGACCTTGGCCACCTGACCGATGGATTTGAACTGGCCGCTGCGATCCGCCGAGTTGAAAGCGGTGTACGCGCTATCCTCCGCCACGGTACTGAAGGCCGAATGGGGGTAGCGGAAACCGTCGTAAGTGGCGTGGGCCACCACCGTGTAGGTGCGGTTGTCGTAGGCGCCGCGGACTTCCAGCACGGGCAGCATCTGGTGCTGCGCGGAAGCATTGCGCTCATCCACCACCAGCACGGTACGGGCCATGGACAGCATGTTCTCGAACCAGGGTCCGTAATAAACCGGGATATTGCGGCCGGTGGCGTAGTAATCCTGCCGGATGGAGCCGCTGCCGGGAGGCAGGACTTCGGGCAGATAGATCACACGTTTGGCATAGCCCGAAATGCTCCAGTTGGGCGAATAAGATTGCCCGAGACTGGTGGAGTAACTGTACTCCGCCGTGACCTTCTTGTTCTCGTCGATGGTGTAGGCCAGCTTGATGGAGCCCTTACCCGAGTTGAACTGGCGGCGGCGGAACTTGAACAGGGTCGTGTCGCCGATCCGGGCCTTGTACTCGGGACGATGGGCCACCGAAGTGTTTTCCGAGTCCCTGAACAGGAGGTCGCCACTGATGGAATAGGTCAGCCCATCCAGCCCCATGGGGCCACCGAACTGGTACTCCAGGCGGTCGTAGTTGGTGTAGGTCTTGTCCTGGCGACCGAAATCATCGGTCAGGAAACGCACGGCGCCCGCGAACTTCTGGCCGCCTTCCTTGGTCACGATGTTCACCACACCGGAAAGCGCGTTGCCGTATTTGGCGTCCAGGCCACCGGTGGCGATACCCATGTTCTCCACCGAGAGGGTGGAGACTTCCATGTGGCCGCCGCCCAGGGGGTTGTTCACGACCACGCCGTCCATCTCGTAGGAGATTTCGCCGGAGCGGCCACCACGCACATACAGCTCACCCGCACGGGACACCACACCCGCCTGCTTGGACAGGGCGTCTTCCAGGGAGTCGATGGCGAATTTCTCGAAGGTCTCGCTGCTGACCGAATGCTCTGTCACGGCGCTGCTGACGTTGACCATGTATTCCGCGCCCTCGACCTCGAAGGCTTCCAGTTGCTCCACGATCACCGTTTCCAGAGCAAAGGTCATCTTGGCCGTTTCACCGGGCTTGAGGGTGACCGTCTGTTCCACCGGAGCGTAGCCCAGATAAAGGATTTTCACCGTGTAGGTGCCGGGCCGCATGCCCCGAAAGCGGAAAACACCGCCCCCCAGGGACATGGTCCCCCGGTTGGTGCCCGCAAGCAGAACGTTGGCATAATCCAGGAACTCTCCGGTTTCCTTGTCCTTCACAACACCCTGGATGGTGGCCGGTTCCTGGGCCCGCGCCACGGAAGGCGCGACAGCCAAGAACAGAAACACAAGAAACAACGAGGACAGAATCCAACGGGTCCGGTGGCGCCGGAGCATATAGGCGCTCCTTTCGGGGGAAGCTTGTCCGACCGAAACTGGGTTCGCGAGAGAACCGACGATCTGATAACTATAGTTTCGCACTGATCCTTAGACGGGCAGTGTGGGGTGCCTACCTGGCGGCTTTCCGAAGGTGCTTTCCACGCGGCGGAAGGCCGACGATTCCCTTGCCTGAGGGCCTTTCCGACCCTTCCTGCAACTGGTGTTTGAATATAGAGATTAGGATTTTGTGTGTCAATAAAAGTTGAGCCTCACGCCCGGGGCTCATGGGGGCAGCGGGACAAACGAGGCAACTCTTTGAAACATGTTGAAATAGCCTCGCGGCAAGTCGGGGCAAAGGGGCACCCCCGCCCCCGCTCCGGGAGTTCGGAGGGCGTGGTGCTTGGCGCGTAGAACAAGCCCGGGTGATGCGCCCGCAGGGCCGCCGGTAGCGCGGCCAGAAGCGCGCGGGTATAAGGATGCCGCGCCGCGATCCCCTCACTCGCGGGGATTTCCTCCAGCACAACTCCCCCCAGCATGACCAGCACCCGGTCGCAACGCTCCAGCAGGTGCCCCAGATCATGGCTGATCAGCAGCAACCCCAGGCGGCGCCGACTCCGGGCCCGGTCCAGCAGATCCAGGATGCGCGTCGTGCTGACAGGGTCCAGGGCGCTGGTGGGTTCATCGGCCATCAGAACCGCCGGTTCGGCCGCCAGGGCTCGGGCCAGGGCCACACGTTGCCGCTGGCCACCGGAAAGCTGGTGAGGATAGCGCCCCTGCAGATCGGGATCCAGATCCACCTCCCGCAACAGATCCGCCACGGGAGCGGACGCCGGCAGCCCGGCCTCCTGTAACGCCCGGCCGATGCGTAGACGCGGGTTGAGGGATCCGCCCGGGTCCTGGAACAGGAGTTGGATCCGGCGACGCGCCTGGCGCAGACGCGCCCCGCGGCAGGCCAGGAAGTCCTCCGCGTCCAGCCGCAGAGATCCCGCCGCCAGGGGAATCTGGCGGGCCAGAGCCCGAGCCAGGGAGGTCTTGCCGCTACCGGATTCACCGGCCAAGCCCACCGCCTCGCCCGGTCGCAAATCCAGATCCACACCGCGCACCGCCGCCACCCCACTCCGGTGCAGCACATGCAAATCGGTGGCCTCCAGGACCGGAGACGCCGCCACGGACTCCGCCACCACCTGCGGCCCTGCCGACGGCGCGCGATCCCCGACGCGCCCCGAGCCATAAATCCCCTCCCGCAACCGGCCGCCCACAATCTGCACCGCCCGGTCGGTCATCCAGGCCACCAGGTCCGGGTCATGGCTGATGAAAAGCAGGGCCATGCCTCGCCGGCGGCAAATTTCCCGCACCAGGAGCAGGACATCCCGCTGCACCGGGGAATCCAGGGCGGTGGTGATTTCATCGGCCACCAGAAGGCGGGGCCGGCAGGCCAGAGCGGCGGCCAGCAGAACCCGTTGCCGCATGCCCCCGCTCAGTTCATGGGCATAGCGGCGGGCCACCTGCCGGGGGTGCGGAATGCGCACCTCCTGCAGCAGGTCCAGGACGACGGTCCGCGGGGAGATGCCCTTCTGCCCCCACAGGGCCGCGGCCTCGGCGATTTGGTCCCCCACGCGGCGCACCGGGTTGAGGCCCGTGGCCGGTTCCTGGGGAACCAGCGCCACACCGGCCCCGCGTATCGCCTGCCAGGCGGCGCTTTCCTCCTGGCCCGGCTCCAGGATGCGGCCCTGCCAGCGCAACCGGCCGCGCCACCACAGACGGCGCGGCGGCAAACCGCACAGCACCCGGGCCAGCAGGCTCTTGCCACAGCCCGAAGGGCCCGTCACCGCCAACGCCTCGCCCGCCGCCAGGCTCAGATCCGCAGCCCGCAGCAGGCTGCCATGCCCCGCGAAACCGAAACTCACGTTTTCCAGCCGCAGCAGTTCTTCCGTCATGGCCGCACCCCGCCTTCATCCTGACGCGGATCCAGGGCGGCGCGCGCCTCGTCGGCCAGCAGGTTGTAACCCAGAACCGTCAGGGCGATGGCCACCCCCGGAAAAAGGGTCAGCCACCAGCCGTCCAGCAAATGCTGCCGGCCCTGCTGAATCAGCCCTCCCCAACTGACGCCGGGTTCCTGCACCCCCAGCCCCAGAAAGCCCAGGAAGCTTTCGGTCAGGATGGCGCCGCCCACGCGCAGGGCCGCCGTGACGATGATCAACGGCAGCAGGTTGGGCAGGATATGCCACAGGGCCACCCGCCAGGTGGAAAAACCCAGCTGGCGCGCCGCCATCACGAAATCCCGCTCCCGCAAGCTGAGGGTCTCCGCCCGCACCAGGCGGGCCACCGGCATCCAGCCCGTCAGGCCGATCACCAGCACCACCGGCGTCAGGCCGGGCCGCCCCAGAGAGATGAGCAGCAGCACCAAGAAAAGACGGGGAAAGGCCAGGAAGAGGTCGGTGAGCATCATCAGACCACGATCCAGGAACCGGGGTCCCAGCCCCGCCCCCAGCCCCACGGCCGTGCCCAGCCCCACGGCCACCAGCACGCTCAGCCACCCCACCAGCAGGCTGACCCGACTGCCATGCACGATGCGCAGCCACAGATCGCGGCCGTGGATATCGGTGCCCAGAGGATGGGCCGCCGAGGGCGGATGCAGCCCCGCTTCGCTGGGGCCAAGGGCCGCGGGATCGCCCCCCACCAGCAGAGGCCCCAGCACGGCCAACAGGAGCAGGGCCAAAGAGATCAGGGCGCCCGGTCGCAGAAGCTTCACCCTTCCCTCCTTCCGGTCAGCCGCACGCGCGGGTCCGCCCAGGTGTAGAGCAGATCCGCCAGCAAGCCGCCCGCCACCACCGCCAGGGCCGCCACCAAGGTGGTCAGCATGATCACGGGGTAATCCCTCTGGCCGATGGCGTCCACCGTGAGGGTGCCCATGCCCGGCCAACCGAAGACCACCTCCACGACCATGGCCCCGCCCAGCAGGAAAGGCAGGTGCAGTCCCAGCAGGGTGATCAGCGGCAGCAGAGCGTTGGGCAGAGCGTGGCGCCAGAGGATGCGCCTGGCGGGCACCCCCCGCGCCCGGGCGGCCAAGATGTAGTCCTGCCGCAAGATCTCCTCCAGGCTACCGCGCAAGTAGCGCGCCGTGCCCATGAACATGCTCAACGCCAGGGTGGTCACCGGCAGGACCATGTGCCGCAGAAGATCGCCGAAGCGGGCCCACCCGCCCATGAAGGCGGCGTCCGGGGCATGCATACCCGAGGTGGGCAACCAGCCCAGGCCCGCGGCGAAGATCATGATCAGCATCAACCCCAGCCAGAAAGGGGGCACCGAGTAGCAGAAAAGCCCCACTCCCTGCAGGAACTGGGCGGAAAACCGGCCGCGGCGGGTGATCATGAACACGGCGGCGGCCACCGCCAGCAACAGGTGCAGGGTGTAGCTGGTCACCGTCAGCAGCAGGGTGACGGGCAGGGTCTCGGCCAGGATCTCTCGTACGGGCTGGTGCCGCGTCAGGCTGAAGCCGGCATCGCCCCGGGCCAGATCCCGCAACCAGATGCGGTACTGCTGCGGCAGGCTGCGATCCAGGCCGTAGCGGTGGGCGACGGCCTCGCGCTCGGCCGGGCCCATATCCTCGCTCACCATCAGGTCCAGGGGGTCGCCCGGAGCCAGGCGCACGATGAAAAACACTGCCGTGACCAGCAGCAGGACCAGGATCAGGGATGAAAGGACGCGGCGCGCCACCAGTTTCAGCATGGAACCCGTTTCGTAAGATGAGGTGGGGCTGATGATAGGGAGTGCCGCCCATCCACGTCAAGGCCAGCGGCATCTGCGGTCCCCGCCCCCGTGGCTTGCGATATGCCCGGTGGGTAAGGCTTCCTGCAAATTCCCGGACCTTTCCGCCGCGGGTCGCAAGGTCAGGGAATGGCTCCGCCCTGTCCTGTCCTTCCCTGTCGTCCCCTGTCGTTCCCTGTTGTTCCTCTCCTCGTACCCGCCCCACCCACCGGCCGTCCCGGAATGGATCTTTCAGGAGCGGGCACGCCACGTGGGGAGGGTCCGCCTTCCCCGCGACCATCCACAGCGAGAGGATTGACATGAAACAGCCAACCCCCAACCTCCACCATCGCGGCCCCGCCGGCCGGCGGACATGGCGCCATCTGTTCCTACTGGCGGCCGGCCTGCTGCTGGCCGGTTGCGAGATCAATGAGCCGGCCATGCCCACCTTCGAGACCACCCTGACCATCCCCCTGGGTGTCGAGCGGGTGGAACTGCGGGAAGCGGTGGAGGACGAGGACTACATCGACATCGAGAATGATGGCAGCCTCAGCTTCACGGTGCAGGGAGATCCGGACACCTTGGGCTTCGATTTCGAGCTTTCGGCGGATATCGGTTCCCAGACCATCGAAGAGGGGCTGGGCGAGTTCGAGATCGCCGCATCCGCCCCCATCGATTACTCCTTCCTGCTGGGCGACATCTGGGCGCCGGCCAGTGGCATGAGCGGCATGTCCGCTCCGGTGCCTGCCTTCCCCATCGATGTGCAGAGCGATCCCGAGGACGTGCCCGGCATCGACAGCGCCGTCCTGACCCAGGGCCAGGTGGTCATCACCCTGGACAACCAGCTACCCGTGCCGGTAAGCGCGGACTCGGGTCCCCAACAGATACAGGTGACCCTGGAGGATCCCGCCACCGGTGACGCCTTCGCCACGCTGGTTTTCCCTTCGATCCCCAGCAACAGCAGCAGCACCCAGAGCGCGGATCTGACGGGGGTGACCCTGCCCGGCAGCATGCGGGTGCGTCTGTCCGGCGGATCCCCCGGCAGCGGCGGAGCATGGACCCCGATCGATGGCACCGACAGCGTCAACATCCACGCCGGGTACCAGAACCTGCGGGTCAGCAGCGCCACGGCCCCCATCGGGCCCCAGAGCTTCGAAACCAGCTTCACGACCGAGTTGCCCGCCGACTACGCCATCTCCTCGGCGGAGATCAGCCAAGGTTCCGTGGATCTGCGGTTGCGCAACGGCATGCCCGTGCCCTGCCAAGCGGTTTTGACCTGGCAGCATCTGCGCGATGAGCAGGGGCAGCCTCTGAGCCAGAGCTTCCAGCTGGCCGCCGCTGAAAGTCTGACCCGCCAAATCGACTTCCAGGGCTACACCCTGGAGGCGGGCGGCGAGCCTCTGGAGAACCTGGTCGCCGACGTGCAGATCACCTCCCCCGGCAGCGACGGGCGAAGCGTTACCCTGGACGCCGATACCGGGCTGACGGCGGAATTGCAAGGCGGCACCATCGCCTTCGGCAGCGTGACCGGCGTGGTGCCCGCGACCAGCGTGGCCATCGATCCCATCGTCGAAGAGATCGACCTGCCCGATGAGATGCCACCATGACCTTGCGCGTGAGCAACGGCGCGGGCCTACCGGCGCAGCTGGATCTGAACCTGAGCGGCGTGTCGGCCAGCGGTTCGGTGGTCAACATGAACATCAACGAGCTCATCTTGGCCGCCGAGGACTCCCGCGCCACCACCACGACCATCGTCCTGAACCAGAACAACAGCGACATCGTGAACTTCCTGAACAACCTGCCCACCAGCATAAACCTGCGCGGGAACGTGGTGGTCGGCGGCGACGGCCGGATCGGCACGGTCCACCAGAGCGACAACGCCGTCGTCACCTGGGAGATCATCGCGCCCATGGAAGTGGTCATCAACGGCACGAACCTGGACAGCGACCCGAAGGCCCTGGACCTGGATGCGGACATGCGCGACATGGTCCGGGACCGGGCCGGCAACACCCACGTCCAGACGGAGATCCTGAACCATTTGCCCATCGGTGTGCAGATCACCATCAAGGCCCACAGCGACACCACCCTGATCGCGGACGCTCCGCTCCTGGAGATCGGCCCCCTGGATGTTGACGCGGCCATCGTCGACCCGACCACCCGTCTTGTCACCATGCCGGTGACCAGCACACCCCAAGTCCAGCTGACCGCGGCCGAAGCCAAGATCCTTGGCACCGAGGGGTTGCACACCATGGTGGAGGTGCATCTGCCCCCCTCTGACGGTTCGGTGCGCATGCTGTCGACGGATTATCTCGAGGTACGCGGCATGATCCGGATGGACGTTCTGGTCGACGACGAGTGGTAGCCCATTTCCCCGGCGGGCGCCGACCCGACCGGCAGGCATCAAGGAAGGAATAGAGTCATGGAATACACAAGCATAACCGACATGCGCTTCGGGCGCGGCCGGGCGCTGATCGCCATCAGCATCCTGGCCCTGGGTCTGACCCTGCCCCTGGCCTCGGTGGACACGGCCATGGCCCAGAACGCCGTGCGCAGCTGGGGCATGGGCGGCGCCGGCGTCGCCACCGCCCGCGGCCTGGAAGCCGTGGATTTCAACCCGGCGAATCTGGCCTTCAGCAGCGGTTTCAGCCTGGGCCTGGCCTCCGCGGCGGTGGACGTGCGCAACAACGCCATCGGCCTGGAGCGCTACAACGAGATCACCGGCGCCCACCTGGACCACGCCGACAAGGAACGGCTGCTGGGCGACATCCCCGCCGAGGGTTTCAAGCTGGACGCGGACATGCGCGCCTCCGCCCTGGGTCTGCAACTGGGCAACTTCGCCATGACCGTGGGCGCCGTGGGCGCGGGCAGCGGCAACCTGGACAAGGACTACTTCGACCTGGTCCTGTTCGGCAACCAGATGGGCGAGACGGTGGATTTCAGCGGCACCGACGGCGAGGGATACGCGGTGGGCCAGGCCGCCTTCAGCTACGGCGGGGTCCTGCACGAGAACGAGGCCATGAGCCTGGGCTACGGCCTGAGCGCCAAGTACCTGCACGGCATCTACGAGATGCATGTGCAGGATGCCTACGGCAGCATGAGCACCTCCCGGGAGGAGATCAACGGCGAGGCCTTCGTCTCCACCCTCAGCAGCCAGGGCGGCGCCGGCTGGGGCGTGGACCTGGGCCTGGCCCTGCAGATGGGCAACGGCTGGTCCCTGGGCGCCAGCGTGGAGAACCTCTACGCCACCATGCAGTGGGACAATAACGTCGAGGCCCGCGAGTTCCGTGTCTCCGCGCGCGAGATCAACGCCCTCAATGGGGATCGGGACAACTCCATCGTGGATTCGGACACCACCCTGACCGCCGACGCTTACAGCAGCAATCTACCGGCCAAGCTGCGCCTGGGCGCGGCCAACCGGTTCGGTCCCCTGATGGTGGCCCTGGATTACACTCAGGGTTTCGAGGACCGCGGTACCGCCAGCACCACCCCGCGCTTCCACCTGGGCGGCGAATTGTGGAGCGACGGCCTTGTCCAGCCCCGCTTCGGCCTGAGCGCCGGCGGGGTGGCCGGCACCGGAGCCAGCGCGGGTCTGGGTCTCAGGCTGGGTGTCTGGAAGGTGGACATGGCGGTGTTGAGCCGAGGTGAATTGGATCCCAACAAGACCAAGGGCCTGGCCTTTGCGGCCGGCAGCAGCCTGGTCTTCTAGAAGATCGGCCCCGAAACGCGATAGCCCCGGCGGCACCGTGCGGATGGTTACAGGCAGCGGAGCCGTCGGGGCTATACATCGTCGGGGCTATACATCGCTGGAAAGATGTCGCTGGAAAGATGTCGCCGGGGTCGGCGTTTCAGAGCGTGACGCGCTGCGGGGCCAGGTCGAAGACGGCGGCAAAACTGGCGACCAGCTTCTCCTCCAGGCCGGACCAGTCCGCGGCCCCGATGGGGTGGCCCAGTTCCCGGCTCAGATCGGTGGTGGCGGCCTCCAGTTGCTCCGCGCTCATACCCCGGCTCGTGTCACCGGGCAGCAGGAACTGCGGCAGGCGCAGATGGCGCGGCCCGGTCAGGATGCTGCCGTGCTGCAGAAAGACCCCACCGGTACGCCGCTGGGCCGAGCCCACCAGCTTGCGCCCGCCCACGCGGATCTCGTGCTGGCCCGCCGACTTGAAGCACACCAGCGAACGCATGGCCTCGCGGGTCTCCCCACAACTGATCTCCGGTTCCAGACCCAGCCGTTCCAGAAAAAGCACCAGAGCCTCGTTGATCTTCATGTAGGCCGCATGCAGGCTGTCGCCGAAAAGGGGGCCGGGCGAGGTGCCCGTCACCGAGTAGGTCAGTTCATCGGCATGGAAGATGGCGCGGCCGCCGGTGGGGCGCTTGACCAGCCCGAAGCCCTCGGCGGCGATGGCCTCGCCATCGAAATCCTCGAACTTCTGGTTATAGCCGATGGTCACCGCGGCGGGTTCCCAGCGGTAGACGCGCAGGATGGGGTCGTCACCGGGCCGGTGCCGCGCCAGCAGTTCGCGGTCGCGTTGCATATTGAGGGCGCCCGGCAAGGCGCCCTCCAGCAGGACTTTCAGCTTTCCCATACCTCTACCCGCAGTTGCAGGGGCCGGCCCAGCTCAGGTCCGGATGACGGGCGGCACCGGCCTCGTCCAGACGACCGGTCGGCGTGGTATGCGGCGCGTCCAGCACGGCCTGCGGGTTGGTCCGCGCCTCCTCCGCAATGGCCAGCAGCACCTGCACCAGGTGGTCCAGGCTTTCCTTGGATTCCGTCTCCGTGGGCTCCACCATGAAGGCCTCCTCCACGATGAGCGGGAAGTAGATGGTGGGCGCGTGGATGCCGAAATCCAGCATACGCTTGGCCACATCCAAGGTGCGCACGCCGTAGGCCTTCTTCCAGGGTTTGCCGCTGGCCACGAACTCATGCAGACAGCCCTCGCTGTACGGCACCTCGAAGACGTCTTCCAGGCGTTTGAGCAGGTAGTTGGCGTTCAGCACGGCCATCTCCGTGATGCGGGTCAAGCCGTTGCCACCGTTGCGCAGGATGTAGGCCAGGGCGCGCAGCAGAATACCCACGTTCCCGAAATGGGTGTGGATGGCCGCGCTGTCCGGGCCGGGCTTGTGCGTCAAGCTCAGCCGGCCGTCTTCATCGCCTTCGATCCAGGGACCGGGCAGGAAGGGTTGCAGATCCTCCGCCACGCAGATGGGCCCGGCGCCGGGGCCGCCCCCGCCGTGGGGCGTGCTGAAGGTCTTGTGCAGATTCAGGTGCACCACGTCGAAGCCCATGTCCCCGGGGCGGGCCTTGCCCATGATGGCGTTCATGTTGGCGCCGTCCATGTACAGCCGCCCGCCGGCCGCGTGCACGATATCCGCCACCTCGCGGATGTCGCTTTCGAACAGGCCCAGGGTGTTGGGGTTGGTGATCATGATGCCGGCGGTGTTCTCACCGCAGGCCACGCGCAGGCTGTCCAGGTCGATGCGGCCATCGTCGCGGCTCTTGATGGTGCGCGGCTTCATGCCGGACACCACCACCGAGGCGGGGTTGGTGCCGTGGGCGCTGTCAGGAATGAGGATCTCGTTCCGCTGGGCATCTCCCCGCGCCAAATGGAAGGACCGGATGACCAGCATCCCCAGGTATTCGCCGTGGGCGCCGGCAGCCGGGATCAGGCTGCAGGCGGGAAAACCGGTGAGGGCGCACAGGCTTTTCTCCAGGCGTTTGAGCAGCGCCAGCAGACCCTGGATGTCGGCCTCGTCCTGCTCCGGATGCAGATCCGCCAGACCGCTCAGGCCGGCAATCTTCTCGTTCAACCGCGGGTTGTACTTCATGGTGCAAGAGCCCAGAGGGTACATGCCGCGTTCGATGTGGTGGTTCAGGGTGCTCAGCTGGGTGAAGTGGCGCATGACCTGCGGCTCGCTCAGCGAGGGAAGATCCGCGTCCACGCCGCGGCGCGCGTCCGAGGGCAGATCCACTTCCACCGCCGGTCCATCCCAGCGGGGCATGGTGGTGGCGCGGCGTCCGGCCACACCCTTGTCGAAAAGGCTCCCGGGAGCCGTGGCGTTCCAGCGCCGGCTATCCATCAGCGCACCTCCTTATCATTGAGGTAGGCGTCCAGCAGCGCGGCCAGGTGATCGATCTCCCCGGCGGTGCGTTTCTCGGTGACGGCCACCAGCAGGTCGTTCTCTCCGCCCACGGCAAAGTCCTTCAGATCGATGCCCGCCAGCACGCCCCGCTCGCGGGCAAAGGCCCGGAAGCCGGCGGCGGGCCGGCTCAGCCGCAGCACCATCTCGTTGAAGACAGGTCCCGGATAGGGCAACGTCACTCCTTCGACGGCGCTGACCGCGCGCTTGAGGGCCGCGGCCCGAATCAGGTTGGCCTCTCCCAGTTCGCGATAGCCTTCGGTGCCCAGCATGCTCAGGTAGACGGTGGCCTTCAGGGCGTTCAAGCCCTGGTTGGAGCAGATGTTGCTGGTGGCTTTTTCGCGCCGAATGTGCTGTTCACGCGTCTGCAGGGTCAGCACGTAACCGCTCTGGCCGCGGTTATCCCGGGTAGCGCCCACCACACGACCGGGCAGACGACGCTTCAATTTGTCCACACAGGCCATGAACCCCAGCAGAGGGCCGCCCCAACTGACAGGCACGCCGAAGGGTTGGGCCTCGCCCACCGCCACGCTGGCACCATATTCCGCCGGGATTTTCAGGACCGAAAGGCTGACCGGGTTGACCGCGGCCACCAGGTGCGCCTTGTGCTCCCGGGCCACCGCGGCAATGGCGTCCACATCCTCGATCTGGCCTAGGTAATTGGGGTTCTGCACCACCACGGTCCCTACGCCGTCGTCCATCAGGCCGGCCAAAGCCTCCACATCCACGCGGCCGTCGGCACCGGCCGGCGCCACCTTCACGGTGTAGCCCATGCCGCGCATGGTGGTGCGGACCACCCGTTGGTAGCGGGGATTCAGGGTGGCGGGCAGGACCACGCTCTTGCCGCGCCGGTCCGCCAGCGTCAGCATGACAGCCTCGGACAGGGCCGTGGCGCCGTCGTACATGCTGGCGTTGGCCACGTCCAGACCCGTCAGGCGGCAGATGAAGGTCTGCCACTCGTAGATCACCTGCAGGGTTCCCTGGGAGACCTCGGGCTGGTACGGGGTGTAGGCCGTCAGGAATTCGCTACGGCCGGCGATGGCGTCCACCGCGGCGGGAATGGCGCAATCGTACATCCCTCCGCCCAGGAAGCTGGTCAGGCTGTCCAGGCCCTGGTTGCGGGCGGCCGCGCGGCGAAATTCCCGCAGGACCTCCTCCTCGCTCAGGCCGTCGGCCATGGCCAGGGGCTCCTTCAGGCGGACATTTTCAGGCAGGCCGGCAAAGAGGTCGTCGATGCTGTCGACACCGATGACCTCCAGCATGGCCCGCACGTCTTCAGGCGTGTGCGGAACATAGGCCATGGGCCGTTAGCCTCCCAGCAGATCGGTGTAGGCGCCGGCGTCCAGCAGACCGTCCAATTCGGCCGGATCGCTCAGCTTGATCTTCAGCAGCCAACCGCCGTCAAAGGGCTCCTTGTTGACGGTCTCGGGGGCGGCATCGATTTCCTCGTTGATCGCGACCACCTCGCCGCTGACGGGCACGTACAGGTCCTCCACGGCCTTGACCGATTCGATGGAACCGACCGTGTCACCCTGGTTCAGTTCATCCCCCACGCCGGGCAGTTCGACGAAAACGATGTCGCCCAGCTCACCGGCCGCGAAGTCCGTCACGCCGATGGTGGCGATGTCGCCCTCGACCAGGACCCACTCATGCTCTTTCGTGTACTTGCGATCCTTGGGAACCATGTTCAGCCTCCTGCGCTGTTGGCCGTCCGTCAGGACAGCGACCGTTCGGCCTGCGGATCACCCTTGGTCCGGGCCGACAAGAAGGGGAATGCCACCACGTGGCAGGGAATTTCACGACCGCGCACGTCCACGGCCAGATTCTCGGTGGGGGCATCCGCCGCCACCAGGGCCAGGGCCAGGGCCTTTTTCAGGGTGGGGCTGTGGGTGCCGCTGGTCACGAAGCCCACATCCCGACCGTCGGCCAGCACGCGGGCGTCCTGGCGGGCAATACCCTTGCCGTCCAGCTCCAGACACACCAGCTTGCGCGGCACGCCCTGCTCCTTCTGGGCGGCCAGGGCCTCACGCCCCACGAAACCGCCTTTCTTCTTCATCTTCACCGCCCAGCCGATACCGGCCTCCAGGGGCGAGATGTCTTCGGTCAGTTCGTGCCCGTACAGGCAGTAGCAGACCTCGAAGCGCAAGGTGTCGCGCGCGGCCAGGCCGATGGGCGCCACGCCCAGATCCGCCCCCTTGGCCAGCAGCTCTTCCCACACCGCCGGCATGTCCGCCGCGGGCAGATACAGTTCGTAGCCGTGCTCCCCGGTGTAGCCGGTGCGGCTGACCAGCCACTCGCCACCGGGTCCTTCACACGTGAACGCCGTGTAGAAATCCAGAGCCTCGATATCCGCAGCGCGGCCCGCCAGCAGCCCCAACCGCTGCACCAAGGTGCGGCTCAGAGGTCCCTGCACGGCGATCAGCCCCGTGACGTCGGTCCGGTCTTCCAGTTCCACCCCCGCGGCGGGTTTCTTGTCCCGCAGCCAGGCCGTGATCTTGGCGTGGTTGGCCGCGTTGCAGACGATCAGCCAACGCTCCTGCTCCAGGCAGTAGACCAGCATGTCATCCAGGACACCCCCATCCTCCCGGCACATGGCGGTGTAGAACACCTTGCCCGGCACGGCGGTCTTGAGGCTGTTGGTGATCAGGCTGCTGATCCAGGCACGGGCCTCCGGCCCACACCCTGACGCACGATGGCGTGTTCCTTGAGGACGCCCTCATACTGTACGGGCATCTCGTAGCCGGCAAATTCCACCATGCGGCCGCCATGGGCGGCATGCCAGGAAGTCAGGGGGGTCTGCTTGAGGTTGGGCTTGCTCACAACGGAACCTTTCGGTGTCGGCGAGGCCATATCCGGAAGTCCATCCGGACGGTTTCCAATCCGGGACGGCTTCAATTTAACGCCCCGTCAGCGGTTCTCCAAGGTCCAAACCGGGTGAATCTTAACTTAGTCGGCAAACAATTCCCGCAGCATGCGGCCGGTGTGGGATTCCGGAACGGCCATCACATCCTCCAGGCTGCCCTGGGCCATGACCCGCCCCCCACCGGCGCCGCCTTCGGGCCCCAGATCGATGATGTGGTCCGCGCGCCGGATGACCTCGCTGTGGTGCTCGATGACCAGGACGGAGTTGTCCTGCCCGATGAGCCGCCCCAGCACATTCATCAGCCGGTCCACATCGCAGAAGTGCAGGCCGGTGGTCGGTTCGTCCAGGATGTACAGGGTGTGATGCCGACCGCCCTTGACCAGTTCCTTGACCAGCTTGATGCGCTGCGCCTCGCCCCCGCTGAGGGTGCCGCCGCTCTGGCCCAGGCGCAGGTACCCCAGCCCCACGCCGTCCATGATCTCCAGAATCTTGCGGCAGCTGGGGATGTTCTGCAGCAGATCCAGGGCCTCTTCCACCGTCATGTCCAGCACCCGGCTGATGTCGCAGCCCTTGAAGTGCACCTCCAGGGTTTCGCGATCGAAGCGGCGTCCACCACACTCCTCGCACAGCACATCCACGTCGGGCAGGAAGTCCATGGTCAGGCGTCGCAGGCCGGCCCCCTCGCAAACGGGGCAGCGCCCGCCCGCGGTGTTGAAGCTGAAGCGCCCCGCCTTGTAGCCGCGCATCTTGGCCAAGCTGGTCTGGGAGAACAGGGTGCGGATGTGGTTGTACAACCCGGTGTAGGTGGCCGGTGTGCTGCGCGCCGAGCGCCCGATGGGCGTCTGGTCCACCAGCACCACGGACTTGAGTTTATCCTCGCCGGTCATGCTCTCGAAAGGGGCCGGCCGCTTGCGGGCCCGATGCAGCTTGCCCGCCAGAGCCCGGTACAGGGTCTCATGCACCGCGCTGCTTTTGCCGCTGCCGGAAACCCCCGTGACCACAGTCAGGCAGCCCAGGGGCATCTCGAAATCGATGTTCTTGAGATTGCGCCCGCGCAGCCCCGTCAGACGCAGCCACTGATCCGTCGCGGGCCCCTGGTCCTGCGTGGGCCCCTGGTCCATCGTGGGCCCCTTGCCCGTCAGCGGATCGGGCCCGCCCAGGCCCACCCGGCCGGCCAGATAATCGCCGGTGGGATGGCCCTCCATCTGCTGGATCTCCGACACGGTCCCCTGGCCCACCAAGGTACCGCCATGCTCCCCGGCCCCAGGCCCCATGTCGATGATGTGATCGGCGGCCAGCATCACGTCCCGGTCGTGCTCCACCACCACCACGGAGTTGCCCCGATCGCGCAGAGCTTCCAGGGTGCTGACCAGCTTGCCGATATCCCGGTGGTGCAGTCCCACGCTGGGCTCGTCCAGGATGTAGAGCACCCCGGTCAGCTGACTGCCCACCTGGGTGGCCAGCCGCACACGCTGCCCCTCGCCCCCGCTGAGGGTGTTGGCTCCGCGCGCCAGGCTGAGGTAGTTGACCCCCACCTGCAGCAGGAAGCGCAGCCGGCTCTCGATCTGTTCCAGGATGGGTTGGCTGACCAGCTTCTCCCGCTTGCCCGGGAACTCCAGGTCACCCACCCACCGGGCGAATTCGTCCAAGCACAGGGCGCTGACCTCACCGATGTGCTTGCCACCCACCTGCACGTTCAGACTCTCGGGCTTGAGGCGATGGCCATGGCACTCGGGACACTCCTGCTGGACCATCAGCTTCTCCAGAGAGGCGCGCACCTTCTCGCTTTTGGTCTCCCGATGGCGACGCACCAGTTCCGGCACCAGCCCCTGCCAGTCGCGCAGGAAGGCGTTGTAGTGCTTGTGCCGGCGCAGCTGTTTCTCCACCTCCGGGCTTGGTCCGTGGAAAAGGGTGGCCTGGGCCTTCTCGTCGATGGCCGTGAACGGTTCGGTCAGGGAGAAGCCCATGGCGTCGGCCAGGGCCTCGATCTGCACGAAAAGCCAGCTGCTTTCCTTGCCCTTGAGAAAGGCGATGGCCCCCTTGCTGAGACTGAGGTCGGGATCCGGCACCAGGGCTTCCGGATGCACGGTGCGCAGACTGCCCAGACCGTTGCAGTGATCGCAACTGCCGGCCGGCGAATTGAAACTGAAATGCCGAGGCTCGGGTCGGGGAAAACCCCGCCCACAGCCGGGACAGGAGCTCTCGCGGCTGTACATGTCCTGCCGACCGTCGCGCCAGATCATGACCCGGCCCTGCCCCAGTTCGGCGGCCCGGTCCAACGAGGCCTTCAGACGGTCGCGGATCCCCTCGCGCACCACCATGCCGTCGATGACCACGGCAATGTCGTGCACCTTGTTCCGGTCCAGCTTGGGCGTCTCTTCCAGTTCCACCAGCCGACCGTCGACCAGGGCCCGCAGATACCCCTGCTGGTCCAGATCCTCCAACAGCTTGCGGTGCTCCCCCTTGCGCCCCACCACCACCGGCGCCAGCAGGTAGAAGCGCGTCTTCTCCGGCAGGCGGGCGATCTCATCTTCGATGTCGCTCAGCGGCCTGCCCGTCACCGGCACCCGGCAGTCCGGGCACAGCACGGTGCCGCAGCGCGCGTACAGCAGCCGCAGGAAGTTGTAGATCTCCGTGACGGTACCGACGGTGCTGCGCGGGCTGCGCCCCAGCCCCTTCTGGTCGATGGCCAAGGCGGGACTCAGCCCCTCGATGCGGTCCACATCCGGCTTGGGCAACTGGTCCAGGAACTGGTGGGCGTAGCTGCTGAGGCTTTCGATATAACGGCGCTGGCCTTCGGCATACAGAGTGTCGAAGGCCAGGCTGCTTTTGCCGCTGCCGCTGGGTCCGGTGATGACCACCAGCTTCCGCCGGGGCAGGCTCAGACTGATGTTTTTGAGGTTGTGCACCCGCACCCCGGTGACGGTGATATCGCCGTGCACCGGATCAGGCGCCGCGTTTCGCTTGGCCAAAGTGTCGATCCGTCTTTCGGTCTGCGGTGTCCGCGGCCGCCCTCACCTTCGGGGATGATGCCGGCCGCCCCTACTTCCGTTCGCGCACAAGATAGTCCAATCCCATCTCGATGCGCAGTTCGTCACCCAGGATCTCGGCGCTGGTCCTGTCGGCCAGACCGCGGATGAAGACCCGATAATAGATCCGGCCCCACACTTCGGCCCGCTCAACGGTGGCCGGATGCCCCTGGACGCGTAGCTCCTGGGCCTTCTTCTCGGCGTAGGCGGCCGTATTGTAGCTGCCCAGCTGCAGGCTGAAGCGGCCGTTGCCCGGAATGGGCGGTGCCGGTGGTGCCGTCCGTGTGGGCGACGTGGTGGGCGACGTGGTAGGCGACGCGGTGGGCGACGCGGGCCGCGTGGGCGGCGCAGGTGGCGAGATTCTCCCCGGCTGCTCGGGCTTCCGAACGGCGGAGGAAGAAGGCGCGTCCGGTGGCGCGGCCGTGTCCCGGGCGATATTCCGGGCCGTGTTCAGGGCGTCTTGCGCGGACTGGAGATTCGTGCTCGGGTCCGGATGCTGCCCCGCCGGATGCTCCGCCGGGGTGGTCGTGCCTGAAGCGGCAGTACCTGCGGCCGGGGTTCCGGACTGTCCATCGGCGGTGGATGCGTCCTGCTGCCCCACGGTACCGGGAACCATGGCGCGGGTCTGAGTTGAGTTCTGTTTCTGAGGGGCTTCCTCGGATTTTCCACAGCCGGAGATCCCGATTCCGCAAATCAGGATACCGACCACGAGGAAAAGCCCGCTACGAGTGATGAAATACCGCATGGTTACCTCCGTGCTGAGGGGCTTGTTAATCCGGGTTAGTTTAGACGGGAGGCGTAAATACTGCAAGGTTAAGGATAGAAGAACAGTGGGATCAAAGAGCAGATGAGATAGACTTGACCCACGCCCCGCGCGGCAAGCACCATAGGGAGCCGACCCGGACCATGAACCAAGGAGATCCCGGAATGATCTATTGTGATAACGCCGCCACCAGCTTCCCCAAACCGGCGGTCGTCACCGCGGCGCTGGTGAAGCATCTGGCCACCGAGGCGGTGAACCCCGGGCGGTCCGGATTCGACCTGGGACTGGCCGCCGGTCGGAATATCGACGCGTTGAGGCAGGAGCTGGCCCGGTACTTCAATCTGCCCGGCGGGCAGGCCCAGCGGGTGGTTTTCACGGGGAACGCCACCGCAGCCCTGAACATCGCGCTGCAGGGGGTGCTCCGGCCGGGCGACCACGTGGTCGGCACGGTGCTGGAGCACAACTCCGTCCTGCGGCCGTTGCAGCATCTGCAGCAGCAACGGGGAATCACCTTCCACCTGGCCCCCTGCGACAAGCAAGGCTATGTGGCCCCCGAGGCCATTGCCCGACGCATCAACGAACGGACCCGGCTGGTGGTCATGACCCACGCCAGCAATGTGCTGGGCACGGTACAGGATGTGGCCGCGGTGGGCGAGATATGCCGACAGCGCGGCCTGCTCCTGCTGGTGGACGCGGCCCAGACGGCCGGTGTCATCCCCGTGGACATGGCAGCCATCGGCGCGCATCTGCTGGCTTTCACCGGGCACAAGGGGTTGATGGGCCCCACGGGTACCGGCGGACTGCTCGTGGCGCCGGAGGTGGATGTTCGGCCTTCGTTCTGGGGCGGCACCGGGGTGCGGTCGGCCCAGCGCACCCATCCGGAGGAATACCCCTACCGGCTGGAAGCGGGCACCCTGGGCGCCTTGCCTCTGGCCGGGTTGCGGGCCGGGTTGCGGTGGGTGCGGGAACAGCCCGTGGAAGAGACCGAGGCCCGCCTGGCTCGGCACTTTCTGGCCGGACTGCGGGAGTTGCCCCACGTCCGCGTCCTGTCCCTGGAACCCGGCCAGACGGCCTGGGATGCCCGGCGGCGGGTGCCCGTTTTCAGCCTGCTGATCGCGGGTATGGCTCCGGACAAGGCCGGTATGTTCCTGGATGCTGAGTGGGATATCGCCGTGCGCACGGGACTGCAGTGCGCGCCCCTGGCCCATCAGGCCATGGGCACGGGCCAGGGGGGGACCGTGCGCGTTTCCTTCGGGCCGCTGAATACCACGGCGGAGATCGACACCCTACTGAAAGCCCTCACCTCCTTCAGCAAATAAGTTGTGCCCCTGAAATTGTTGGCCGCACTCTTCTTGCCCTGCCCAGGGCATGGAGATCTACGGCAAAAACTTCCAGCCACCGCGCTGCCCAAGACGT
>PDWI01004218.1_pt1 | contig 19478 bp, 17 predicted proteins | sample 1430891 | NCBI WGS metagenome assembly PDWI01 (sample SAMN01162508, study PRJNA174530) | Oral metagenome, whole genome shotgun sequencing project. | biome: Marine environment; feature: Marine mammal; material: Swab sample of the gingival sulcus; isolation source: swab sample of gingival sulcus...
TTAATGAATTTGGAAGTTTTTCCATTAAAAAAACACTGATTTCTTAGCGTTTGTTTGATTTAATATTTTATATTTTATTGATTAAGTGTCGAAAACCCGGTATAACGATAAGTAAAGAGATGATTAGTTGACAATGAAGGGTTTTTTTATTATCATTAAACTGTTAATTTTGTGGAAACATTTTTCTAAATATTCTTTAAGGAGGACACTATGAATAAACAGAGAATGGCAGTTGCAGGACTTGGTGCTCTAGGAATTATTGGAACATTATTGCCTTGGGCATCCCTAAGCGGAGTGATCAGCATAAACGGTCTTCAAGCGGGTTGGACTGGGCTCCTTGTAGCATTGCTTAGCATCGCTGCTATAGTTCTAGCATTTATGGGAGACAAGCAGCTTACAATAAGTAACCCGCTATACATAATGATTATAGGTGGAGTCCTAGCATTAATATCAATACTACAAATCTTTAACACAGGGGGATATACTGGAATAGGCTTGTATGTCGATGCAATTGCGGGAATAGCTTTAGCTGCAGTTCCTAAGTTTATAAAGTTTTAGATAAAAATATTAGATTTTGATAAAAAGCTTGCGTTTTTCGCAAGTTTTTTTTGTTTATTTTTTATCCAATAACTCCTATTTCATTGACCAAATATAAGGATTGTGCTTTAATATTCATAGCAAATAAAAAAAATTTACAAGGAGTAAAACATGATAAATGAAAGAATAAAATCTCTTCGTTCCAAAATGAAGGATAACGGCATATCAGCATATGTAATACCGACCTCTGACTTCCACCAAAGCGAGTACGTTGGAGAATACTTTAAGTGTAGAGAGTACATTTCTGGCTTTACAGGGTCAAATGGACTTGCAATAGTCACGGAAACTGAGGCTCACCTATGGACAGACGGAAGGTATTTTACTCAGGCTAAGGCGGAACTCGCAAATTCAGAATTTATACTCGAAAAAATGGGATACCCAGATGTGCCTACTCCAATAGAATTTTTAAACCAAAGTTTAAAAGATGGTGAAAACATAGGTTTTGACGGTAGAACAATATCCGCAAGTGCTGGAGAAGAATACGTTGAACTAGCAGAAAGTAAGGGTTCTAATGTAATATACAATCTAGATTTAGTCGGTGAAATTTGGGAAGATAGACCCAAAATGTCTATCGAAAAAGCATTTTTATTAGATGAAGAATACAGCGGAGAAAGCGCATATAGCAAAATTGCTCGAGTAAGGGAAGCAATGATAGAATTAAAAGCGGACACCCATATTATAAGCTCATTAGATGACATCTGCTGGATATTTAATATAAGGGGCAGAGATGTAAAGTATTCCCCCCTACTACTATCATACTCTATCATAACCCAAGACGACCTGCACCTATTTACAGATTCTACAAAGCTAGGCGAGGATGTAAAATCCTACCTCAGCGAACTCGGAGTCAAACTATATGAATATAACGACATATATGACTTTATAAAGACTATAGATGAAGATTCCAATGTATTATTAGACCCAGACAGCTTAAATTACGCCTTGTATGAGAACATCCCAAGTTTTGCTGACCCAATAAGAAGCCTAAACCCATCCTTTATATTCAAGGCTGTAAAAAACGAAACCGAACTTAAAAATATAAAAGAGGCTCAGATCAAAGATGGAATTGCGTGGGCAAAATTTATGTTCTGGATAAAAAAGAACATAGGAAGGATTAAAATAACAGAAATAGACGCGTCTACAAAGTTAGAAGACTACAGAAAAGAACAAGAAAATTACCTGTTTCCATCCTTCGCACCGATATCAGGCCACGGTTCCAATGGAGCTATAATACATTACAGCGCAACCCCAGAAACAAATAAAACCCTAGAACCAAGGGGTCTATACCTATCTGACACAGGAGCAAATTATAAGGAGGGAACAACTGATATAACTAGAACCCTAGCTCTCGGAGAAATAACAGAAGAAGAACGCCTACACTTTACCCTAGTCCTAAAAAGCCACATCAACTTGGCAAGGGCTAAGTTTTTAGAAGGAACCTGCGGATATACTCTTGATATGCTAGCTAGGCAGCCAATCTGGGAGAAAGGTTTAAACTATATGCACGGAACAGGGCATGGAGTTGGATTCCTCCTAAACGTACACGAAGGACCATCATCTATAAACTACGGCGTGGCACATAATGACAAACAAAACTACCCACTTATGCCCGGTATGATGATAACCGACGAACCAGGTCTATACATAGAAGGCTCTCACGGAATAAGAACAGAAAACGAGTTGATAGTTAAACTATCTGAAAAGACGAGTTTTGGTCAGTTCTTAGAATTTGAAGTATACACCTTTGTTCCAATAGACTTAGATGCAATAGACACCAACCTGTTAAATCAGGACGAAAAAGACTTCTTAAATGCTTATCACAAGAGGATATTTGATATAGTATCTCCTTCATTAGAGGGCGAAGAACTAGAATTTTTAAAAGAATACACCAGAGAGATTTAATAGAGGAGAACAAAATGCAGATAAAAGAGGGAAAGATTCCATTTAAGGGGTACGAGACATATTATAGAATTGTAAATCCAGATGGCAAGAAGACACCTCTCCTACTCTTACACGGTGGTCCAGGCTCTACACATAACTACTTTGAGATATTAGATCCCGTGGCGGAATTAGACGACAGACCACTTATAATGTACGACCAAATAGGTTGCGGAGAATCAATGATTACAGGGCATCCTGAACTATTCAAGGCCGATACTTGGCTTGAAGAATTGGCAGAGCTTAGGAAGGTTTTGAAACTAGATCATATCCACCTACTAGGTCACTCGTGGGGAGGTATGCTTGCAATATGGTACGCTATAGAAAAAAATCCAAATGGGATAAAGAGCTACGTTTTATCTTCTACTCTGCCCTCCGCTAAGCTCTGGAAATCCGAACAATATAGGAGAATAAACATATTTATGCCAGAAGATATGAGAGAGGCATTGAAAAAGGCTGAAGAAACTGGAAACTACGACACACCAGAATACAAGGTGGCACTAGATAAGTTTATGCACTGGTACTGCGGAGGACCTATAAAGGAAACCGACCCAGAATGTCTTAGAAGACCTAAGGTAAAAGGCGAGGAAGCTTACGTTGTGGGATGGGGCAAAAACGAATTTAGCCCAACTGGTACCCTTAGCCACTATGAATTTACGGATAGACTCTGTGAGATAAAGGCTCCCTGCCTAGTGACTAGCGGGCAAATGGACCTATGCTCACCATACATAGCCAAGACAATGTATGATAGGCTCCCGAATTCAAAGTGGGAACTATTTGCCTATAGCAGACATACTCCGCATATAGATGAGACTGAGAAGTATTTAAGGGTTTTAATTCAGTGGTTAAATGAGAATGATTAGATAAGGGAAAGAAGATTGGTCCAATACTTTTTAGCCCATGACTTTCATTACCCTTCTGCTACCCCCACCCTATTTATGGGGAATCTTGTGACCTATTTTTTAATACTATTCTTGGCTGCTCCGAATAAATAAATCCTTAAAATGCTTTCTAAAATTTTTTATTTAATAGCTATTTGCCATATATTGATTTATGAATTTTATTCGGCTCCGCCTATTTACAAAGTATCTAAAATGCTATGTTATATCCATTCCCCTTATAGGGAGGGGCGGCGCATAAGCGCAAAGAAACCCATGGGGCCCGATAAAACCCCCTCTCAGGGTTCGACCCGCCCTTATCATTTTAAATACCTGGTGGAGATAAGGGGGCATATACGCTCCGCGTATATCCTTCTCACGACAATGTCGTTCGAACCATCTTGCTACAAAATACTCCACTGGAGTATTTTGCTTTACGCAGATGCCCTCTCAGGGTTCGACCCGCCCTTATCATTTTAAATACCTGGTGGAGATAAGGGGGCTCGAACCCCTGACCTCATGGCTGCCAGCCATGCGCTCTCCCAGCTGAGCTATATCCCCAAACAACACAAATATTTTAGCATTTTTCTAACTAAAATCAAAGAGTTTTTAAATCATAAATTTAAAAACTCTTTATTCCGTAACACACCCTAAAGTTTTAACATCTCATCTAACATAATCTTTATAGTTTCTTTGTGTAAATAAAACCTATTTGACCAAGGGTTTAAGACTATTCCATCCACATATTCAAATTCTATTACCTCTTTTAAAAGAGATACTATATCCATTTCAAGGTAACGTCCACTTTCATCATTTGGAAGTAAAAACTTGTTTGTATAAGCCGGGAAAAACGTAAAGTTTTCAAAATTTAAGCTAGTCATCTTATATTCAACAACATCATCGGGAGAGCTAGACTCCCCAATCAAGTCTATCGGAATAAATAAGTTTCCATTTTCTTCTATGCTCTCTATGATAGCAGTAATAACCCTCTCTATACTGGCATCAGATGGATTTTCAAAATCAAATGTTTTAATAACTGAGTCTATCTTACTTGAAAATTTTTTATTTTTTTCATCCATATTTTATATCTCCAAAGGCACGATAGGTAACAAAGAAATTATATAGTAGAATAGGCATATATTCAAGAATAATCAATAACACCTATTCATTAAAAACGTAGTCATTTCCACAATAATCGCAGTGGAGAGTTATAGAACCATCTTCTTCTATCATCTCTTTACGTTCATCTTCTCCAATAGAGGCGAGCGCCCTTTCTGCCCTAGATTTTGAACAGTCACAATCGTATTCGTATTCTCCAGATTCCAATATCCTATATTCTATGCCTTGAAATATAGTTTCAATTATTTTTTCCAAATTCTGAGTTTCTAATAGATATGAACTTATAGGTTTCATTGAAGTCATAGCATGTTCAATCTTGCTAAGGTCTTCTTCTGAAGCATCTGGAAGCACGTGTAGCATCAATCCCCCTGCCCCACCTATAGAACCGTCAGGATTTACAAATACGCCTAAGGCGATGGCTGATGGCTGCTGTTCAGACTCTAAATAATAATGTGCTAAATCCTCTGCTATCTCACCAGATATGAGCCTTGATTTGCCAGTATACGGCTTATCGGAATCAGAATCTCTGGTAACGCTCACATATCCGTTTTTACCTACAGCGTGCCCTACATCTAGCTTGCCATCTGCTGTAATCTGCATTTCAGGCTCTGGATTCTCAACCTTGATCTTAAGTATCCCATCCTTATCGGCAAACGCCATAAGCCTGCCTATACTTCCATCTCCCTCAATACCTACGCTAATCCTAGCTCCTTCAGATTTTAAAGACTGTGCCATAAGCTTTGCACCAGTTATAAGCCTACCACAGGCAGCTGAAGCAACTGGGTTTAATCCATGGATTTCCGTAGCCTTTTCTACAACAGATTTTGAATCACTTATTATAAGCACAAAGTCTTCGTTTGCACCCATAAGTGCCTTAATATATCTTGCCAAAACATCTCCTCCTCAAATTCACAATATAGAACACTATACAGCAGAATGGAGCTTCATTCAAGGTTGAACTTTACAAAACGAATAATAGGATTCACAAAACTTACATTTGACATTTATCATTAAAAAAATATATTATGAGCCCAGGTTAAAAACCAATTAAAGAGAAAGTAAATAGGTAATGAAAGAAAAAACAAAGTCAAATAACGATATAGAAATACTAGCTCCTGCGGGAAGCCAAAGCCAATTAGATGCGGCGATAGCAGCTGGAGCGAATGCCGTATACCTTGGTATGCAAAGCTTTTCCGCAAGGGCTGGAGCAAAGAACTTTAGCGAAGAAGAACTAGAAGCTGCTATTCTAAGGTGCCATAAGGCAGGGGTAAGGGTATACGTGGCTATAAATACCCTTATAAAAGATTCAGAAATTGAAGAAGCGATTTCCCTTATAGATAGAATATATATGATGGGAACGGACGCATTGATAATTCAAGACTTTGGAATCCTTAAAATCGTCAAAGATAGGTACCAAGGCATGGAGATACACGCATCGACACAGATGAGCATACACAATGAGGATGGCTGCCTATTTGCTAAGGAAAACGGAATAAAAAGGGTAATACTCGCTAGAGAGCTCCCCTTAGACGAGATAAGGGCTATGTCAAGCTTGGGAATAGATACCGAAATTTTCATACATGGCGCTATATGTATTTCTTATTCAGGTCAGTGCCAATTTTCAATAAATAAGGGTCCCAGATCTGCAAATAGAGGCTCCTGCGCCCAGCCATGTAGACAGCCCTACTCCCTTTATGAAAACGGGAAATTCATAAAAAAAGGTCACCTTATAAGCCCAAAAGAGCGTTCTCTTTTATCTAGGATAGACGAAGTTAAAAAGGCTGGTGTGTCATCCTTAAAAATAGAGGGAAGGCTTAGGAACCAATACTACGTATACGAGGTTATACGGCAGTATTCAAATGCTCTGCAAGGCAAGAGTAAGAGCCTTGATAGGATAGCGCAGATATTCAACAGGGATGGATTTACTGATTCTTACATAGATGGAAGTGCAAACTTAAATATGATAACCACTGAGAGCGGCAGCAATTCTGGGATATACCTAGGCAAGATAAAAAACGGCGAAATAGATTTAAAACAGGATATATCCACTGGAGATGGAGTAGTAATAAAGGGCGGAAAGGGTTTTATAGTAACAAAGATAAGCGAGTTAAAAAACGGAAGGTATGTATTATTTCCTCGCCGCTACAAAGATGGAGACCTAGTGTTTAAGACCTCAGACGCAAGGCAGAAAAAAGAAATAGAGACCTCAATTAAAGAAGTCCTTAATCTTGAAAAAGAACAGAATATAAGCGTACCTGTTAGGGTTTTTTTCACACCAGAAAAACCGATTCAAATAAGTGGTATAGAAAATGGCGGGTTCAGTGTTTTTGGGGACACTGTGCAGTTTGCAAAAAAAGCGCCCATAAGTAGAGAAAAAATAAGGAAGCAATTAGAAAAGAAATCTCCAGAAGGAGTCCGCCTAAAGGCAAATATAGTAGAATTTGAGGATGGGTTTCTACCAATTTCTTCGATAAACCAAGTGCGTAGGGACTGGATAGAAGAGTACATCAACAAGGTAATCAGATGGGGCGGAAGAGAGAGAGAACTACCCGAAAAATATGAACAAAGACCTAGTGTAAAAAATCCTAGAGATACAGATTGGAATAGACTTGTAGTGCTATCTACAAAAGACCAGCTAAGAGCTTACTTCAAGGTAAATCCCGCTAAAACAACGCTCTGCTTAAATCCATATTTCAAAGACAAGGGAAGCATAGGAAAATCCGATATAACTGACTTAGATGATAAGGGAATACCCTATTATATTCAAACTAGAGAGGTTATCAGAAGGGAAATGGATGAGGTAGTAAACGATTTATTAAAGTTAAAAAACATAAGTGGAATTTTAAGTGGTAATTTAGGTTTAATTAACAAGATAGGCAGTAAACTTAAACTTATAGGAGATGTCGGTTTAAACGTATATAACAGCATAGCTCCTAGCCTTTTCCCCAATGTAGAATTTTTTATCCCTTCACCAGAACTACCAGAAGAAGATTTATTAAAATTAAAAAACAAGGAAGTTTTTATACCCCTTGTATACTCAAAGGCAAAACTCATGCACATGGAATACTGCCCAAATAGAAAGGGAGACCCTTGCTCAAAACCATGTAGAAAAAATGACTACAACTTAGATGAATACAAACTAATCCACGACGAATTTTGCAGGGTGAGCATATTGAACTCAGAGGCATCCACAATAAAAGATAAGGAAACCCTCAAAAAATCGGGGTTTAATAAATCCGCTATAGTACTAACCGACGAATCATACGAAGAAACCGTCAAAGTATTGAGTTCATAAAAGCTTCTACACTAAACCATTTAACGCCAAGACAAAGAACACACAAGATGACACTATCAAAAGTCCAATTGCAGATACACCCCAAATTTTCCTATTCATAGGTGCATCCTCTGGCTGCTTGAGCATACCTGATTTCCTTAAAGCCCTCTTAACAGGCTTATAAAGCGCTAATGTAAAGCCCATATTTAATCCACCCTTTATAAGGTTAAAGGGAAGGATTGCAGGAACGAGGAGGTCTACAACCGCTTGCCTTGGAATCTTTAGATATATTGGGGTTACTAGGTAGTTCCAGATAATCATTATGCCTGTCATAGATACAAGACCTGTAATGAGGGCAATAATTGCACCTTTTAGGGTCCTGTTCCTTGAATATATGTAGGATGCTGTACATGCAAATGCCGCTGTTGACATAACATTCATCAAAAACCCTATGATGCCATCCTTGCTTATGGTTATCATTTCCAGGAGAGAAACAACTAACGATACCAAAAAGGCAGTCAATGGCCCCCATATAAAGCCGCCTATAACGATTATTACGTCCTTTGGTTCGTATTCTAAGAAAAGGACTATTGGAATTCTAATAGTAAATACCGCAATATAAGCTAGAGCACTTAACATTCCAATAACTACTAAATGTTTTACTTTTGTGTTCATATATTCCTCCTTAAAAAGCAAAAACGCCCGAAAAATCAATGAATGTCTTTCAGGCGCTGAATTTAAGGACAATACCACAAAGTAAAAAACAAAGTAGCTATATATCCGAGTAAAATCAACACATCTTCTCTCGTCCAGACTATACTGTCGGTTTTGGAATTGCACCAAATCCCGGCTTGCACTATACACAAGCCCTGCGCCAAAGCGCTCGCGGACTATACCGCCGATCGGGAATCTCACCCTGCCCCGAAGACATATCATTATTCAATTTTCATAGTGTCTGGCAAAACTATACCAAAGATGAGAACAATACTCAAGTGTTTATCAGCAAAAATATTATACCCAATAAAGCAAAAAATACTCTTACCTAACCCACTACAAGATGATTCCCCTCCAACAGAGCTCCTTCGCGCATTGTGTAGGTTTTCTTCCCGTAGCTAAGTAGGTCCATCTCGTGAGAAACTAGAATTAGAGTAACCCCATCCTCATTTATCTTTTTGAATAGCCCCATAACCTCTTTTGTGTTTTCAACGTCAAGGTCTGCAGTTGCCTCGTCTGCCATCAAAATCTTTGGAGAATTTATCAAGGAACGGGCAATTAAAACCCTCCTCTGTTCTCCTCCAGATAGTTCCTTTGGATACGCTGCCTCAAGGTGTCTTATGTTTAACATATCTAAGAGTTTTCTCGCTCTACCAAATGGGTCTCCATCCCTCTTGTACATAAAAAATGGAAGCACTATATTATCTATTACATTCAAGTTAGGAAGGGTTGCAACCCCCTGTGGAATATAGCCAACAGTTTCATTGCGCAATTTTGAAAGAAATAAATCACTCTGCCCAGCTATGTTTTCTCCGTTTACAAATATTTCTCCCTTTGTAGGACTTATCATCCCACTTATCATATTTAATAGGGTGGTCTTTCCGCTACCACTCCTACCTATGATATTTATGTAATCACCTTCTTCTAAGGTTAGATTAACATCATTTACCGCATTGAAAACCGAATGCCCCCTCGGATATTCTTTAACTAAATTTTTAATCTCAAGTACAGACATCTAGTCCTCCCTTACATTCTTGTATATGTCGTATTTATTTACCTTAATAACCGTATATAGAGAAGAAATCGGACCTACAACTAATCCAATCACAAAGCAAAGAATTGAAAGCTTAATTATGTCGAAAAGAGAAGGAAGCAGGAATGGAATGTTCAAGGTTTCAACAATCGTAGGGCTAACTATAACAACCCCTAAAAGCGCAAGCAGGGTTCCTATTGAAGAACCTATAAGACTCAAGATTATAGCCTCTGTAAGTATCATATTTCTGAGTTTTTTCTTTGTAGCTCCCAAAACTCGTAATATAGCCATCTCTTTTTTTCGCTCATTGAATATCATTGTAAAGACCAAAGATATTATAAGAACTGAAAGTATCCAAAGAATTATGATGGTACTCCCTATATAGGTAGATATAACACTCAAATTTGAAGATATTGTGTTTACAAACTTCTTAGAAAACATACCGTATATACCTTCATCAGCATATTTTTTAGTTATTTCCCTAGCAACTTCAACAGAATCATATCCTGGTTTTAACTTTATCATTACAGCCGATATTAAACTGCCATCTTCAGATAGCGGATGTTTCTTTTTTCGTTCAGCGTCAACAGCTAGCTTTACAGCTGTATTCTTTGTCATGAATACCGTAGCGTCAAAGCCCATACCAGTTTGTTCTAATTTGCCCATTATCTTAAATGGTTTTCCAAAAAACTGTAGTATATCACCCTTTTCTCCAGCAACGTGTTTTCCTATTATGACTTGACCATCCCTAAGGTCGGTATCCAAGGTCTGTGTGAGCCAAGGTTTGATTATAAAATCTGTATGATAGTCTATTCCAATTATTTGAAGTGGATAAGAGCAACAAGAGGCTCTAAGTGTCGCTATATATGTTTGAGGACTCATAAGGTCTATGCCTTCTATGGTCTTTAGCTTATCTAAAACATCAATTGGCAAATAAAATTCTGATGGTTCTCCACTGAGTAGAACGCTGTCTATTTCAGTCTTATGCCCTTCTGGAACAACCATAACATCAGCACCTAACCTATTTGAAAGACTGGTTATTCCGTTTGATAAACTTATGGATACCAACGACCCCATAAGAAGCACAAAGGTGAATATCAATATAAAACTTATTAAGACAAAACTTCTTAAGGGTTTCCTCCTTATATTCTTCATTGATAAAGCCTTTGTTGTCAATTTTTTTTCGAATTTCATCAATAAAATCCCTTCTATTATCTAATATCTAATTTTCACTTGCTAAAAAAGCCATAACCAATGCCACAACTCCCAATATACCGACTACAGGTAATATTACCTTCAGTGCTGGCAAGGTATTCTGTAAACACGCCATATCTGGAGAGATGCAAAAGCCGACTTCCCAATGTAGTTTTTTCATATCACCTAGCTTTATTACCTGCATTGGTATTAAATACGAAATTGAGGCTGCCGCTATTGCTGCTAAGCCAGCAAGGGCAGATACTAGGCGCTTGTTTACAAAAATGGCTATCAAGGCTATAAGTGCTAGTAATCCTCCAAGCGCCATTATAAGGGTTGCAGAATAAGTGCACTTCATAGGATACCCCATCTTATTTAAACCAGTACAAACAGGAAATAGTATCCTAGGAGCCAAAAGCATTAGCACCCCAGACAAAAATAATAGAATATTAAAAATTCTCTTTTTTATAAATTCCATCTCATATTGCCTCCAGACTTAAAATTATTTTGCCTTAGAGAGGGCGTCTTTTACAGCTTCTTGAAATTCCTTAAACGAAACAGTTGCTCCACTTACAGCGTCAATATCGTCAAGGTTTCCAGCTTCTACCAAAAGATCAGCATACTGTTTCATTCCCTTATAAGCTATCTGAGCTTTTTGCTTCTGAGCATCTTGCAGATCTAATCCGTAGTTTTCATCTTTTTCGTTCCCAGAAGAATCAAAGAACTTTGCTTTACACTCAGCTATTTCTCCCTCTGTTATAGTTATAGTGACCTTTGTAGAATTATTGTTTTGATCACTCACATACTCTCCCTCGTAAGTTCCATCCTTGTATCCTCCACCGCCTCCACAGGCAGATATAGACACTAAAATCATAAAGGCAAGAAGAGATGCCACTAAAGTTTTAGTTTTCATGAGACTTCCCCTTTCAAAAAAATTTAATGATAGTAGTCCTCTACTATTTTACCGTAATTTAAAATTATCTTTCTTTCAGAAACATCCCCAACGCTGGGGTCGTGTGTTACAACTATTATAGTAGCGCCTTCCTTATGCAAGCGCTTCAAGATGTCTATAACCATATTTTCGTTTTCTTCGTCCAAGTTTCCAGTTGGTTCATCTGCTAAAATTATCTCTGGTGAATTTATAAGGGCTCTAGCTATACAAACCCTCTGCTGTTCTCCACCGGATAACTGGTTAGGATAGTGGTTTGCCCTATCCTTTAAACCTACCTTTTCAAGTGCCTCTAAGGCTTCTTCCCTATCAGGCATACTGTGATAATATTGGGCTACCATTACATTTTCCAAAGCAGTTAAATAACTTATTAGGTGGAACTGTTGGAATATAAGACCAATCTTATCCCTCCTAATTTCCGTAAGGTCTTTCTGCTTTTTCTGAGATATATCCTCACCCATCAATATAACCTTTCCAAGAGAAGGTCTATCCATACACCCTATAATGTTGATAAGGGTGGTTTTCCCTGAACCAGAAGAACCCATTATAGAAAGCCAGTCTCCCTTTCTCACTGTCAAATCGACATCAGATAGGGCATTTACAGTTTCGTATATCTTGGACACGTCTTTGAGTTCAAGTAAAATTTCTCTATCTGTTCTCTCGTTTACGGATGCCATCTTTCTATTCTCCTTTCAAAACTATTGCAGGTTCAATTTCTAGCACTTTTCTAACTGGTATTATACTTGCAAGCGCAGCTATAACAACACTTAAAATTATAGTTATCGGCGCAAGCATCCACTGGAAGGTTATAGCCCTACCAAATACACTCAAACTAACATTTTGGGCGAACATAAAACCTAAAAATACACCTAGGGCTCCGCCTATTATGCCAAGCCCTATACTCTCTCCCATAAATTCTCTTATTATGGTCTTGCTTTGAGCTCCGAGCGCCTTTTTTAATCCAATTTCTTGTTTTCTTTCAGCTACCATCGCCATCATCGTAGTGGTTACAGAAATCATAGTTATTATCAATATTACCACTGTTACCAGATATACCAAAGCTTGAAGTTTTGACAAAACCTGATCCTGAGACTGGGTAACCCTCCTAACAGGTCTTGCCATAAATTCAGGATTCCTGTCATTTATACTTTCTGCTATTCCATTTAAGACATCTTGTTCCGCTTCTACACTACATTCTATAATATTGGCCCTGAAATCGTCTTCTAAAATCTCAGACAAATTATCAATATTTAAGAATATAAAACCCTCTTCTGCTCCACCTGTACTCACTATCCCATCTACAAAGAGCTTTTCAGAAAAATACTGATCGCCGTATTCCTTCTCTTTGTTTTCTTGTGCCGAGGCATCTTGAGAAGAAGATGTTGCCATATAACCGTATTTTACACCCTTAACTATAAAGCTATCTCCAACTTTTAAGTTAAGTTTTTTAGCAATTTCCTTGCCTATCATAGCCCTATTCTTTTCACCGTTTTTAACCCAGCGACCATCGACAAACCAGAATGGGCTGTTCTCCTTAGCACCCTCTAAGTCGGTACCAGCTAACATATATGGTTGCTCATTTATCTTACAGGTCTGGTACCTGTAAGGAGCCATTCCGACAATCTTATCTTCGCCTATTTCCTCTTTTATTTCCAAGGTATCAGAAGCATCAAAAACCCTATCTCCACTGGGAATCACAACTAGATTGGCTCCATAAGAGCGAAATTCCTTACCCAACTGTCTGGGAATATCATAATAAATGGTTACAAGCCCAGAAAGTATGGTTGCTCCTGTCGCTATAGCAAGAATGGCTATAATTACCCTAGATTTCTTTTTCATAAGGTAACTTATAATCATCCTTATAAACATCTTGCGTTTTGACATATATTTTCCCTCTTACTTTCCGTGAAGAACTTCTGTAGGCTTGAGTTTGAGTAGATACCTTATCGCGGGTATGCTACCCAAAATCGTAACCAGGATTACCAAGGCACACACTATTGGAATTACTATCATAGATAGCTCAATTGTAGAACCAAATACGGTAAGTCCAATTATTTGAGTAAAGCCTATCCCCGAAAAATAGCCTATTATTCCACCTAAAATTCCCGTTATGAATATCTCCATAATTACGAGGAGGATTATAGGTAGGTCGTAACCACCAAGAGCCTTTATCAAGCCTATCTCCTGCGATCTTTCAATAACGCTTGCAGTAACCAAGTTTGATATTGCAAGGGCAGAACCTATTGCGCTGAGCACAGTTATAAGGAGCATAAGCAAGGTTACCTTGTTTAATATGGTTCCCTCGGATTCCGCTACCTGTCTCACCGGTTTAGCTACACCATCTTTTACCACCTCTTGTATCTGATGACAAATGGCACTAACATATGCGGTACAATACCAAATATCGTATTCCATAGGGGTTAAACTCTTGGGATTTTGAGCTGCCTTTTTAGCGAGATCGTTGTCAGGTGTGGTCAATGCAGATACCTCTATCTTAGAAATTTTACCCTCTAAACCGCTAAGTTCTTGGGCTGTCTTTAAGGTAGTTACGATTGCCTCATCGGCAGTTCCACCATCTACATATATTCCCTTTACAGCAAGTTCCTTGGTTCCGTTCACGCCCTTTACAGTTAGGGTATCTCCTATCTTTATGTTATTTCTTCCAGATAAAAGTGAACCTACCATTATGTTATTGTGGTCTCCCTCTGTGAGCCAATCACCTTCTATTTCGTACTGCCACCAGTTTCTAAGGTTACGCATTCCCGTATCTACTTCTTCACCGGTAGTAAGTGTTGCGTGCTTTTCAACCCAGGTCCCTATAGCCTTTACATTGTTTGGAACTCCATCAACCTCAACTGTAACTTCTAAAAATGGCGCGAAATCAACTATATTAAACGCCCAAAATATCTGTTTTAATTTTAGGGTATCTTCCTCTCTCAAAAATTTATCTGATACACCAACGCCCTCTTGCAGACCGTAAAGATCGCTTAGTAGTGAAGCGTCTTTGTGAGTTACGGTTATATTAGCCCCATAAATTTTAAGTTCCCGATTAACCTTGTCACCAACGCCTAAGAGGACGTTCATCATAGCAGTAGAAAGAGATACTCCAAGTGCTATCGTCAGGGCTATCATAAACATCTTTTTCTTTTGTCTAAACAAGGTGCTAAATACCATTCTCCAATACATCTTACACCTACCTAAAACGCTTTTCTTCGCGTATCAAATCTTCTATGTCTATTATTATCATTGAATCTTCCACCACATATGGGAATGGGATAGGGTTACACCCGCCCTTGAAGCCTATGGTGTTTTTATTCATAACAACATCACACATCTTGCACACAACGTCGTCTCCCCTTTCAAAATATCCAGCTATACCGCATATTTCGCAAGCGTCGAGACCAACTCCAAAGGAGGAACCGTTTGGTTTCTTTACAGCTATAAATCTAACGTCGTATCCGTTTGGGGTCTTATAAGAAAACCTGTGCAAGTGCCCATCATCTATATCTTCAAATTTTATCAAAATTTTATTTTCCGTAATTTCATAAGGCTGTGGTGGTGTCAGTTCAACTGGCTTATATTCAAAGTAGTTGACAACTGAAAGTAACAAGACAGATATGAGTATTGTAGTAAATAAACTCCAAGACCATCGCCTTGCCCTGCGCATCCTAGCCTTTTCTTTTCTGATTAATGCTCTGTTCGGGAATTCGCCCTTGACCTTTCTATTGTTTAACACCACGTAGGTCATCATACACACTCCAACAAATAGACCTACGTATATTATTGACTTAGCGTGCGCATCGGCAAATATCATAATTTCAAATACAAAGTCATTAAAGGCGAGTAATTTAAGCCTCTGCAAAGCCTTAACAGCCTTTAGTACGTAATCAATAAAAAAGACTCCTATATACAGAGTAGAGAATATCGAAAAGGTCACTTTAGTCATATAAGAGGCGACCTTCTTTATAGAGAAAAATCCAACTAAACAGATAACGACTCCAATTATAAAACCTACAGCCCTAAGGAGCGCCATCGTGCTCATTATATCTTCACCAAAATAGACAAAATCTCCCGTCTTTATAAATGCCTGTGGAGATATATATAGGAAGGTCAAAAATAGGATTACAGAAAAAGAACCTGTCATCAGGTATTCAAACTTAGCTGTAACCTTAGATTTTTTCAAAAGATAAATAATTGAAAGTATAAGTCCAATAAACGAAAATAGAGCAATGGCAACTATGAGTTCTCTGTTAAAGCGAATCATAGCTATATTGGTCTTTTTGGGGCTATTGGTCTTTATTATAAATTCAATAAGTCCTCCCAATACACCAAGAGATGCTGAAATCAGAAGAACTATATTGAGAATCTTCTTCTCAAATTTTACCAAAAGAGAGGTCATCATCCCCCATAGGAAAAACACGGAGATAAAGAGCTCAGTTGAGGATATTAGAAACTTAACGATAAGTAATACCTCCTTTATTTTCACTGGCAAAATCACTCGCCTAAGCTAGTTTATACGGACACTTGCCTTCGACACGTAGGTCTTACTACGCTTACTCAGGTCGCGGTCCTAGTAAACAAGCTTATCCAAGCAATTTTTCTCACTGAAAAAGGCTAAATTATAAAATTCTGCGAAGCGTGAAATGTGCCCGCACATGAAAAAAGGTGAATTTTATTTCATGACGGCAAAGCCGTCATTTCATGATTGCGCAGCAATTATTTCATGCCGTCGAAGACGGTATTTCATCCGTTTTTATATTACACAAATATCTTAAAAGCTATTTTATTACGACAAGCTTTCAAGTTCATAAAACTTTTTTCACTGGCTAAATTATAAATTCTAAAAGCCATTCAAACTAAGGTGAATGGATAAAATTCCAGCAAATATTTTCGCTGGCAAAATCACATTTTCTAAAACCATTCAGACTAAGATAAATGGATGAACTTCTAGTAACTAGCAAATTCTAAAACCTTTCAGATAGTCTAGAACGCGTTATTTTATAAAATAACAGGCTATAAGCGTTCAGACTAAGATAAATGGATGAGATTCTAGTAACTAGCAAATTTTTAACTCGTAGTGTACTAAAGACGTACATGAGAGGTAAAAATTTGCGTATTGCGACGAAGGTCGCCATTTATCGACGTCTGAACGAAGATAAGGGGAGAGATTTTTTTAATAATAACTCCCTCCCCACTCTATCTTTCTTTAGGAAGTAGTACTAAAATTACTCGTTTTGTAGTTGCTCACCAGTGTAGTTCCACTCAAACTCACAAGTTTGTACTTCGAAGAATGCGCTAGCGCCTTCTTTAGCAGGAACACCTGTCTCGTCGTCAACGTGCAATAGGTAGTCTGTTGGTGGCTCAATAGTCAACTTCAAAGTGTACTTACCAACGCTCAATAGACCCTTCTTAACGTTTGTTCCGTAGTGAGGACCGTCATCAGCATTCATAGGCATGAAGCTACCTTCTGCAGCAACGTTGTTGTCCTTGTCAACTACTTCGTATTTAACAGTTAAGTATGCAGGCCAAATGTTTTCGCCGCCACCGAAACCGTAATCTGCAGCATATTGAGGCTGTAGATGGATGTCAGCTTCAAGGTGCATATCAGACTCTTCTTTAGTTGGGTTTTTGCCAGCTGGAATCATATCAACTGCTTGGAAGTAAACTGCTGCAACGTCATAAGGTCCAACTTTTTGAGCTTCACCAATTTCGATTTCAGCAAATCCGCTATCGCCAGGCTGCTCAGCTTCTACTTTATCGTCTTCTTTTTTCTCATCTTCTTTTTTCTCATCTTCTTTTTTCTCATCTTCTTTTGCTTCTTCTTTTTTAGTTTCTTCCTTTGGCTCTTCTTTCTTATCTTCTCCGCCGCAAGCTGCTAGTGAGAACACAAGAGCAAGCATTAAAGTAAATGCCATAAGTTTCTTCATAATGAAAACCTCCAAATTTTTTTTAATCATTCCTATCCTTATCTTGAGCGACCGCCACCCAAGATTTATATGAAACGCTCGCTGGACAAAAACTTTTGCACCCAGGGGATATCCCCCTTGATAAGCAAGCGTAACAGACAAAGTTACAATTTTAAGGCTAATACATTTAGTGTACTACGCATCTTTTTCAACTTCTTTAGCTTTTTTAGATCCAGAGAATACAGTGTGTTTCAAAAGCATCCAAGCAGAAGCAATTACCAACATAAGCTGTGGAATCAATGTTTCAGCCCTAGCTTGAATGTTTAATATGTCTATGTTTAATCCTTTAAGAGCTGGAATAGTAGTCCTTCCAGATATCACATTTGCCTCAGTGAGTTCGATGACGCCCTTGCCCATAAATGATATGCACATTAGATATAGGAGTATGCTGGTAAATACGAAGAAGGGCTTAAGCGGGAGCTTCACAGTAGTATACCTGAACACTACATAAACGATTGCCAATACAGCTATTCCGGCTAAGAGCCCGTATATTATATAAGCGGGGCTGTTCAAACCACTTGAGAAAGAAGCCTTGTAGAAGAGTATTAGTTCTGCGCCCTCTCTTAAGACAGCTAAGAAGGCTGCGAAAACTAGGGTCTTTTGGCTCTTTGAATCTATGGATTCAGAAACCTTACCCTGTATATAGTTTTCCCATTTCTCATTATCAGCCTTAGATAGCATCCAGTTACTAACATAGAATAGGACTGCAACAGCTATAAACATAGTCCAGCCCTCAATCATTTCTTGGGCTACACCACTACCTCCTAATATTACTTCTATGGCAACAGCTAAGAGTATAGAACAGATTACAGCCGCCAAAACTCCAATATATACGCTCTTACACATATGTTTGTTGCCAGTCTTAATCAGATAAGCAATTATAGCAACCACTACGAGTATGGCTTCGAGACCCTCTCTTAAAAGGAGCCCGAATGTAGTAACAAAGGTCCCCCAATCTTTCTTTGATTGGTCTACTTGTATAATTTCTGGAGAACCGTCAGAAGATTTTTTTTCAGCGGTAGTTTCGCTTACGGATACATCATCCCCACGTTCCTTAAGAGCAGCAGCTTCAACCTCATCTATATACCTATTAGGAACTTCTCCATCACCATAAACGCGCTCTCCTTCGTAATCTGGAGCACTCTTTCCAAGAACACCGTCTAAGATCATAGCATCCCTATAGACCTTAACCTTTAGAGTCTCTATCTTTTCTATTATCTGATCTTTGTGTGCCTCTTCATTACCCAAAAGGCTGTGCTTTATATTTCCGAACAAGGCTTCAACGTGGTTCACTCTCTCTGCTGATATATAAACCATTACGTTTTTCTCAAATCCTTGAATCTCATAGTATCCAAAGTACGCCTTATTTATCCTTTCATAGGCTTCTTTCATTTCATCATTTTTAGTAAATTCGATTGCCTCATCAAAGACTTCTGCCATTCTAATCGCAACCGCCTGCCAAGAATCAAACTTTTCTTTTTTCGCAGCATAAGAAAACGGAGCTGTAACTAGGATAAGCAGTATTAAAAACGCTGACACCAAAGCTCTTTTTCGTTTATTGCCCTTAATATTCGTCATATTAAATCTCCCAAGCACATAAGTTAGCTGTAGCTAACCACAACGGCGTCATAACCCCTGAAAATGTATTTTATTTTCATAAAAGATTAGTTTTTAGCTAACTATTTGTGATAAAAATAATCAATTTAAAAATTCTTCTAATTTATACCACCAAAATATAATATTGTCAATAAGTTGGCATTTAATACCCTATAGCCCTTAAATCTGTATTTATCAAATTAAAGTTGTTATAAAAAGG
>PDWI01004219.1_pt1 | contig 19476 bp, 13 predicted proteins | sample 1430891 | NCBI WGS metagenome assembly PDWI01 (sample SAMN01162508, study PRJNA174530) | Oral metagenome, whole genome shotgun sequencing project. | biome: Marine environment; feature: Marine mammal; material: Swab sample of the gingival sulcus; isolation source: swab sample of gingival sulcus...
AACACAACACAACACAACACAACACAACACAACACAACACAACACAACACAACACAACACAACACAACACAACACAACACAACACACACCACTCGGCACACTAAGCTAAAACATATTTCAACCAAAAAAGGTTTTACTCTTATCGAACTTATCTTTACTATTGTTATCATAGGAGTATTGGCTACTGTTGCTATACCTAAGTATAAAGATTTGAAAGAAAATGCATTAATAAACAGTTTATCAAAAATCATGTCCGATGCTCATAGTGGTGTACCTAGCGCTTTTATTAATAAGGTTGATTTAGAAGGTCAAAAACTAAACGAAGTAAAGCTTAGTGAGCTATTTTCCATAAGTGGTAAATATTGGACATATTCAGAAGCTGCTAACGCGTACCATTTCAATTATCTTAATGGGCTTCAAGGGGTTCACGTGTCTATCCAATTATACCCAAATCAACGCCAAATGCAAACGATAATACATTGTGAAAATTTTCCAACTGTAAGTTTACAAAATAAGTGTGAGCAACATTTTTCTCCTAACCAATATGGCTTTCTTACTACCAATATCTTTTTTTAAACTTATGTTTTTAGTGTGGTATTAAACCGCATATAAAGATGTGTCTAAAGATATGCAATTATCATTCTAGCTGGTTGGCACTTCGATAAATTACTATCACATATCTACATGTTATACAAAGTACAACAAAAAAAGGGTGCTAAAAAACACCCTGCTTATTTACTTTACTATAACTGTCTTTTCAGACAAATCATAATCACTTATTCTCTCATCATACATCGCTTCACTAAATACAGCTGGAAGTAAACATTCTCCTTTTGTAGTCACGCGAAGCGGAGTAAAAAAGCTTACCGTTTTATTTTTATTTAAAGATAAAAATGTCAAAGCTTTATCATCTCTGATATCTACAAAATCAGGTCTAAAATTTTTACTATTTTGTAAATGTTTTGGCCGATTTGTTTTATTTAATCTCTCATTTACAATCTCAAAGCATGACGGAACTTGCTCGTTTACTACCACATTTTGTATAGATTTTTTAGATAAAATGCTTACTTTTGAATATATCAAATCCCCTAACTTTAAATGTGATAAATCCACTTTTTTGCCCTTTTCATCAACAAAAGTTCTATAAATACTTAAATCTTTTTTAGACTTTTTTAAGCTCTCATGTTTTATAGGTTTTGGCAAATATTGCATAACACTAAAATCATAATTGACCCAATTTTGCTTTGGTGTAATTTTTATAAGATTTTTCTTATATTTTCCTTGCAAATTTGCTTCATAATCATACAGTTCATCAACCCCAGCGCCTGTTATAACAAACTCATTTTTACCTTTTTTGTACCCTTTAAAATATTCACTTATAGCTCTAATTGCAAATGCTTTATCTTGCGTTGAATAAAGCTTTTTAAAATCACTTTTTAACATATCATAAAGCTTGCTTGATGCTTTATTTTTCTTAAAATGTTTTACATGTAGATAAAGTGCGTGGGCAATGTCTTTATAAAATGAATAAAAATACCCGCTATGATCTCTTTTTTTACGGTCATATTTTGAAAAATCATAGTTATATGCTAACTTTAACACCGCATTTTTCTCACTATCCATTCGTGCTCTTTCTAAGATATAAGCCATCATATAAAGACTTGGAAGATTTACTTGATACAACTTTTTATCATACATGTAGTTTACATTTGATGCATCCACACAACCTTGCAAAGCAAGCAGATATGAAGCGTAAACCCTATTGTATCTATTTTCGCTATCTTGCAAGGTAGAGAAATTTTTTAAAGATTTTTTCATACCTTCAAGCACATGAGTAGGTATTTTTATTTTATTGTTTTTAAGCTCATACAGTACATCACTAGCATATATGGATGCGTAAGTATTTACATATCCGTTGATATCCCAATATCCAAAACTTCCATCTCTTTTTTGCAAATTTGCCAACTTATCTATACCGCTTTTTATGAAACGTTTTCTATCATTTAGCTTTGCTTTTAACTCCTCTTTATTTTGAGTATTTAAAAAATTTGGCAAGTTAAGAAGTGCTAGCATCTTAGAACTTGTCTGCTCTGCACATCCATAAGGATAACTTACAAGATATCCATTTTGGCTTCTTAATTTTGCTAAAACATCCCCTGAAATGCTAAGTCTAAACGTTGGTGTTAAACCTTGCATGTAGATATCTGGCGCTTTTATGGTAAAAGTGGTTTTGCTTTCGCCTTGTTTATTGTAAGTAGATAGTGGATACGCAAAGATGATAGGAAACTCTACTTGGTTTAAAAATGTCTTATCTTTGGTTTTTGCAACTATTTTAACCTCTCCTTTGCCAAATGTTTTTACATGTAAAAAAGCATTTAGAAGTTTTGAGCTATGTGGTTTTAAGCTGATATCTTTTTTAAATCCGCTAACATCTACATGTTTTGAAATAGTTTTTAAATTTAAATGTAAATGCTTATCGGTTGTATTAAAAACTCTTATAGGGATATTCCACTTATCTCCCACATTTGCATATCTTGGATATATAGGCTTAATGATAATATCATCTTTTACTACCAGTTTTTGGCTACTTGCACCTATCTTCTTCTTAGCTATCTCTATGGCAACTATAGTCGCACTTCCGTTATATGAAGATGGAACTTTTAAACTCTCTTTAACTACTCCACTTTCAGGCACTTTAATAATGCGCGAAAAGTAAACAAAAGGCTTAACTCTTTTTGCCTTTGTATCAGGAGAGATATGCTTTTTACTCTTTGCCAAATACGCAGCCCCACTTCCGAAATCTAACTTTTTTCCCTTAGTAAGGTAGTTTAAAAGCATATCATACATATCAAAATTTGCTATTTTTTTACGTGGTTTTTGGTTAAAAAAGTTAAACGGACGAGGTGGTTTTTGCCCTAAAATTTGAAGAATACCATCATCCACCACAGAGATAAGAAGTGAAGAATTTGGCGTTGCTTTTACTTTGATAGGTATGATTGTATTGGACTTTGTAGTTTTTACAGCCTCTATTTTTGGTTGTAGCTTATGGGAAGTTCTATCAGCTTTTATAAAACTTGAACTGCTTGAACGAAATGGAATAACCGAAGATGAAGTATCACTGCTTCGCACAGCTATAGTATGAATATAAAGACCATTTTTCATATCCTCTTTCAAAGGCACATCTACTTTTACATGTGCATTTTCAAACTCTACTAGCTTATACCATAAAACCTTTTCGTTCTCTAAACTAACTAACATTTTACCCTTTTTCATAGGGCTTTTTATATCAAGCTTAACCACATCGCCTTTTTTATAAAGCTTATCTTCAAATTTTACTTGGTTTTTACTTATTTTATTTGTTGGCGATAAAGAAGCATAGTCCCAGCCTCGAACACTAAAACTAACAGTTGAAGAGTGCAAACTTAAACTATCTTGCACTTCGACTACATAATCTCCACTTTTTGTAAAAAGTTTTTGGATTTTTTCGCTTGAATTAACTGTAAAATGCCTCAACCTCTCTTTTTCTTGATGCCACTTAAAAAAGCCGTTTATATCATAAGTGTAGTACCACTTCATCTCGTAAACATACACATCAAGTTTAGTTTTTTCTCTAGGTTTAGCATTTAATGGATCAATCAAAACAGTATCAATTTGTACTGGCGTATCTGTATCTATGATACTTTTTTCTAGTTTTAATCCAACCATAGATTTATATGGAAAAATATCCACATTTTTATAACTTGATACCGCACGACCGTCATCTAAAACAGTGAACTCCACTTGCCCATTTAAAATAGATGGCGGAGTTTGGGTGATTTTTGTGCTCAATACAGCAGTAGCAGAGCCATCTTTATCTAACACAACTCTTTTTTTAGTATTGATATAGTTAATATTGTTTTTCTTTTTAATAAGCTCGTTTATAAAAGTAAAATCTTTATATTTTTTATTTTTATACTCTTTACTTGTTGCTTTAAGCTTAAAACTTCCTTTCATAAATGAAGCTGGACTTCCAAAAAGATACTCGGATTTACCTTTTACCTCAAAAACACTATCTGTTTTTATATCACTTTTTGGCAAGATTATCTCATTTTTAACTTTTTGTGGCAAAAATGCTTCTACTAAAAAGCTCTCATTTGCTTTTATCTTATCCATATAATATACTAAAAAGCTATAACGTCCAGTCATTTGACCTTGCAATGAATGTTCTAGTTTAAATGCCCCATTGCTATCTGTTTTAAAAGCTTTTTTGTAGATAGTTTTTCCTAAAGGATTTTTCATAACCACCTTAATAGGTGCATTTTTTAAACTTTTATAATCCATATCTTTAAAAACAACTAACGCTCTTACACTCTCATCTGGACGCACAAGTTTACTTTGAAAATATGTAAAAACTTTGTAACTATTTTTTGAGTTTGCTATATTGTAAAGATTTGTTTTTCCAATTGAATGATTAAGTATTAAAAAGTTTTGTTCATCACCTTTTGTTATGATGATCGATTTTGGATTTTGTTTTAAAAAATCCTTTTGGTTATATTCAAAAACCCCATCTTCATTTGTCATTCCGCTGGCAATAAGCATATTTTTATCTGAAAAGACTTCAACTTTTGCATCTTTTATAGATAAAGTATCTTTCAAACTTGAACTCCAAACAAAAATACCATCATTATATACTTTTGCTCCAACTCCAATATCACTTAAATAAACCTTTTTTTGGGCAAATTTATCTTTTCCATAATGAATAGTAATATTATAAATTCCGCTTTTTAACCCTTTTAACGCTTCTTTAAGTTTTATTTTATGTTTAGTGTAAGCATTTTTTTCTCCACCGATAGTAAAATTTTTACTAACAACCTCTTTTGAAGCCCTATTTAAACTCATATCGTTATTGAAATTTAAAAAATATCTTAGGTTTTGATTCATCATTTTATCAATAATAATTTGTATCTTATTTACATTTACACTCTCTATTGCTATCTCTCCAGCACTTGAGATATAGGGTTTATCACTATTTTCAAAGCCCACATACTGTCCATAATCTCCCATCTTAACAATATATCTCTTATCTTCAAAAAATTGAGCATATATATTTCCAAAACCTTTTAAAAACTTAACTTCATATTTAGCATTTGGCATAAAATCACCAACCACATCAAAATAGTACCAAGAATCATTTTTTAAGCGATATTTTTTTCGCATTTGATAATTCACCCACTCACAATCGCTAACACTAAAGTTTTTAAGTCCTCGTATTTTGATAAACTTTCTAACATTTGCATCATTTCCCAAGTATTGTTTTGTAAAAACTCTTAAAACAATTTTACCCTTTTTGCCAACAGCAGAGACTGGATTATCATAAAATATCAAACTTTTCGTATCTTTATTGGTCTTATAATCTATTCCAGTATCATCTAGCATCGGATGCCAACTACTTTCAATCTTTTTACCATGGATTGATCTTAAGTTTTTACCTACATGTATTATGATTTTTGTTACATCTTCATTGGTTCTTAGTAAAAAATTTCTCCCATCACTTCTTTCTATGTTATAACTAAGTTTACTTTTTGCTAACTTTGTAACTTTTTCTAAACTAACATGTTTTTTCAACTCTTCCTTACTAACTTCATCTTTAAAAGCTATGTGAACAACATTTGGAGCTGCAAAATGGACAATTTTTGCATGAAAACCATCAGAATAAAGAACTTTTTTAGTTGTTTTATTTACATATTTTGAATTGGTTTTACAAATATATTTTTCACCCTTTATAATAGGCTTATTATAAAAAAATGTAAGTCTTGTTTTACTTGTGTATTCTATAAAGCCAGTTAAATTATGATCACAAACGATGATAGGTTTATGGGTTATTTGACCAATTTGCGAATCTAAAATACCTCCTTTTTTCACATCAAATATAAAACTATTATCACCCAAATACACATACTTATCAAACTCCAAATCAACTTTTGAAAAGCCAAAACTAGCTAGTAAAACAAAAGCTAAAATCACTCTTACAAATCTCATAACTCACCCTTTATATGTATTTTATTTGTAACTACTTTTGATTCAGCATCTATGCAGCTTAACTCGTGATATCCCTTATCAATCTCCACAAAAACTTCATCACCACTTCTTGCTTTTAGTAACTCTTGATTATCTATTTTAAAATAGATAGTATCATCATCACCAAAACTATAACATTTTAGCAAAATCTTTCTTTTATTATCTATAAAAATATCCGCTTTATCATAAGGAGATACAAAAACAGGTTTAAACTCTCTCCACTCATTTATGCAACTATTTTGACTTAAATCTTTTAAAGATTTTATATGATTATTTTCGATCAAAAATGCCAAAACTTCTCCTCTTAATTTTTTACATGTAGTATTTCGCCCTACCCCTTTAATGATAAAATCCTCATCAATTTGTTTACAACTATCACCTATCAAAGCATCGATACAAATCTCTTTTTTAAGTACATTTTTTGGTTTTTTTATCCAACCTAACTGATCTTTTTTATCAAGAAAACGAAACATCTCAAAAACGATCTTACTTGCACTTTCAAGTCCAGTTAAATCGTCAGTTTTTTCACCATCAAAATTACCAAGCCAAACTCCAAATGTGTATTTTTTTGTGTATCCTAGTGTGTAAAGGTCTTTACTTGAAGCCGAAGTCCCTGTCTTAAAAGCAATCTTAGGAAGATTTAAACTCTCCCAAAACTCCGAAAGTTCTGGTCTTATCCCATCACTTAATATCTCACTAACTATCCAAGCACTCTCTTTTGATATTAGTGAAATATTTTTATCTAACACCCTACCAGCCACATTTAAAGGAAGTATTTTTCCATCATTTGAAAAGACTGTGTAAAGATGAGCAAGATCAAGTAAACTGATACCAAAACCACCAAGAGCGATTGAGTTTCCATAGTACTCTTTTGGCTTATCTATTGAAGATATATCAGCTTTTAAAAGTAGCTCATAAAGTGAATTTTTTTCTAACAATGTGTTTAGTTCAACTGCTGGAACATTTAAAGAAAATTGCAACGCCTCTTTTGCACTTATTAACCCAAAAAACCGTTTATCAAAATTTTCTGGTTCATAAAAACCTACATGTAAAGGCACATCAAAAATCTTCTGCTTAGGTGTTATAAGTCCCTTTTCCAAAGCCATAGCATAGATAAATGGCTTTAGGGTTGAACCTGGACTTCTTATGGCTTTTACACCATCATTTTGTCCAAGCTTGGAGTTAAAATCTTGCGAGCCAACATAGGCAATAACTTTCATTTTTTCGTTATCGATTAAAATAGCTGCGCCATTTTTTACATGTAAGTTTTTTAAATTATACAAATGCTTTTTTAAAATCTCTTCGATAAATCGTTGAATCTTAAGTTCAAGCGAAGTTACATGTAAATCATATTTTAAAGCGATATTTGTATAATGAGGCGCGTAAAATGGAGCTTTTACACGCTTTTTTAAAATCGGTTCAGCATTTGCCCTTAGACTTTGGGATTTTGTTATGATTTTATTTAGATAAAGTTTTGAGAGAATTTTTCTGCGTTTTTGTTTTAAATTTTTCCCAACATCAGGGCGATTTAAGTTAGGATTTTTAGGAATTAAACTTAAAAGTGCCATTTGAGCAATACTAAGCTCCCTAGGCGATTTTTTAAAATAAAAATAACTAGCTGCTTTTATACCTTCGATATTTCCGCCATAAGGGGCAAGATTTAGATAAAAAAGCAATATCTCATCTTTACTAAAATGCCACTCTAATTGTAAAGCATTAAACATCTCTATAAACTTACTTTTATAGCTCCTTTGTCTCCTTTGCATCATACGAGCCACTTGCATGGTAATAGTTGAAGCCCCTATTTTTTTATTGCTAGTTAAATTATGTATTATAGCTCTAAATATCGAGGCTGGGTTAATGCCAAAATGATAATAAAAATATCTATCTTCATACAAAAGCACACTCTTTTTTAAAAGCTCTGGCACTTCATCATCTTTAACATCAAACCTCCAAAAACCATCTTTACTAAGTCCAAAACGAAGCAACTCTCCACCGCTTGCTTTTATCTGTTTTGCTTGCAAACGATAGAGCTTATCGTGATCTAGTGGATATAAAAAATCAAATACTAAAAATGCTATAAAAAGAAAAATTGTAGTAAAAAAAGAATATTTTAAAAATCTTTTCATAAGTGCATACCCTAAATATTTAGGGTATTTTAGCTTATTTTCTCTTATATTTACATGTAAAAAAATCTACATGTAAATATATTTGTAGTTTGGTTTTATAAAACCTAGCCACTAACAAATATAGGAATATGAGTATGGGTTAAAAGGTACTTTGTAGTGCCTCCGAGAATCTTTTCAGAAAAACTTGGATGCGAACCTGATACTATCATATCAAAACTATTTTCTTTAGCATATTTTAATAAAACTTCACCTTTTAAACTTGTTGGCTTTATGGCTTTTAATGTTGTGTTTATATCGTGAAATTTTAAATATTGGCTCAAATTTTCCACACCCATAATATCGTCATTTATAAATTCACTTGTTGTGATAATTTGAATATTTTTTGCACGTTTTAAAAAAGGTAGCGCAGATGTTATGGCGCGTGAATTTTCAACTGAATTGTTCCACCCTATCAAAATATTTTTATAACTAAAATTTCTTAAAACTCTTGGTATGATAAGTATAGGTTTTCCACTTTTCAAAATCGCCGAAGAAAATGTTGATGTGTGTTCGCCTTCTGGAGGAGCGGCTGCGATGACGAGGTCGCAAAATTTGGATTTTTGAGCAACTAATTTACTTCTATAGCCTATGCGAGATTTTAGATTTGCACAAGGGGCGTTTTTTATCTTTTGGGATGAAATTTTAACGCCAAGTTCTTGACACGCTGAATTGAAAATTTTTTCATGTAAGAGTATATCTTTTTTTATACTAGCAAGGCTAATTTCATGCATTTTGTCTATCAAATCTTGAGGAAAAGTAGATTCTTCAGGCAATATGGACTTTGCATCGAGATTTGAAATAAGAATCTCTATATATGTATTTAATGTTTTAGCTACTAACAAAGCACCATATATTCGCTCTTTTAACTCTCCGCCTCCACCGATTGGGAAAAATAATTTTTCATACATCTTTTATTCCTTGTAAAAATTTCTTGCACACTTCTTGCGCATGAGAAAGACTAATCTTTTCAAACCTTACACTCTGTCCTTGTCTTCTTTGAGCCAATGAAAAACAATCACAAAATATAACCGAACCTATCTTTGGATATCCGCCTATAGTTTGCCTCTCTTTTAACAAAACAATAGGTTGCGATATGGGAGTTATCTGAATAGCCCCATATGCTATGGGTTCAGATATAAGCTGTGTTGCTTCTATATCAAAGGGTTTTCCTTCAAGTTTATATGCCATTTTATTTGATTGTGGAGATATTTTATACTCATTTTCATAAAAAGCATTTTTCTGTTGCTCACTGAAATCATCGCATTGATACCCTTCAACTATACGTAAGATTAAAGGCTTTGAAAAGTCATCTATATACTCTTTTTTTAAAAATCTTTTTTCACTAAACTCACATCTTCTAATGGGCAAAAAATCACCTTTTTTAAGGGGCTTATTGTTAATTCCACCTATGCTTTCTTTGTGAGAAAAAGAGGTAGAGCCATAGGTTTTTTCTATATTAAATCCACCCTTTACACCCACATAAATAAATTGTCCATTTAAGCAAAAACCCATCTTAAACCTATCACCATCTTTAAGAGATTTAGTTGCATAAAAATCTATCTCTTCACCATTTACATAACATTTTGTTTTTGCTCCGCTTAGGCTTATAAAAACCTCACCCTTTACTTCAAACTCCAAGCCACCTAAAGCAACCTCTAGCACACTTGTATTTGCATCATTTCCTAAAAGCATATTTGCATAAAAAAATGAAAGCTCATCCAATGCGCCAGCTTCGCATAATCCAATATCAAGAAACTCTTTTCTTCCTAAATCTTGTATAGAGGTTTGAAGTGAAGGATTTAGGATTTTTATACCATTCATAGCTGCCCACCAAGAGATAAAAATTCATCTTTGCTAATAGGCTTAAACTTAACCCTATCACCCATTTTCAAATAACTCAACCCTTCATAATTAGGACTAAAAAGTTCACTTGGGCATCTTCCTATTATATTCCACCCACCAGGGCTTTCTTGGGGGTATATAGCTGTTTGATTATCAGCAATGCCAATACTGCCTTTAGGTACAACTTTTCGTGGATTTTTTAGCCTTTTTGAAGTTATTTTTTTATCAGTTTGCCCCATATAAGCAAAAGCTGGTAAAAAACCAACCGCATAAACTTGATATATAGGCTTTACATGTAAATCTATAATCTCTTCTACGTCAAGCCTTAACTCTTTGGATAAAATTTGCAAATCAAGTCCAACCTCTAAACCATAATAGGCTTTCACCTCTTTTAAGGTCGATTTTAGCTTCACATCTTTTAAGTTCTCAAACCTTTTTCTTAAAATATTTTCAAGCCTATCAAAAGAGTATAAAAAGATATCATACTTTATGAGCAAAGACGAAAAAGATGGTATAAGCTCTAGTACTCCATCAAGGGGATTATTTTTTAATTCAAAATAGGCGTTTGTAACCTTTTTTGAAACATCTTCGCTTATGACATCGCCAAAATAAACTATCATACTATCAACGCTTGCTATTTTAAATCTCACAAACTCTCTCTTATGCTTTTAACTAAGGCTAACGCTTCTTCATTATCCCCATGCACACAGATACAATCAGCTTTTAAATGCAAAGCTTTACCATTTACACTTAAAATAACATTATCGTCTTTTAGTTTTTTTAATCTTCTTAAAACCTCATCTTTATCTTTAATAACCGCATTTTTCTTACTTCTTGAAACCAAAAAACCTTCATCAGTGTAGTTTCTATCGGCAAATACTTCAAATATCAAACCTATACCATACTCACTTGCAATCTTCTCTTTTTGTTCATTTTTACATGTAGATAAAAGCATAAGTTTTAAATCTTTATCAAATTTTGATATACCACCAAGCACACTTTTAAAAACTTCATCATCTGCTATCATATCATTATAAAGTGCGCCGTGGGGTTTTACAAACTCTAACTGAACTTCATTTGCTTTACAAAAGCCAAAAAGTGCGGATATTTGATAAATCACCATCGTCTCTATCTCTTTATTTGAACACTTCATACTTCTTCTGCCAAATCCAAGCAAGTCTGGATAGGATGGATGTGCGCCTATACTAACTCTAAAACTTTTTGCTAGTTTTACAGTCTTATCCATAAGCACACTATCAGACGCATGAAAACCGCAAGCTATACTAGCTAAGTCAATTAGTGGCATGATAAGTTCATCATTGCACATTTTATAAGCGCCAAAACCCTCTCCTATGTCACAATTTAACTTCATCTCATCATCTTTGGTAGGTAAAATACAAGTTCAGGTATAAATGTTATAAGTGCGACGATCAAAATCATAATAATAAAAAACGGAAAAGTAGCTTTTAATATATAATTTATCTTCTCACCCGAAATACTCTGAATGACAAAAAGCGAAAAACCAACAGGTGGAGTGATTTGAGAAAGCTCAACCATAAAAACTAAAAATATACCAAACCACAGTGGCTCAAATCCCGAAGCTATTATAATCGGCATAACAATAGGCAACGTCATAATAACCATAGAGATACCATCAAGTATCATTCCAAGCAAAACATACATCAAACCTATAACTAAGATTAACATGTAAGGAGATAATCCTAAAGTGGTTATATATTCACTTATTGCCCTTGCAATTCCTAAAAATCCCACAACTTGAGATAAAAATCCAGCCCCAACGATAATCAAACTTATCATAGCGGTTGTTTTTATAGAATTTTTTAGTGCTGTTAAAAGTATGGAAAAACTAAAGCTTTTAAAATATAGTGCCAAGATAACCGCACCTAAAACACCTAAAGCTGAAGACTCTGTTGGTGTTGCATAACTTCCATATATACTTCCAAGTACTAAAAATATAAGAGCAAAAATAGGAACTAAATCTTTTAATGAATTTAGCCTATTTTTAAGTGTAAACTTTTCATCTAGAGCTGGAACCACATCTTTTTTAACAACACTTACTATCATAATATACACCGAGTAAGCGGCTGCAAGCAAAAGACCAGGAATGATACCAGCTATAAAAAGCTCCCCTATTGATACATTTGACAATACACCATAAATAATCATAATCAAACTTGGCGGTATTAAAAAGCCTAGTGTCCCACTTCCTGCAAGTGAGCCTATGGCGATAGACTTACTATATCCTCTTGTTTTAAGCTCTTCTAAAGTTATCTTTCCAACTGTTGCTGTTGTAGCAGCAGATGAGCCAGAAACCGCCGCAAAAAGCGAACAAGCAGCTACATTTATGTGCAAAAGTCTTCCAGGTATCCAAACAAGCCATGGTCTAAGTCCATTTAAAAGCTTTGTTGATATGGATGAGCTATATAAAATCTCTCCCATAAGTATAAACATAGGCAAAGCAGCCAGTGACCACGAGTTTAAAGAGTCATACATAGAACCCGCTAGCAAGTCGCCAATCTTATCATATACTGTTATGCTTGGTGGTAACTCATGCTTAAATAAAAGCATTCCAACAATACCAGCCAAAACCAAGGCTATGCCTATCCAAATGGAACTAAGCAAAAATACAAACATTATACCTATTAGCAAAACTGAAAGCAGTAGTGGATCAGATATCATCTTTTAACCTTTTTAAGAAAAATGAGATTAGCGCTAGTATCAAAAAACTAAGCCCTATGATGATAGGAATTTGAGTAAGATATATAGGTGTTTCAGAAACTCCTTCTGAAACCATCTCCATATCTTTTGATTCAAGCATTGCTAAAAAAGAGTAAACAAGAGCATATATCAAAGTAATAAGCGCTAAAATAGCACAAACCATATCTACTTTAACCTTTGTCTCTTCGCTTAGTCTTGAAGTTATAAGATTTATCCTTATGTGTCCTTTTTGCTCAAAGGTATATGCAAAACCCAAAAAGGAAAGACTTAAAAAAAAGTATCCACTATACTCATCTGCGAGCATAGTGGAATAATCAAAAAACGACCGCCCAAATATCTCAAGCAGTATCAAACAAACCAAAGAGACTAAAACAAGCGAGGCTAAGTATATGCCAACTTTTGAGATAGTTGAGATGATTTTATGCAGTATCATTTTTGATTTTTAAACTCTTCAAATATCTTCTTAATGCTAGGCTTTGCATTTTTTATATATTTGTTAAACATATCATCACCTACTTTTTTAAGTTCACTTGAAAGTTTGGCTGAAGGCTCACTAACATTCATCTTATTTTCAGCAAGTAGCTTTAAAGCCTCATCATCTTCTTGCTTACTAGCTTTCCATTGTGCTTTTTCTATCTCACTAGCCGCCTTTAACACAGCCTCTTTTTGCTCTTTTGATAAAGCATTCCAATAATCAAGATTGATACTAACTGCTTGAAGTGGATAAGCGTATCTTATCTTTGTAAAATAACCCAAAACTTCCCAAAATTTGCCATCTTTTCCCGATGCCGAAGATGTTACTACCGAGTTTACCATACCTGTTTGTAAAGCTGAATAAACCTCACCCCAAGGAAGAGCAACCGCGTGTCCACCTGCCATTTTAACAAAGTTTGCAGAGTTTTTATCGTAAGTTCTTGCTTTTATGTTTTTAAAATCAGCCGTAGAGTTTAGAGCATTTTTTGTATATATGCCTGATGGCGGCCAAGTAACCATATATAAAAACTTTTGGTTCCATTTTTTTGCCACTTTATCGTAAGCTGGTTTTGCGATTTGGTAAAGTTTATACGCTTCATCATAGCTTGAAACTACAAAAGGAAACGCCGATATACCAAAAACTTTTCCACCACCTGAAGTAAAAGGTATAAACATATCTGTCATTGCCACTGTTCCATTTTTAACCGCTTTTAAAGGGTTTCCTGAAACCAAAGAACCACCAGCATGGACGGTTATTTTAACATCACCATTTGTATATTTTTCCACAAGTTTTGCAAACTTTTGAGCTCCAATTGTGTGAAAATTGTTTGCGCCATATTTTGCATTGAGATTTAACTTAACAGGCTTAGCAAATGCTAAAGAAGCCAGAGCCAAAATAACTAAAACTTTTTTCATATTATCTCCTTAAATTAGATTTAGTAATAAATTTATACAACATTATTACTTAAATAAAACCACAATGACAAAACAAAAAGAAAAATAAATACCAATGGTAGTAAAATGGTAACAATTTTCAAATTTTGTATTGAAAAAACAATACATGTATATTTTTTACATGTAAAAGCAAAACTTAACCCTTTTTTGTGTAAAATCTCGTCTTAAAATCCCAATACAAAGTCTTTTTATGCCCCTATCTCGACTAAATAATGAACAGTATCAAGCTGCCACTGCACCTTTAGGATATAACCTCATCATAGCAAGTGCTGGAACTGGCAAAACTTCGACTATTGTAGCGCGCATTGCACATCTTTTACAAAATAATATCTTGCCAGAAGATATACTTTTACTTACATTTACAAATAAAGCAGCAGCGGAGATGATAGAGCGTGTTGGGGTAATATTTGGTCAAAAAACAGCAAATCAAATCCAATCTGGAACATTTCACGCAGTAAGCTATAGACTTCTTAAAAAACTTGGCAAAAATATCGCTTTAAAACAACCACGTGAACTAAAAATGCTTTTAAAAACTATACATGCGAAAAGAAGGTTTGACCATATAGACGTTGTTGCAAAACCGTATCAAGCAACTACGCTTTATGATATGTTTTCACTATATCAAAACAGCGTAAGTCCACACCCTTTTTCAAAGTGGATAGAGGAAAACTACGAAGAGCACGCTGGATATGCTTTGATATATGAAGATATTTTAAATGAATTTGTCGCACAAAAAAGAACATTTGGATATGTGGATTTTAATGATTTACTCCTTTTAATGAAAGAAGAACTTGAAAGTGACGCAGACATAAAATTTAAAGAGATACTTGTGGACGAATACCAAGACACAAATACTCTCCAAGGAGCTTTAATCGACAGCTTTAAGTCAAATAGCCTTTTTTGTGTTGGTGATTATGACCAAAGTATATATGCGTTTAATGGAGCAAATATCGAAAATATAGGCACGTTTGCCACAAGGTATGGAGATGCAAATGTATTTACCTTAACAAAAAATTATCGTTCAAGTGAACTTATCTTAACTTTAGCAAATAGTGTCATATCGCGCAATCCTAGACTTTATCCAAAAAACCTTGAGGTTACAAAAACAAGCTCAAACACTCCTCCAAAACTTCTCATATATGAAGAGCTTTTTGCCCAATATCAAGCTATCGCACAGAGCATAAAGAAAAGTTCATCCACTCAAAGTGATATCGCAGTTATATTTCGCAACAACTCAAGTGCAGATGGAGTTGAAGCAAGCTTAAGAGAGATAGGACTTACATGTAAAAGAAAAGGAGGAACAAGTTTTTTTGATACTAAAGAGGTAAAAGCAGCTATTGATATGTTAAGTATCGCGGTAAATCCAAAGGATATGATAGCCTTTGTTCACATCTTTGAATATGCAAAAAATATGGGTCCTGCCATAGCAAAAGAGATATTTGACGGACTTTATTTACTAGGAGAAAAGAATATATCAAAAGGATTTTTAGAGCCACTTGAAGGGGTAAAACCTTTTAAAAAAGCAAAATCAAACCATCAGCTTGGGCTTTTTGATGTGGATTATTCACTTGGAAGCGTCAGTCGGTTTTACAATCTAGGATTTGATGAGAAGTTTTTATCTAACCCTATCTTAAAACATGCAAAATTAAATGAAGAAAGCGCTACTTTTTTATTTTACATGTACAATTTTATAAAAGATACAAAAAGGATAAAAAATCCACAAACCCTTTTAAAAAATATACAAAATTCGCCCATATACATAGCCATATCTGAACATTTAGCTAAAAAAAGAGCCACTAAAAAAGATGGTAGTATAGATAAAGATGAAAAAGAGAATGCTCTAATTCGCATCAAAAGAAAAGTAAAATTATTAGAAGATTTATCATCAAACTATAAAAACTTGGAAAGATTTTTAAACGCACTTACTCTTGGAGGAGGAGAGATGAGCGAGGGTGAAGGCGCAAATCTCCTAAGTGTACATGCAAGCAAAGGCTTAGAGTTTGAAGAGGTTTATGTTATAGACCTCATGGACGGACGTTTTCCAAATCGAAAACTCATGAGTACAGGCGGAGGAATCGAAGAAGAAAGACGTCTTTTTTATGTGGCTAGCACAAGAGCAAAAGAGAAACTTTTTCTCTCATACGCAAAATATGACAAAATCAAACGCATAAGCTATAAACCATCACCTTTTTTAGCTGAAGCTGGTTTGGTTAGCTCTTAAATATTCATCAAGCCCAACCCCACCTCTTACCCAAGTAGTGGTTAAAAAATCATTCAAAAAATCTTCCCCATAACACTCACACCCTTTTAAACATACATGTAAATAATCATCAATAGGCAAGATATTTTCATCTTTCATTATATCCAAGCCCATATATATAAAAGCATCTTGCACTATAATGTTCTTATCGTAAGGTTCGATGTTTTGTTTTGAAACTTTTATCCTCTCATAACCCTCTTCTCTTTTATCTATGATAGGGTGATACTTTTTTTCAAAGCCTCCAAGCAAAAGTGCGTTTATCCAGCTATTTTTATCTTTTTGTATATTTAAAACAGATATTTTTTCTCCACTACCTATGCGATATTTTGTTTTTTGATTAAAAATTCTCTTAAAACCATAGACTTTTACAGGTATTCGTGAACTAAACTCAAATGCGTGCCTTTTGGTTTCATCTGGGTGAATTAAACTTCCATAAGTTAATAAATACGACATTTTTTATCCTTTTTTAGCAATATTTTACATAAAATAGGTATAATTCGCCTTTAAATTAAAAAAATTAAGGAAAAATATGAAAACATTCGACTACTCAAAAGAAGAACTTGAAAAATTTGCTTATGCAATCATTCATACAAATAAAGGGGATATGAAACTAAAACTATATCCTGAAGAAACCCCAAATACGGTAGCAAATTTTGCAACTTTAGCAAATGAGGGATTTTACAATGGTTTAACTTTTCACCGCGTTATACAAGGTTTTGTCATCCAAGGCGGTTGTCCTGATGGTACTGGTATGGGCGGACCTGGATACTCTATAGCGTGTGAATGCGATCAAAATGTTCACAAACATCAAAAAGGAACCCTATCTATGGCACACGCAGGACGCGACACTGGTGGAAGCCAATTTTTCATCTGCCACGCCCCGCAACCTCACTTAGACGGAATGCACACGGTTTTTGGCGACATAATAGAAGACGACGAAGAGAGTTTTAAAACCCTAAAAGATATCAGAGAAGACGACGTTATGGAGAGCGTAGAGATTAAAGAGAGTTTGTAAAAATTCTAACTTTGTTTAATATATTGAAAACAAAAAAAGTATTATCTATGGTGCATTGTGGCACCATAGAAATCAAAAAAAGAAAACAAAATGTTAAAAACCGTATCAAAAACCCTACTTTTAACCTTGTTAGTAACATTTACATGTAAAGCTCAAGAATTAAACTCTTTAACTCTTTTATCTCCAAAAACACAGCCTTTAAAAGACACAAACCTAACTTTACATGTAAAAAATAAAAACAATCAATTTATAACAAAAAACATAACTTGGATAACAACTCCAAAAAATACCATAAAAGAAAATGGAACAAACGTTATAACACCTATTAAAGATACAGATATAACACTTCAAGCTCAATATAACGATAAACTTTCAAATAAAATAACTTTAAGTGTAAAATGGATAGTTAATAACCATGAACTTCCACCTGAGCCTGATCCTAAGATAAATAATTCAACTCTTTTAGGTATAGATGTAAATAACAACGGTGTAAGAGATGATGTTGAAAGATGGATATACGAAGAGTTTGATGAGTATATTCCTTGTAAAGAGGTACCTTACGAAGTTAAAGTTGTTAAAAACGGTATAACTTATATTACTCACATGTTATGTGAAGATAAACCTAAAAAATATCATCAAATAGTAAGAGAGATAGGAATGCAAGCAGCAAGAGCGGCACAGATTGTTATTCAAGAGCCTAAAAGAGCTTTGGAGACTACTGTGTTGATGAGTAAGGTTGTTCAGTGCGATGCATATTTTAGTGTTTATGCTCAAGACTACAATGAATCCATAGGTTTAGAAGATTCGCCTGCAAAGGATTTTGAAAATGCTCCTGATGGCAAAAAATTTGATGAAATCCAATTTAACACTATCCAACGTGCAAGAGCTTATGGAGAGTATAATTTTAACCTAAGCGGAAATGTTTTTGACATTGAAACTGTTCCAGAAAAATTAAGAAAAGCTTGCGACTTTGATGTGGATAGGCTTTTAAAGGAAGGAAGATGAAAAAGATAGTTTCCACACTCTTAAATTTTTACATGTAAAAATATTCAAACTCTGCAAACCCTACAAAATCAAAATCAAATAACAATCCATGTAAATATATTAAAATTTATATTTCAAAATGAAATATTTTTTAGCTATATTTTGAAAATAGGTTATAATTTGAAATATTTTAACAAAAAGGATACAAAATGTCAGCATTTATACATGAAGTGGATAGTTTTTTTGATAGGGTTGAAGTGATGTTAGCTAAATGGGGTGAAAAGATATTTTAAATACGGACAAATTGTTTGAAAATTGCCCGTATTTTTTTTGCACGTAATTTTACGTATAAATATCAGTGAAGGTCTTTATTTAGTTTGACTTCCCTTTGGCTTCTTTGTGCTATGATAGCTCCCGTTTGGCTATTTTGCCTAAAGTGAACACCGTTGCAATTTATCAAATCAAGACCTTTTAGTGTGATTTTATCTTTTTGCGTATCTAATTTTAGATGAGGATTTACCTCTTGGATAGCTTTTACATGTAAATTTTCTATTAAGATTTTTGTGCCTTCAAGTATGGCTATACCCGCGTCAACTATACAACCGTCACCTAGCGGGATGCCTGTAACGGAATTTGCTCCAAGAAGTGTGTTTTTACCGATACTTACGGGGTTTCCATTGGTACCGCTAAGAACTCCTAGTATGCTCGCACCTCCGCCTATATCGCTTCCTTCTCCTACTATGGCGGACGAACTTATTCTCCCTTCAACCATCGCACTTCCTGTGGTTCCTGCGTTAAAGTTTATATAACTGGCTCCCGGCATTACTGTTGTACCGCTTGCAAGTTGTGCTCCCATTCTAACTTTTGAACTATCTAATATTCTGGTATTGTCTTGGGGAATTACATGTTGTAAAAATCTTGGAAATTTATCCACCGATTCGATGATAGGATAAGTGCCGTCTAGTTTTAACTCTATCTCATTT
>PDWI01008418.1_pt1 | contig 19476 bp, 16 predicted proteins | sample 1430891 | NCBI WGS metagenome assembly PDWI01 (sample SAMN01162508, study PRJNA174530) | Oral metagenome, whole genome shotgun sequencing project. | biome: Marine environment; feature: Marine mammal; material: Swab sample of the gingival sulcus; isolation source: swab sample of gingival sulcus...
GATTATTTTTGTTTTGGGTGCTTGTTCTAAAAGTATTTTAAAAGTTCTTTGTAAAGTACTTTTTGAGAGTTTGCTATCTCGGGATAATATATCATAAGTCTGACGTTCCAAAACCCATTTTCTAAACCAAACAAATCGGTTACAGATGGTTTGCTATTTTCTTGTATTTGTAAAATAAATCTCACAGTTTTTATATTTGAATCGTTGTTTGTTGTTTTGTTTCCTCCAACGAATTACCTCTAAACTGCCACAAGCCAACATTGTTTTTTTTCCATTTTTTACGCAAAGAAAAAGTTTTATGAAACCGTTTCACAAAACTTTCATCTAGTTCTTACTGTAAAGGCTTACAAGTGTTTTTTTAACTATTAAGCAAAATATTTGTTATCGTATAATATAGAGTTTTTACGGAAACAGAATACGAATATTTTCATATGTATTTTTTAACGCTTTTTCTACTTCTTGTGGATTTTTGAATTCTGCTATTGTAATACTTTCTTCCGTTTGCGGAACAGGTTTTCCTGAAAATTCTGTTTCCATCAGAAACCAATAAGTTTGTTTTAAAATTTTAATGCCCTTGAAGTCAAAAATATGATAAGTGGTTTCTAATTGCTTTAAAATTTTCAATTGATCAATACCGCATTCCTCTTCTACTTCTCTCACGGCACACTCTTCTATTTTCTCGCCTTTTTCTAATTTTCCTTTTGGTAAATCCCATCTATCAAATCGGTAAATAAATAATATTTCGCCATTTTTATTAAATACTTTTCCTCCAGCAGATTTTTGGACTTTAAAATAGGCTTTAAAGTGCCTCCAGCAATCTGTTAAGTCGTTACAAATCAAACATATTCCTGGTAAATCAGAATTAAAGAACTGTGTAAGTAAATCGCAAATGTGTACGTGTGAGTAAAGAGCCTTTCTGTAGTCAGTACAGAAATTTTCATCCTCTGTGAGAATAATAGGGCGGTCATTCACAAAAACTTTATACATTTGCATTATGATTTTAAATAGTACCATTGCCAAAGAAACCGCAGCAGAGTTATTAGATATTTCTGCTATTAAATTACAACCTAATGACCCTTTTACTTGGGCTTCAGGGTGGAAATCGCCAATTTACTGCGATAACAGAACAATACTTTCGTTTCCAAAGATACGAAATTTTTTAAGAGAGCAACTCGTTTTTGCTGTAAAAAATACATATGGAGTTCCTGACGTCATCGCTGGTGTTGCTACTGGAGCGATTGCGATTGGAGTGTTAGTGGCTCAAGAATTAGATGTTCCTTTTGTGTACGTTCGTCCTAAACCCAAAAAACACGGACGACAAAATCAAATTGAGGGAGTTATTGAAAAAGGGCAAAAAGTGGTGGTTATCGAAGATTTAATCAGTACAGGAAAAAGCAGTTTGAATGCTGTGGAGGCTTTAAAAAATGCCTCTGTTGATGTACAAGGAATGATTGCCATTTTTTCTTATGGTTTTGAGGTTGCTGATAAGAATTTTGAAAAAGCAAATGTCAATTTGCACACATTGAGCGATTATCATTATTTGTTAGAAAAGGCTGTTGAGAAAAAATATATCAACGAAAAGGATTTGGAGACCCTGAAAAAGTGGCGTGAAAATCCTGCTGAATGGGATTGCTTGTAGTGATTCGTGTCATTTCTTTTGAATGTTGAATAGTTGGTATTCAGAATTTAGAGATGCTTTTTTATTGTTGAGTTGATAAAAAGTAATGGTGAAAAATTGAAAAAGAATAAAAAATTTTGAATTATTGCTTATTTTTATACTTTTGTCGTAAATTTTAATGTAAAACTCAATTATAAAATAATGATGAAAATAATTAAAATAGCAGTATTCTTATTTTTGTGCGGTACTATTTCTTACGCACAAAGTAATCGGTTGAAACTCAACTTAGACGAAACAGGAAAAACCTATGTTAAAGCTTCTTTTAGAACGCAGTTTTGGGCGAGATATATGGATATGAATCCAGGGACGAGGCTCAATGGAGAAGCGATTGACAATAAAGTTGACTTTTCTATACGAAGAATTCGTATCGGTGTTTCGGCTCAATTGACGCCTAAATTGTTTGTGTATTCGTTGTTGGGAGGGAATAATTTAAATTTAAAAACGGAAAAAGGTTTTGCTTTTGATGTTTTGGATTTGAGTGCAGAGTATGAATTTGCTAAGGAATTTACACTTGGAATAGGTGAAAATGCGTGGTATGGACTTAGTCGATTGACAGCGAGAAGTAGTACGAGTTTAATGTCTTTAGACGCTCCAATATTTAGTCTGTTTACTGTAAATAAAAATGATGATGATGCAAGAGGTTTAGGTGTTTGGGCAAAAGGTCAAGTTGGTAAATTTGATTATGTGTTATCTGTGAAAAGTCCTACAAGATATGGAGTCAAGGCGAAAGAAGGTGTTACGAATTACGCATTAAATAACCCGAGAATGCAGTGGTCAGGATATGTAAAGTATGAGTTTTTGGACAATGAAAGTAATAAAACTCCATATAGCGGAGGGGCAGGAACGTATATCGGTAAAAAACGAATTTTAAATATTGGTGGAGGATTTTTGTATCAACCTAAAATGACCTCAAGACTTATCGGAGGAAAAGAAACTTTTTACGACTTTAAAAACTGGTCTGCAGAGGTGTTTTATGATACTCCTATTAATAAAGATAATGGTACGGCGATTACGGCTTATTTAGGTTATTTTGATACGGATTACGGTTTGAACTACATCAGAAATGTGGGGGCAAATGGCTATGTGGATAAAGTTGGAACATCTTTTAATGGAGGAGGTAATAGTTTTCCTATGATGGGAACTGGAAATACAATATTTTTTCAATTGGGATATGTACTTCCAAAAACGTTTTTAGGTAAAAATAATAAGGTAAAAGTACAACCAAATATTGCTGTTCAATATTCAGATTTTGATGCTTTAAAACAAGCGATGACGGTTTATGATTTGGGAGTAAATATATATTTCAAAGGACATCATAATAAGTTGTCTTTGAATTATCAAAATAGACCTGTATATGATAATAGTAGCTTAGAAGTGAGCGAGAGAAAAGGGCAAATTGTGTTACAATACCAAATTACTATAAATTAGGATTGTAGTTTCTAAAATAGGTATAAAATGAATAAGGTTGGTTTGAAATCAACCTTATTTTTTTTTGAAATTTTAATTTTTTATAATGTTTTTTTAGAGTTGGTTGATTTGTTTTTTGTGGATAATTTATCAAAACTAATTTTGAGTAATGGTAAATTGATAAGTTTGTAATTATTTAAACATATTTCATATTTTTGTGTATTTATTATATTGTATTTTTATTTTTTTAAAACTTTTCATTGTGTTTAAATGAAAAGTACATATATTTGCAACTTGAACTAACGTAAAAATGATTGTTATGCAAACAAAACTAAGTTTATTGAAAAGATTAGTAGTCTTTTTAGTTTTATTGAGTGTGGGTACAAACTATGCTCAAAACTCCAAAGGAGAAATGTATGGAGTGGTAAAAGATCAATATGGAGAGCCTCTTTTGGGTGTTTCTATATTGTTGAAAAGCAAAGATTTTAAAAAGATAAAGAAAGGGGTGACTACCGATTTAGAGGGTAAATATCGTATTGCATCAAAAGACGGTAAAGGTGTTGTCGTTTTTTCTTTTGTAGGTATGAAAACTAAGACAGTTCCTTTTAAGAAAGGTAAGTTTGATGTTGTTTTAGAGGAGTCAGCGGAGTCGTTAGATGAGGTAGTGATTTCTACGGGTTATCAGAATGTGAAAGAAAAAGAGATGGTGGGAGCGTTTAATTCGATAGATATGAAAGGATTTGATAAAAGAATTTCAGGTGGTAGTGAAAATTTGGTTACTACTCTTGAGGGATTGTCACCAACACTTCTTGCAGCCTCTAACCCAAGTCAAGGTGGGTCTAAACAGATGTTGATACGAGGAGTTTCTACCTTAAAAGGAAGTTCTTCTCCGTTAATTATTGTAGATGGATTTCCTTATGATCGAAGTTTAGAAAGTATAAACTTTTATGATATTGAAGATATATTTTTCCTTAAGGATGCTGCTTCCGCCTCTATTTATGGAGCAAAGGCTGCTAATGGAGTTATTGTTGTTACTACTAAAAGAGGAAAATACAAGGGGTTGAGTTTTACGTATAATTCTAATGTGGAAGTAAAGAATAAGTATGATCTTGGTTATTTTGCAAATAGACTTTCCTCGTCAGATATGGTTGATATAGAACAGACTGTTTACAATAAAAGGTATAAAGGAAAATTAGAGTCTTGGGAAAACTATGTGAAAAGAACAGGAGGTACGGGAGGTAGTTTTCCTAATGTGCTTAATAAAGTGATGGAATTGATGTTGGCAAAAGATGAAAATAAAATTTCACAAGCTCAATTAGATTCAGAGTTAGCAAGACTTAAAGGAATAAATAATCTAAAAGATTTTGAAGAAGTGTTTTTGATAACACCAATTTATACATCAAATAATTTAGCATTAAATTATGTTAAGGATAATGTAAAATTGCGTTCTTCTTTAAATCATTATAAAAATCAAAGTGGAGAAAAGGGCAGAGAAAATTATGGTGTTAAGTATTCTTTGAGTTCATTGATAAAGATATCAAATAAATTCAGTTTAGATTTGTCGGCAAATTTATCAATGAGTGATTCTGAACAATACAAAGATGGAGTTCGAGGACTTATCAAAAGAACAAGTCCTTATGAACGATTGATAGATGATAAAGGGAATGCTTTAGCAATTAATAAACCAAGTAATAGAAATATTTCTCAAGGAAATTCTGGAGGAAAAGATAAGTATGAAATTCAAAGATTAATAGGTTTAGGCTTGTTTGATGAAACATATAAACCAGCAGAAGATTTTATGTTATCAAAAATTACTAATAAGACTTGGAATTCAACATTTAATATCAAATCAAATGTGAATTTGTTAGATGGTTTAGATGGAATAATTGCGTTTAACATCTCTAAAAATTCTTCTAAAAGGAGAGTGCTTTATGATAAAAATTCTTGGCAGATGAAGAATTTGTTTAATAATCTTACTAAAATTGATTCTATTACTGGAGGAAAAGATAAAATACTAATCCCAGTAGGAGATAGAATCAGTGAAAGTCGTAATGACTTTATTAGTTATATGTTGAGAGGACAATTAGAATTTAACAAGACAATAGGAGATGTTCATAAATTGATAGGAATGGTAGGAAGTGAAATTTCTGCTCGAAAAAGTACGGGGACGACTATTGAGAGGTTAGGGTACGATTCTCGAAGTAATCTATATGTAAGTACTATTGATTATGCAACATTATCAAAAAGAATAACTAATGTTTTTGCTCCTGGAGAAAATGAAATAAATGGGTTATCTTTGAGTGATTATTTTACGGAAAGCGAGAATCGCTACTTTGCTTTGTATGGAAATGCGACTTATATGCTGAAGGATAAGTATATTTTACACGGAAGTGTGCGTATTGATCAGTCTAACTTGTTTGGAACAGATCCTCGATATAGATATACGCCATTCTGGTCAATAGGAGGGAAATGGAGTTTAGGAAAAGAAGAGTTTTTTGAAAATGATATTGTTTCAAGGTTAGATTTAGGTGTTTCGTATGGTATTAACGGAAACATTTCAAACGATCAAGGACCTTTTGATTTAGCAAGTATTAGTACAGGAGGAAGAGGTCTTATTCAAACGGTTGGTAGTAAGATGACTATTACAACGCCAAAAGTAAATGATTTACGATGGGAAAAAACAAAAAATTTAAATTTCTCTCTTAAAACAGGTTTGTTTAACGAACGTTTAGGAATAGAATTCGATTTATATAGAAAAACAACAGAGGATGTTTATACGAATACTCGAATAGATCCATCTTTAGGTTTTGCGTCTATTATAATGAATGATGCAACTATTGTTAATAATGGAATTGAAATCGCGATAAATTCTACCAATATTCTTACGGATAATTTTAGTTGGAGAACATATTTAGGTTTTAATCATAATAAAGGTTATGTGAAAAAAGTGTTTGTATCTCCTGATGCTTGGGGAGGAAGTATAGCTGGTAGACCATTTAACAAAGAAGGATATGCTCCTAATTCGTATTTCACCCTTAAATATGCAGGAGTAGATGAAGAGGGAAATGCTATGGTAATACACGATGGGAAACCTGTGGCTATAAAAGGATATGGTGTTACACAGAGAACATTTACTGAAGATGATTTGGAGCATAAGGGAACGACGATTGCGCCGTTTGCGACTCGTGTTACAAATAATTTTAGATATAAAAATGTTGAACTTTCTTTAATGTTCATACATCAAGGAGGACATATTTTATTGAAAGATTCTTATAATGGAGGATATGTTATTGGTGCTATACCAGGTATGGTGAATAAAGATGTTTCAAAAGCGTGGAAAGAACCTGGAGATGAAAAGAAAGAAGGAGTGTTGCCAGAAGTAGGAGGAAGTGGTCCTTATACGCCTTATATTTTACCTGGAACGGATAAAAATGTAATTCCAGCAGATTATATCAGGCTTCGTGATGTTGTATTGAGTTATTCTTTTCCACAATCTTTCTTAGATAGAAATGGATTTATAAAAGATTTAACAGTCAATATAAAAGGTAAAAATTTATGGATGTGGACAAAAAATAAAGAAGGTATTGATCCAGAGTCACATTTTAATGGCTATAGAAATTTCAAAACTCCTAAATCAATTTCATTAGGACTTAACTTAATGTTTTAAAAATAAATGACATGAAAAAATATATATACTTTTTAATAACAATCATTACGCTTGTCAGTTGTAATGATTATTTAGACGTACAACCAAAAGGGAGTTTAATCCCTGGAACTATTGAAGATTATGATCTGTTACTTAATCCTATTTATAAACTGAAAATAGATCAAGAAGTTTATTTTACTTCTGATGATTTTAGCTCCGATGGAAATAGTAATTATACTTATACCTATGCAGGAGATCCAGATGATGAAAAGGTGCATCTTTATAAGTTTTCTCAGAGATATAAAAATAGAGATAAGCAATGTTGGTCTTGGAATTCGCTATATGAAGATTTATATCCTCTTAACAAGGTAATTAATGAAGTAGATAACGCTTCTATGTCTGTTATAGGATATAAAGATTCTGATAAAAAAGTGATTAAAGCAGAAGCGAAATTTTTAAGAGCAATTCGTTATTTATTTTTGGTAAATATTTTTGCTAAGCATTATGATAGTAATGCAGCATCTACACCAGCTATCCCACTAATATTGAAAGCAGATATAGCACAAGAAAGTCCAAAGCTGGCTACTGTTAAAGAGGTTTATGATTTAATTATTAGTGATTTAAAGGAAGGTGTGTCTTATTTGCCAGAGATGAAAAAAGAGGCTCATCGTCCTAATAAGGCGGCTGCGTATGCAATGTTAGCTAGAACTTACCTATATCAAGGAGAATATGACTTAGCAATGGAAAATGCAGAGTTAGCTTTAGAAAAATTTGGAACATTGATAGATTATACATCTGGTGTTGTTAAGAGTAATGTTAAGAATTTTTATCCAAGAGAGCAATATGTTTTAGCTCTTTTTGATGGTACAGGAGGTCATTATTATGGAGGAATATCAGATGAGCTAACTAGTTTGTTTGAGGCTGAGGATATGAGAGGTACAGTATTGTTAGGTTGTAAAGTAAGTTGGGAAAAAGATGCTAATGGATATTGGCAACAAGTTGAAGATTGTAGTAAAAGAGAGCATACGTACTATTTTAAGTTAAACCCATTACCAGCAGTTGGAGAAATGTATGTTACTTTGGCAGAGTGCTATGCTCGTAAAGGTAAAAATACAGATGCTTTGAATAAACTGAATGAACTTAGAAAGACAAGAATAAAAAATGTTACAGATAAATCAATTTCTGATTTTTCTAATAATGATGAGTTTTTAAAGTTTGTTTTAGAAGAAAGGCGCAGAGAGGTGTCTTTAACAGGAACACGTTTGTTTGATTTAAAGAGGCTTAATTTAGATTCAAGATTTCAAAAAACAGTAGTTCATAAATTTACTCTTGAGGATGGTACTGTAGAGGAGTATAAAGCTGAACCAAATTCAGGAAAGTTGGTTGTTCCTATTCCTGCAAATGTTAAAAGGTATAATGAAAATTTATAATAACAGTATAATGAAAAATAAATTTTTACTAACAATCCTCCTTGTTGGAGGGTTGTTGCTTTTTGGTTGTGCTAAACAGCCATCGGACAAACTCACTATTGACGTAACAGGTCTTACGGAAAATACAATAAAGAAAGTCGAGTTTTATAGCTATAATGGAAAACTGTTGGAGTCCTTAGAAATAGATCATAATGGGAAAACAGAGTTTTTGCCAAAGTGGGAAGAACCTCAGATAATAACTATTTATGAAAAAGCAAATCGTAATAAAATGCTTTTTATTTCTGAAAAAGGAAATGTTACGGTGCATTTGTCATTAAAAAATCAGTTGATTGATTTTACAAAATCATCAGTAGAGTATGCGAAAGAAACGGAGAATGTAAAGGAATTTACACATTATATCAACACTGTAAAGGCATTTAATGCCAAAGATAAAGAGCTTTATAAAAAGTGGCGAAAATTATTAGAAAAGTACAAAAAACCAGAGGAATTAGCGAAAGTAAGAAAGCCTTTGGACGATGCTTTTGGTGCTTTTTCAGCAGAAAAAAAGAAGTTTTTTGTAGATTATATGAAAAACAATACGAATTTGATAAGTCAGTACATTGGATTGACAGATTTGCGATTTTACCACAACTTAAAAAGTTTAGAGGAAACATTTAAGAGAACTCCTGAAAACTATAAGAATACAGTTTATTTTAAAGCCTTAAAAACGAAATATAATGTTATCAAAAATTTATCAATAGGGGCAGTAGCACCGAATGTTGTTAGTAAAGATATTGATGGTAAAGATATTGATTTGTATTCTTTTAGAGGTAAGTATGTGTTGTTAGATTTTTGGGCATCTTGGTGCAATCCTTGTAGAAAAGAAATTCCATATGTTAAAAAAGCGTATGAAAAATATAAGAATAAAAACTTTGTGGTGTTTGCTGTTTCTTTGGATTATCCAGGGAAGAAAAAGTCTTGGTTAAAAGCGATTGAAAAAGATGAATTACAAGATTTTTACCACGCATCTCTTTTGAAAGGCTGGAAAGACCCTGCGGCTAAAACCTATAATTTGACAGGTATTCCAAGTCCGTATTTGATTAGCCCAGAAGGTAAAATTTTAGCAAAAGGATATAGTTTGAGAGAGGAAAAGTTGTTCAAAACTTTGGAGAAGTTTTTGAAGTAATTTTCAGTCGTATTTTAAAATAAAACAGACTTTATTGATTAGAAATCAAGATACATTTGATTGTGTACTGTTTCTTTCAATAAAGTCTGTTTTTGAATGTATTATTGTGCTAATTAACCTGTTTAGGTTCAATTATAACCATTTATCATTAAAAATTAAGATACATTCTATGTGTACTATCTCTTTCGATGAGGTCTGTTCTTATAATTTGCGTAGAAATATCAGACTTATCTATTTTTTCTTCGATTTTATCGATGATACGATTAGCAGCCTTTTTTCCTATTTTAGTTCCGTGCTGATTAACTACCGTTAGGGCAGGAGTACTATATTTTGAAAGGACACCATTGCTAAACCCTATAATAGAAAGGTCTTTTGGAATTTCAATTCCTAAACTATGAGCCACTTGTAAAGTAAGCACGGCCGCTGTTTCGTCAATAGCGAAAATACTATCTACCTTTTGCTCTGTAAGCATTTTTTCTACTCGTTCTTTAAGGTGTTTCGCATTTTTTAGCACCACCATTTTGTTTTCATCTACTTCCCAACCATATTTTTGAAGTGCTTTTTTGTAGCCTTTTACCCTAAATTTACCTACGTTCAAATTGTTAATAGTAGAAACCAATCCGATGCTCTTGTTATCAATTCTCATCAAATAACGCGTCGCTTTATAAGCAGTTTTGATATTGTCTATAACCACCTTATCACAAACTAAATCTTTGTGTGCTCTGTCATATAAAACCAAAGGAATCTCATCTTCAATAACCTGCTTAAAATGATCGAATTTTTCTAATTGTAGCGTTTCTTCCGATAAACAAGCAATAAAACCGTCGATTGCTCCACTACTCATCATTTCTACAGTATTGACCTCTTTTTCATACGATTCGTGAGTGAAAAAGGTCAAGATTTTATAGCCTCTTTCAGTGGCTACTTTTTCGATTCCATCAAGAACTTTTGCAAAAAAGTGATTAAGAATACTCGGAACTAAAACGGCAATGTTTTTTGTTCTCCTGTTTTGGAGACTTAGAGCTAGTGAATTAGGTCTATATTTATGCTCTTTTGCAAACTCTCTGATTCGTTTTTTCGTTCCTTCACTAATCTCGTAACTGTCGTTTAGCGCTTTTGAAACAGTTGATACAGAAACATTTAATGCTTTTGCAATCCCCTTAATGGTCATTCTCTTCATCTGAATTGATTTTATCAGGTTTCTATCGGTTTTTCACGACAAAGGTACGTTATAATTTTGAATTTTAATAAAAAGCTATTTGCTTTTAGGTCGCTTTGCTGTTAGCCGTTAGCTTTTTAGGCAAACTAAAAGCCAAAGGCTAACAGCCAATAGTATTAAATATTTACTGTAACCTCTAAGAATTGAGCATTTCCTTTAATCGTTACTTTTTCTGCTGTTGCAGGAAGTAATACCGTTTCGCCAAAGGCAATTTCTTCACTATTTCCTGATAGAGAAACAGACGCTTTTCCTTCTACACACATTAGAATTACAAAAGAGTCTTTATTTTGATAATCAAGGGTTACTTCATTTTCCACAGGAAGTACATTCGTTGTAAAATAAGGACAATCAACCGCTGAATTTAACTCATTTTTATTCGTAGTGTAAGTTCTTTTGAAATCCTTTTTACCTGAATAATTAAGAGCATCTAAAGCAAGTTCTGTATGTAATTCCCTTCCATTTCCTTGGTCATCAACTCTGTCCCAGTCATATACGCGGTAAGTGATATCTGACGTTTGTTGAATTTCAGCCACCATTACACCTGCTCCTATGGCGTGGATTGTTCCTGTTTCGATAAAGAACATATCGCCTTTTGTAACCGTTTCAAAATTCATTTTTGAAACCAACTTTTTGGATTCCAACGCTTTTACATATTCTTCTTTGGTTGTTGGATTGTCAAATCCCATAATGAGTTTTGCTCCTTCATCGGCTTGGATAATGTACCACATTTCGGTTTTTCCAAAGGATTGGTGTCTTTTCTTTGCCAACTCATCGTTAGGGTGTACTTGTATCGATAAATCTTCCGCTGCATCGATGAATTTAATCAATAACGGAAAATCATTTCCGAAGTGAGCATAGTTTTTACTTCCCACTAAATCCGCTTGATATTTTTTCACTAAATCTCTTAATGAAGAGCCTTTTAATTCGCCGTTGCAAACAACAGAAACATTGCCTTCCACGTCAGAAATTTCCCAACTTTCGCCGATATTTTTTAGGTCTGATTTTTTGTGTAGAGTGTTTACTAACTTATTCCCGCCCCATATTTTGTCTTTTAATATAGGTGTAAATTTTAAAGGATAATTTATCATTGATTTATTAGTTTTTTGATAGTTTGTATTGTCTTATTTATTTCTTCTTTGGTGTTTAATTTGCTGAAAGAAATCCTAATAGAAGTTTTGTGAACTTCCTCTTTAGGTAGAATTTCGTTCAGTACGTACGAGCCGATTTGACTTCCACTTTCGCAAGCACTTCCTCCAGAAATGGCAATTCCTTGTAAATCTAATTGGAATAATAACATTTTGTATTCCTTTGGAAGTCTTGTGTTTAAAATGACATAACTGCTATCGAAAAGACTTTTTGACGAGCCGTTGAATGCGATTCCTTTGATGTGTTTTTCTAACTCTTCGATGCAATATGATTTTAGGTCTTGAATGTAAGATTTGTCTTTTTCAAGGTTTTTATAAGCGATTTCCAAGGCTTTTTCCATTCCCAAAATACCAGCAATATTTTCCGTTCCAGCACGCATTCCTCGTTCTTGATGTCCTCCTAATAGTTGAGATTTCACTTTCAACCCTTTTCGTGCGAACAAAAATCCAGTGCCTTTTGCTCCGTTGAACGGTGTCTGAATGAAATAAAGCGTCATTCTCTTTGCAAATTGTCGCAATTCTTTGAAGAGGTAACAGCGTTCCTATTTCATTATTGACATACATCAAACTTACTAACTTTTTTTCTTCGTTCTGGGTAAGCAACTCTTTTAAATGCTCTTCATTTACCATTCCTTTTTCATCAATGTCAACCCATAAAGCCTCTATGTTTTGTTTTTTTTCTAAGAAATAAATGGTTTCTAATATGGCTTTGTGTTCTATTTTGGAAGAAATAATGGTGGTAACTCCCAAATTTTCGACAGCATTTTTAAGTACAAAATTATCTGCCTCACTTCCTCCAGCGGTAAATAAAATCTCACTTGCTGATGCTCCAAAATGAGAGGCAATATTTTTACGAGCATTTTCAATCATTGCCTTTGCTGTGCGTCCTATTTGATGTGTAGAAGACGGATTTCCAAATGTATTCTTCATTGCATCAGTCATCGTTTCAATGACTTCTGGTAGCATTGGGGTTGTTGCGGCGTTGTCTAAATAGATGTGACTCATAATTTTGTAAAATGTTGCACAAATATACAAAAAAGTATAAAATACATATGAAGTAATGTAAGTGTTTTGATATAAGATGTTTATGGGTGAAAAACTCTTCGTTGTAGTGCTGAAGTAATCTAAATATTTAGATGGAAAGATAGAATTTGAAATCAGATGATTACTTTTTGTTAATGGAAAAGTAAGGTTGTAATTACACGCTGTTTTCTAGAAAAAAAATGTTTGTATGAATTTAAAATTATAACTTATATTTGTCACTTCAATTAAAAAACAAACATATTATGAACAACGTACAACACATTCACGAAGTTTTATTTTTATTTCAAGAACTAGGAAGTTTTAGTAATGAAGATCAGCTGTTTGAAACAATAAAAGAGCGATTGGGAAATGATGTCTCTTTTACCTCTTGTTGTAATAAACCATTTAGGTTAGATCAGGTTGTTGGTTTTCTAGTTAAGAAAAACAAAATTGTAAAAAATTCCGATGGAAGTTTATCACTACATCCCAATATGAAAATGTGTGATGGGCATTCGCATCATCATTAATTTTTTATAAAAAAATGCCTTTGATTTGCTTTTCAAAAAATAAATCATAAAATTACCGTACCTTTGGCAAGATTTTTGAAAAGTAATTAGCGAAAAAATAAATATTTAGAATGAAGAAAACAACAACGTTATTACTTCTTTTGGTAGGAAGTATTATGATGGCTCAGGAAATTAATTGGATGAGTTTAGAAGATGCTGTAAAAGCACAGAAAAAAGAACCACGAAAAATAATGATAGATGCTTATACGAAGTGGTGTGGGCCTTGTAGAATGTTAGAAAAGAATACTTTTCACAATAAAAGCGTAGTAGATTATATTAATAAGAACTATTATGCTGTAAAATTCAATGCCGAGGGGAATGAAGAAATCATTTACAAAGAGCATAAGTTTACCAATCCAAAATACAATCCTAATAAAGCGAATACAAGAAATAGTAGCCATCAATTGGCTCATCATTTTGGAGTGAGAGCTTATCCTACAATTATATTTTTGGACGAAAATCATAATTTAATCGCTCCAATACCAGGATACAAAACCCCTAAACAGTTGGAATTGTTTTTGAAATTATTCAAAAATGATGATTACAAAAAAATAACAAAACAAGGGGATTGGGAAGAGTACCAAAGTAACTTTAAATATAAGTTTAAGGAATAATCAATCTTTTAACGGAAGAATAAATGCTCCTTTTTGCGAAATGTCGTGAAAAGGAGTTTTTTCTTTCTGACAAGTGTTTTGCCATTTATTAATGTACGACAAATAATTAGATCCATCGGCTATGATAAGTCGAGGATTTAATTTGTCAATAAGGCGTTTTAAATGAATTTTTGGCGATTGTTGGAGTAAAATAATTGTGGGTTGTACATCTTTGTATTGATAAAATCCTAAGCTATCTACAACCAGTATGTTATCTGAAGAAAAACGAAAATATTTAGGCGGTTTTTCGTATCTAACCTTTGAAATATGTTCGCCTAAAGTATAATTTTGAATTGTCGGATAAGACGAAATGCTGTCGTTTGTATAGCAAATCAGAGCATTACTTTTTCTAAGGGCGTTTACATTATTTTTGTATTGCTGAAAAACAATCCATTCCTTTTTATGTTTGGTTTGGTGTTTTTCAAATAAAAACAATCCTTGCAAACAGATGATACTGACTAACAGTGTCGTAAGCCGATAGAAATGCCTTTTTTCTGTCCAATAAAAAAAGAAGAAAGTAATTCCATACAAAAGAAAGACGGATGGCAAGGAAATTGAAATATTTTGAAATAAAAAATCCTCTTGTGAGGCGACTTTCTTTACAAAAAGGTTCATTGTATCAATGATAACGTCATATCCTTTTACAAATAAAGGATTTCCTAAATTTAAAGTGATTAAAAGAATCAATAAGAATCCCAAAGAAAGGATAACTCCCAACACAGGAATAATAACCCAATTAGAAATAAAAAACAGACTTGGAAATTGGTGAAAATAATATAAACTCAAGGGTAAAACCCCAATTTGTGCAGTAACAGAGACAGTGGTTAATTGCCAAAAATAATGAACGATTTTAAAGCGAGGTTGCCAAAGAGAAGAGAGTTTTGGTTGTAGCCATACAATGCCAAACACAGCCAAATAACTCAACTGAAAACCAACGGAAAATAAAAAATCAGGGTGTAGTAACAAAAGTATAAATAACGAAAATATCAGGCTGTGAACCGTTTTGATAGGTCGATTAAAACTTTGTCCTATGCTAATTGCTGTAAACATAGTAACTGCACGAACTACAGAGGCAGACATCCCAACAAAAACAGCATAACTCCATAAAAATAAAATAATCAGTAAACTTGATGTTAATTTTCCGTGTTTAAAGCGTCTCAATGGTCGGAATAAGAAACTCAATATTACCCATATAATTCCGATATGCAACCCTGAAATCGCTAAAATGTGTATGACGCCTGCATTAGAATACGATTGTTTTAGTTCTTTTGAAACAGACTGTCGTTGACCTAATAAAAGGGCTTTTACAATGGCTAAATTTTCATTTTGCATTCCATTTTTGCTGAGATAGTTGCTGATTTTTTGACGCCATTTTGCTAAATAATAATTTAAGTTCGTATCGACTTTTAGCAGTTTATAAGTTGATGGTTTTAGGAATAATTGATGATAAATGCCGTTGTGTTTTAAGTAATTTTTATAGTCAAATTGATGAGGGTTTTTAGGTTTTGAAATGGGAGTTATTAAGGCTTTTGTTAAAATTTGTTGACCTACTGAAATACTGTCTTCTCGAGGAATGTTTAGAATTATTTTACCTTTAGTTGGTTGGTTATTAACGAAAAGAACACGAGCGTATGTCTTATGATATTTTTTTAAAGGTTTTAAAATGTCCGTAATTTCTAAAGTAATTTTCTGTGGTTTTTCTTTGATGAAATGACTGTAATGGCGTTTGTTATTTTCAGGTTTTTGCAATGAAATTGTAGTAATTCCAATGACAAAGAATAACCACCACGATACGATGGTAAATCCATAGGTTGGATAAAACGATTTTGATGCTTGTTGTTTGAAAAATAACAATAAAACGGCACTCAATACTAAAATTGCAAATAGTATCTTCATTGGAAATGAAAAAATATTCCCAATAAGAATCCCAAAGATTAGAAAGACTGTTAAATATGTCGGTATGTATTTGTGCAAGTTCACTTTGCACAAAATAGGAAAACTATTTAGTTTTTCAAACTTTTAATCGCTGAAAATGCTTTATTTACAAATTCGTCTTCTACTAAAATCGTAAATTCGTTGGTAGTAGAAACGACTTCGTGGAGTGAAATTCCCTCCCAAGCCAAACGTTTGAAAAACTGATAATAAAGCCCTGCGATTTTGGTGTTTCCCTGTGGTAATCCAATGGTAATTGCTGATAGATTATCTTTCACCTCTGTGCAAATTTCGTCGGAATAGCATTCGTCAATCTCTTTTTTTAAAGAAGAGGAAATCAAGATGTTACTCTCGTAAATCCCTTTGGTAAAAGTGTAAAATAAATGTGTTTGCTTTTTGATGACCTCCATCATTTTAGAGTGGCTATCCATCAATGTGTTAGAGTTCTTAAACGTGTAATCCGAAATGTCTGAACGCAAGGTGATGTCTCCTAAGTTTTTTAATGCCTTTTCGAGTTTTACCGTGTTTGCCATTTCCATTGGCGGATGATATCTTCGCAAAGCCATCATTATAGAACCTGATTTTACAGGTTTCTGTAGCATTTTAGAAACAGGCTCTTTCAATTCGTCAGCCAAGGCGCTATAATTTAATATATTCCGTCTAAGAGCGTCTTCTAAAAAAGGCTGAGAAATTAAAATTTCTTCTACACAAGCAGCGACAGTTTTCATTGTAATTGAGGTTTAAAGACTAAAGTTAAAAGTTTAAAGATAAAAGACTAAAGATGAAAGTTAAGAAGTTGAATATGAATGATTAATAATTAGAATGGAACTTCATTTTCGTCAAAAGAATTTGCATCATCGAAACCGCCAAAGGCATCAGCAGGATTTCCTTTTGGAAGAGGGATGTCTTCTTCTACCAAAGGGCCATTCATTTTAGACTCGAAAGCAGCGGAATAATCGTCGCTTTCCAAGTTGGTAAACTTTGCCAAATGTCCGATGAATTTCAAACGAATATTGTCTAAACCACCATTTCTGTGCTTTGCAACAATAAATTCACCTTGTCCTTCACAAGGAGTGTGTTCTTCGTCGTCCCATTCTGTTTGTCCGTAATACTCAGGTCGAAATATAAATGACACAATATCAGCGTCTTGTTCAATCGCTCCTGATTCCCTCAAATCGGATAGCAATGGTCGCTTACTTCCTCCACGTGTTTCTACCGAACGACTCAACTGCGACAATGCAATTACAGGGATGTTCAATTCCTTCGCTAAGGCTTTTAAATTTCGTGAAATAGTCGAAATTTCCTGTTCACGAGTACCTCCTTTTTTGTTATCACTTCCAGCGGTCATCAACTGTAAGTAGTCAATGATGATTACTTTTATTCCGTGTTGTGAATACAAACGTCTTGCTTTGGCTCGTAAATCAAAAATGGATAAAGAAGGCGTATCGTCAATGAAAATAGGGGCTTTGGCTAAGTTCTTTACTTTAGAATTTAACTGCTCCCACTCGTGAGGTTCTAAATTTCCTTTTCGGAGTTTTTCAGAAGATAACCCTGTTTCACTCGAAATCATACGAGTAATCAACTGTACAGAGGACATCTCTAACGAGAAAATCGCTGCAGGAATATCGAAGTCAATCGCCATATTTTTAGCCATTGACATTACGAATGCGGTCTTACCCATACCCGGTCTTGCTGCCAAAATAACCAAATCGGACGGTTGCCACCCAGACGTTAATTCGTCTAATTTTGTAAATCCAGTCGGAATACCACTCATTCCCTTTTGATTGGATATTTTTTCAATATTCTGAATCGCTTGTTTTACCAAGTTTCCAGCGTCTTCCGACCCTTTTTTCAAGTTTCCTTGCGTAACCTCAAATAATTTCGCCTCCGTATTGTCTAATAATTCGATAACATCTTTGGTTTCGTCGTAGCAGTCTTCAATAATTTCAGAAGAAATGCTAATCAATTTCCGCTGAATGTATTTTTGAATGACAATACGAGTGTGAAATTCCACGTTCGCCGAAGATGCCACTTTTTGCGTTAAAGAAATCAAATAGTAATCGCCAACGGCTGCAAAAGTGCCGTTTTCTCGCAGTTTTGCAGAAACTGTTAATAAGTCAATAGGCTTTCCTTCCTTGAATAATTGTAAGATTGCCTCAAAGATGATAACGTGTTTTTCGTTGTAAAAAACTTCTGGTACTAACAAGTCAATAACATCATCAACTGCTTTTTTATCAATCATTAAGGCACCTAGTACCGCCTCCTCCAAGTCCGTTGCTTGTGGTGGTATCCTTCCTTTTTCAAGTCCTATGACAGGAGTGTTTTTGCTTCTCTTTACGGTTTGTTTACTTACTTCCAAGGAATTAATTTTTTTACTGAATTGCTCGACAAAAATAGGTCTAAAAAATGTAATTTCATTGGTTTATTTTTGAAAAAACTACTGTTGATAACCTGTTAAAACCTGTTAATAAGTTAGTATCAAATGTTAATTAACTGATTTTTAGTTGGTCGTGTTTTTGCAATGTTGTGGGATATTTCAAATTTTGATGTAAATATTTTTTTATTTCTCTTTCATCAATGGAAAAAGTAAAAAAGTGATTTTACGCTGATTGCCTATTTTAACCTTCATCAAAAAATATCGTATCTTTGCTCAAAGTAAAAAATAATTTTTCGATGAAATTAGAACTTAAAATATTAGGAACAGGATGTCGTAAATGTCAAACCTTAAAAGAACTTACAGAGCAAGTTGTTGCTGAAAATCAGATGGATGCTACGATAGAGAAAGTAGAAGATATCGTTAAGATAATGGAGTACGAAGTAATGAGTACACCTGCATTAGTCGTTAATAATAAAGTCGTTATAAAAGGTCGTGTTCCGTCTAAAAAAGAAATTTTGGAGAGTATTCTTTCAGAGAAAAGCACGGATGATACGGCAGATACTTGCTGTTGTGGTGGTAACTGTTAACATTGTTATAAATGTTTGATTGGATACAGCAGTTTGCTGATTGGTTGGTTGATGATGTTTTTAAAATCGTTGAAAATCAAAGATTAGCAAGCGCTCTTAACTTCTTTATTTACGATAGTATTAAGATTTTATTACTACTCGTTAGTATCATATTTTTGATGGGAATTGTAAATAGTTATTTTCCTATCAATCGTGTACGTAATTTTTTATCCAGAAAAAAACTTTACGGATTTCAATATCTGATGGCGAGTCTTTTTGGAGTAGTAACTCCTTTTTGCTCTTGCTCATCGGTTCCTCTGTTTATAGGTTTTGTAAAAGGTGGCATTCCTTTGGGAGTTACGTTCGCTTTTTTGGTAACTTCTCCTCTTGTAAACGAAGTGGCTATCGGTTTGTTTATTGGGTTATTCGGCGTTAAAACGACCGTTATTTACGTGATTAGCGGTATTTTATTAGGAACTTTCTCTGGAATTATTCTTGAAAAATTACACCTCGAAAAACACCTTACACCTTGGGTAAAAGATATTTTGAAAAATGCTCAAAAGGAACAAGATATCTTTATCGCCGAGCGACAAACACTTCAAAAAAGGTTTGCTGTTATCGGAAAAGAGGCATTAGATATTTTAAAAGGTGTACTTCCTTATGTTCTGT
>PDWI01004220.1_pt1 | contig 19473 bp, 21 predicted proteins | sample 1430891 | NCBI WGS metagenome assembly PDWI01 (sample SAMN01162508, study PRJNA174530) | Oral metagenome, whole genome shotgun sequencing project. | biome: Marine environment; feature: Marine mammal; material: Swab sample of the gingival sulcus; isolation source: swab sample of gingival sulcus...
GTAATTCTAACTTCTACATGAGGCACTTGTACACGTTGCGGTGCAACGATGGTAAAAGAAATTGAGAGAGCTGGTATTCCAATCGTTCAAATGTGTAACCTAATACCTGTTGCCATTACTACAGGAACCAATAAAATAGTACCTACTATATCTATTCCTTATCCTCTTGGAGACCCAGCTACACCTATGGAAGACCAACTTAAATTGAGGTTCCATAGAGTTAATGTAGCACTTGAGGCATTAACAGATAAAATAGATGAAGCAAAAATATATAAAGTAAAGATCTAAGGGGGATAAATGGATAAAAAAATGAATCCTGTATTTATGCTTTCTCTAGTAGTGGTATCAGTCATCGTTCTTTGGGGACTTGTGATGCCAACTGGATTTGAAGCAGCTTCAAATGGCGCATTTGCATTTCTTACAAATAACTTTGATTGGTTCTACCTAGCAACCATGACGTTATTCGTAATATTTAGCATATGGATAGCATTTAGTAAATATGGGAAAATAAGACTTGGACCAGACGATTCAAAACCAGAATACAGTACCATCAGTTGGTTTTCAATGCTGTTTTCTGCAGGTATGGGAATTGGCCTTGTATTCTGGGGAGTGGCAGAACCACTAAATCACTACATGGCACCAGATGGTATTGAAGGAGCAACGGAAGCGGCAAAAAGCTTTGCTATGATGAAGTCATTTGTCCACTGGGGATTACACCCTTGGGCAAACTATGCTGTACTTGCTCTAGCGCTTGCATACATGCAATTTAGAAAAGGCAAGCCGGGCCTTATTAGCTCTGTATTTATCCCTTTATTGGGTGAAGAAAGAGTAAAGGGTCCTATAGGTAAGATAATCGATATACTAGCAGTGTTTGCTACGGTAGCCGGTGTTGCTACATCGCTTGGCCTTGGAACCCTACAGATTAATAGTGGTCTTAACTTCTTATTTAACATCCCTATTAATTCGCTCGTTCAAATACTAATAGTTGTGATAGTAACCGTACTATTTATGATTTCAGCAGTTACTGGTCTGGATAAGGGAATTAAATTCTTATCCAATCTAAATGTCAGCATTGCATTTCTATTAGTAATACTTGCCATAATAATTGGTCCTACACTATTAATATTCAAATCGTTTTTCATAGGACTGGCAAATTATGCAAAAGATTTGGTAGTGGACATTGTGCCTTTTGGAAAAGGCGATTGGCATAAGGGATGGACGGTATTCTACTGGGCATGGTGGATTGCATGGGCTCCATTTGTTGGTACCTTTATCGCAAGGATTTCAAAGGGACGAACAATAAAAGAATTTGTTTATGGTGTGCTACTCGCACCTACGCTAGCTTCTTTCATATGGTTTGCGACTTTTGGAACAATGGGAACAAATTTAGGACCTAAAGTAGCAAGTGAAGCAATAAAGACAACCGAAACTGCACTATTTTATGTCATGCAAAACTACAACTTAGGTTTCATCATATCATTTACTGCCGTACTACTACTATGTACTTTCTTTGTTACATCAGCTGACTCAGCAACATTTGTTCTAGGTATGATGACATCCGATGGTGATTTAAACCCGGCAACAAAAAGAAAAGTTATTTGGGGAATTATACAGTCACTGCTTGCTCTAGCACTTATGCTATCAGGTGGACTCAAGACACTTCAAACAGCTTCAATCGTTGCGGCTTTCCCATTTGCTTTCATCATGTTACTGGCAATGGTATCCATTGTAAAAGCCTTGAAAAATGACCAAACATTTAAAGGATAGACTGTTGTCTATCCTTTTCTTATTATCCACTCTTTATAGTCCCTATTTGTTAACTCTTCCTTAACAACTTTCCCATTTTTTACATACAATTTATATGCTTTCGCGCTATTATCTGACTTATGAATTCGGTACTGCTTATCGTTAAATTCAATGGCACATTTATCTTCTAGCGCAATGCCTATCATTTTGCTATTAACAACCCTTTTTTCAAACTTTTTCGCTTCTTCTTCCTTATTAAAATGCGGACAGTGAATGGCATCTATGAGATGGAGTCCCTCTTTAAACCAACATATAGAACCTGCACTTAACCCACTCATAACAGTCCCCTCTTCATACGCTTTCTTTAGTAAAATATCTACGCTATTTTTTCGCCAAATGGCAAGCATTTTATTCGTTACACCACCGCCAACATAGATGATATCAGCCCAACGAATTTTTCGTTCTATATCATTTGGCTTTGGTTGCTCTTTTATTAACAGTAAAACATCCACTGTACAGTTTAGTTTACTGCCATAAACCCTTCGAAAGCTATCTATGTAATCCATTGAATCATCGCTTGCTGTTGGAATAAACAAAGCATTAGGATTTTTTTTGCATACGCTTTTTACGATTTGTTTATCGATATCAAGTGTTTCTAAATCCTTTATTTCTCCACCACCGATTGCAACTATACGTCTCATATTATTCTCCTAAGTTGACAGGTTTTGGGGCTCGCCCATTACAAAAACCATCTTTATATTATACTCATTATCAAACACCACGATATCCGCATCATAGCCTTCTTTTAGATATCCTTTGTTCTTTTCATTGATAACTCTAGCAGGGTTTATCGTAGCCATTTTTACAACGTCATAAAATGCTAAATCGGTGTTGTCCATCATGTTTTTTATAGCCCTATTCATGGTGTGAACACTTCCCGCTAACTGACCGCTCGGTAGAGTACATTTACCATTCTTAAGCATTACATTTTGACCCCCGAGTTCATACTCTCCATCGCTAAGACCCGCCGCTCGAATAGAGTCTGTGACAAGAACAACATTATCAATGCCCTTGTTTTTAATGATGAACGGGTAAAGCGCTGGGTCTACATGATATCCATCTGTTATAAGCTCTGCTGTAAAATCTAACATAAGGCTGGCACCAAGAGCTCCCGGCTCCCTATGGTGTAATGGTCTCATCGCATTAAAGATATGAGTAACGTGGCTAACACCGTGTTCAAATGCCCCTTTGGCTTCTCTATAAGTAGCATTGGTATGACCCATGCTAATTACTATTCCTTCATTAACCCATTTCTTTATATAGTTAAAATTATCATCTTCTTCAGGGGCAAGTGTTATTATCTTTATAATATCTTTATAACTTGTAATGAAATCATCGGTTGCTTTTATGAGATATTTCCCATTTTGTGCTCCCAAATACTTTCTGCTTAAAAAAGGTCCTTCCAGATGAACCCCAAGTATATTTGCTCCCGTTGTCCTTTGATAGTTCCTAACTCTATCTAATGCTTTTTTTATCCTGTCAGCATCCATGGTAATAGTGGTAGCTAGAAGAGACGTTGTCCCATGTTTTACCGCTTCCTTTGCTATTCTCTCAATAGCCTCTTCTTTTTCATCCATAAAATCATAAGACACGGCACCATGTGTATGAATATCAATAAAACCAGCACTAATATAGCCGCTGGTTCTAATCGTTTCACATTCATAATCAGAAAGTGATTCTTCTCTATCAATTTTTATTATTTTTTCATCAAAGAGTATGCCGTATCCTGATATAACTTTATCTTCTAATACTATTTTAGCACCTAGTATTTTCTTCATAGTTATTCCTTATTTATAATCTCATTTACCCAGTTAATAACTGTAGGCTTAATATCTTCCATATTCTTTTCAACATTTGCAATGGATAGCGTAGAGACGATATTTAGGTCACACTCTTCTATCCTGCTAGATGCGTTCATCGCACCACCTTTGTGTGTATAAAAATAGTGAATATCCTTTCCTTCAAGCTTACCACTCCTAATTAACGTTCTTATTGGTGGGGCAAATGTGCCTGCCCATACAGGAGAACCAAGAAAGACAGCATCATATCGTTCAATATCTATATCCTCTATTTCTGGCATTACTTTTTTAAAAACATCAAGCCCACCAACTAGATACTTTTTAGCTCCATACCTAGGGTACTCTTTTCTAGATAAAACTTCTAAAATATCTATATCAAACTTACTTGACATATATTCTGCTATTTTTTTTGTATTTCCTTCAAGCGAATAGTACACAACTACCGCTTTATATTTTCCAGTTTCCATTCTCTAATATAACTACTTTCTCTCCATCCTGTTTATATCCTGTAATTGTAAGCTTTGGTCCGCCGACCATAAAGTCAACATGAGTCATGGAATCATTCATTCCAATTTCTTTCTTTTTCCTCTTCGTCAACTTTTCTACCTTTGTATTTTCTGTATAGGCTTTTCCAAACGCAAAGTGACAGGAAGCATTTTCATCATACAGGGTATTTTTAAATAGTACATTTGAATTAGAAATAGGTGAATTATCCGGAACGATAGCCACTTCTCCAAGTCTCACAGAACCTTCATCTATGTTCATGAGTATATCAAGCACGTCTTTTCCTTTTTTCGCTGTGTAATTGACCACTTTTCCGTCTTTAAATTCAAATGTCATACCATCAATGACATTGCTCATAAAATAAAGAGGCTTAGTGCTTGATAGTGTGCCGTTTACCTTATATGCATGCGGCATGCTAAATACTTCCTCGGTCGGAATATTTGCTATAAACACATCACCATCCGCACTTTGAGCTGAGCCACCAACCCATTTGTGCTCTTTTGCCATATATACTTCAAGATCCGTCCCCGGTCCTTCGTAGTGAAGTTTTTCAAAATTTGCTTCATTTAAATAATTCTCATACTTCTTCAGATTATTATCGTGCTCATCCCACGCTTTGATAGGATCTTTCTTATCAACTCTAGTGATTTTAAAGATCAGTTTCCATAATTTTTCTTCCGCTTTTTTAGGACTTTTTTTAGGAAATAATTTCTGGCCCCATTCCTTAGAAGCACTTGCTACAACACACCATTTCACTTCGTTGCTCATTATTTTTTGCATAAACGGCATGGTAGCGACAGATGCCACTTTAGACCATGTTGATAGTCTCTCCTTATCGACGTTTTTAAACGCTTCTGGATCATCAGAAACGATTGATATTCTATGATACTTTTTATCTACCATATCAAGTAAAAAATCTACCTTAAATTTAGGAAATTCATCGAATGAACTGTCGTCAGCATATGTAAACTTATCGATATCTAAGGTCAAATCTTTATAAAGCACCACGACATCACCTGCTCCAAGTTTATACGCTCTTTTACTAAGCGCTCTTGCAAGCGGCGCCGAATTAAGGGAAGCATTGATTACAAGATTTTCCCCCTTTTGTAAGTTAATTCCCTTTTTAAGTATAAGCTCTGCATATTTTTTTATATTCTTTTTTACATTCATTACTCTTCTCCTCTATCAACAATGACTTTCAAACAACGCCATCCCAAAGTACCACATTTAACTCTTGCGGGCATGTCAGATAACGACTCAAAAATGACAGCATCCCCTAGCATTTCCTCTTGCTCTTCGGTTAATTCTTCGCCTTGGATCATCGCAAGATAAGTGTCACATAACTCCTTTGCCTCACCGATGCTCTTGCCCTTTACAAGATCAATCATAATAGATATAGATGCCGTAGATATAGCACAACCAAAGCCTACAAAGGAAGCATCTTGTATAATGTTGCCCTCCATTTTTACAAGAAGCGTTAAATCATCTCCACAGTTTGGGTTGTGTCCCCGCTCCATATAATCAGGCGACTCCATTTCTCTCAAATTTGCTTTGTTTCTACTGTGATCGAGTAGAATTTCTGTGTACATACTATCTAACATGAAAAATCTCCTTTACTCTCATAAGCCCTTCCACTAATACATCAATATCTTCTTTTGTATTGTATATACTAAGACTTAGTCTACATGTACTGTAAAAGCCAAGTCTTTTAATATAAGGCTGAGCGCAGTGATGACCCGTTCTTATGGCAACTTGGAAGGAATCAAGTATGGAAGACACATCATGAGGATGTACATCTTTAACATTAAACGCCAAAATAGATCCCTCATCCTTCGTTAGGATATCAACAAAATCTAGTTCGCTTAATCGATCATGGGCATACCTATACAGTTGTTTCTCATGCGCTATCATTTGATCAAGACCTATGTCATTGATAAATTCTATTGCCGCTTTGATGGATACCGCACCATACAAGTTCTGAGTGCCTGCTTCAAATCTAGACGGAATTTCAGCAAATGTAGCGCTTTGCTCTTCTACGTACTCTATCATATCTCCACCAAGGTAGAATGGTTGCATTTTTTCAAGCAACTCTCTTCTAGCAACCGTTACACCAAATCCAGTAAGCGCAAACATCTTATGAGCAGAAAAAACAATAAAGTCAGCGTCTATTTCAACGGCGTCTATTCTCATATGGCCGACTGCCTGAGCGGCATCTACAACGACAATTGCTCCAACTTCTCTAGCCCTTTTAACGATGGACTTATAATCATGCCTTGTCCCATCGGCATTGGCAATGAGTGGAAAGGATACAATAACCGTATTTTCATCAATCTTGCTTATTTCATCATCGCTATACATATATACCAAATCTAGATGATTCTCTCTAGCTTTTCTCTGCCAAGGTAGTATATTGGAATGGTGAGAGGAGATTGATATGACAATATTACCTCTCCCCTTTACGTCTTTCGTTATGTCTAGGCTACTCGCAACGATGTTAAGACCTTCTGTCGTGCCACCATTAAAAATCACTTCAAAGTGCTTATCAGCATGTACAAATTCCTTAACCGTCTTTCTTGCTTCATCGTAAACTCTTGACGCCTCAACACTTAACTTATGAGCCCCTCGATGAGGGTTTCCTGAGTAATACTTAAGCGCCTCATCTAACTGCTCAATAACGTAGTTTGGCTTTTGGGTTGTTGCGGCATTATCTAAGTATGATAAATCCTTATATTTATCAAAAACTGGAAATTGTTTTTTATATTCCACCGAATCTCCTCGCTATTTCATTTCTTATTTTTTCGCCAAATTCTTTATCATCAATCCGATCAATTACCTCTTCAAAAATCGACGTTGCAATCAGTATTTTCGCTTCATCTTCACTAAACCCTCTACTCATGATATAAAACATTGCGTTTTCGTCAAACTTCCCTATGCTTGCTGCGTGTTCACCTATTACATCATCTTCATCACACATAAGCGCAGGAATAGAATCACTTTTTATATTATCATCAAAGAGTATGCATCTCTCCTCTTCTCTACCAACACTCTTTTTAGAACCTCTCTCAAAATGTAGATTTCCTCTAAATACTTTTTTAGAACCTTCTTTGAGCACTCCTCTACCTAAAATGATAGAATTCGAGCGATAGCCTCTGTGATAGGCTGTGTATGACAAATCGGATGACGTATCTCGATCTCCTATAAACAATGGATAATACTCACATTTAGCATTTGCTTTCAAATGCGTTTCGGTAGTTATGGCTTTATAACCCGATCCCATTTGCATGTCGTTTAATACAATATTTGAATACTCATCACTATCCACTAGTATTTCAAGAAATACCGCTGAATTTGACGACATTCTCTGAACCCTATCTATTTCTAGATTAGCATTCTTTCCTAATGTTACAAATATTTTAGAAAACACCTTTGTGGTTGTATTGTCATCAGAATGATAATCTAAAATCATTTTAGCACTAGCATTATCCTCTACTTCGACAAGTAGATGTTCTAGCGCAACTTCTTTATCGTTAAGATGAGCACATCGATTTACTCTAGAGCCATCCACTAACTTTATCTTCTCAGCTTCTCCAAAAAATGGAACTAACTCATTTGGAAAAGCCCATAGCCAATCATCTTTGGTAAATTCAGTACTTGATTGTTTTACTAGATGATCTCTTTCTTCTGTTTTACTATACGAATACCCATCAAAGTCAAAAACATATTTGGGTAACTTTATTCTTCGCCAGTTTACTATTTTTTTATTCTTTTCCATAACAACCTACCCTATCGTTCCTTCCAGTTCAAGTGATATCAGATTGTTAAGTTCAACCGCATACTCCAGTGGAAGCTCCTTGGCAATCGGTTCAACAAAACCATTTACTACCATGATTTTAGCTTCTTCTTCCGGTATGCCCCTGCTCATCATATAAAATATAGTGTCATCACTGATTCGACCAATCTTTGCTTCGTGACCAATATCTACGTTGTTATTACTTACTTCGATAATAGGAAGGGTATCGCTCTTAGATTCACTATCTAGCATTAAAGATTCACAATTTGCCATAGCCTTTGTATTCTTCGCTTTCTTACCAACTTCAAGAAGTCCTCTATAATAAGCATATCCGCCGCCTTTTGATATCGACTTAGAATTCATAATCGAAGAGGTGTTTGAGCCCACATGAATCACTTTTGATCCAGTATCAAGTTCTTGCCCTTCCGCAGCGAATGTAATGCCCGTAAACTCTGACGTTGCATAATCACCTTTTAAAATAGTAGTAGGATATAACATACTAACTCTGGAACCAAAGCTCCCAGATATCCACTCCATACGTCCGTTTTCCTCAACAATTGCTTTTTTTGTATTCAAATTGTACATATTTCTAGACCAATTCTCTATGGTTGAATACCTAAGAGTAGCGTTTTTACCAACAAATAGTTCCACTGCACCTGCATGTAAATTTTGAACAGAATATTTAGGAGCGGAACAACCTTCAATAAAATGTAGATACGCATCATCTTCAACGATAATTAACGTGTGTTCGAATTGACCGGCTCCTTTGGCATTCAATCGAAAATACGACTGAAGAGGCATCTCAACCTTCACTCCTTTTGGCACATATACAAACGATCCACCACTCCAAACAGCGCCGTGAAGTGCACTAAATTTATGGTAATCTATCGTTATTAACTTCATAAAATATTTTTTAATGATATCTGGATGCTCTCTTACGGCTGTTTCAAAATCCGTATAGATGACGCCTTGTTCTTTCAACTTTTCGCTAAGCTTATGATACACCACCTCGGAATCATACTGAGCGCCAACCCCTGCCAGAGATTCTCTTTCCGCCTGAGGAATACCCAGCCTTTCAAATGTGTTCTTTATATCATCAGGAACTTCATCCCATGAATGTTTCATATCAACATCTGCTCTTACATAGTGAACGATATTTTCAACATCAAGCTCACTAATGTCTGCTCCCCATATGGGAAGTGGCTTTTCATGATATTTTTTTAATGCCTTTAATCTAAAATCTAGCATCCACTTAGGCTCATTTTTTTCCTTTGATATTTCTCGTATTACTTCTTCACTAAGCCCTTTATCCGCTATAAATCTATGATTATCGGGGTCAATTACATCATATATTCCTCTTTCAATGTCAGCAACATACGTCTTACTCATTATTCCCCCTTAAAGGCTTCTGAATAACCTTTTTCATCTATTTCTATCGCAAGCGAACTATCTCCACTCTTAATTATTTTACCGTCAACAAAAAGATGAATATAATCCGGCTTGATATACTTAAGGATTCTGCTATAGTGCGTAATAATAAGAATTGCATTATCCTTATTTGCGTTTTTTTGCACCGTCTCATAAACAACCTTAATAGCGTCTACATCAAGTCCTGAGTCCGTCTCATCAAGAATTGCTAACTTAGGATCTAACACTGACATCTGTAATATTTCATTCTTCTTCTTTTCTCCACCAGAAAAACCAACATTTAAATGCCTTGACAAATAAGATGAATCAAGCGAAATATCTTCCACTTTCTTTTTTAAATCTCGTCTAAAACTCATCGGTAGCGTTGTACTTCCTACTTTCTGAGAATACGCTTTCCTTATAAAGTACTCATTACTGATACCTGAAATTTCTTCTGGATATTGAAAGGATAGAAATAACCCTTTTCTACTTCTCTCATCTACTGTCATATCAAAAAGATTCTCTCCAAGAAAAGTAACTTCTCCAGCATCTACAGTATATGACGGATGACCCATAAGAACATTGGATAACGTACTCTTGCCCGATCCGTTTGGTCCCATAATCATGTGTATTTCTCCAGCATTAATTGTAAGATCAACACCTTTTAGTATCAATTTATCTTCTACTGAGGCCTTAAGACCTCTAATGTCTATAATGTTCATATAAACTTCTCCTTTTATACAATTACCAACATGGTAACATTACTTACTTAACGTCCAGTTTAATATATACCCATACTCTTGCATTATAAAATCATTCGCTTTAGAAAAATGAGCACAGCCAATGAAACCTCTATGCGCTGACAGAGGACTTGGATGAACCGCTTCTAAAACCAAATGATGATCATGAATTAGATGTTTCTTTTTTCTTGCATTTGACCCCCAGAGCATAAAGACCTTCCTGTCTTCACTACTACCTAGAATTTCAATGATTCTATCTGTTAATATCTGCCAACCAATGGTAGAATGACTATTTGCATTATGAGCTCTGACGGTAAGCGAAGTATTCAAAAGTAAAACACCCCTTTTTGCGAGTTCCGTTAAATCTCCATGAGTTGGTATGTCAAACCCAATATCCCTATGTAACTCTTTATAGATATTTACAAGAGATGGTGGTATTTTAACACCCCTATTTACAGAAAAAGCGAGCCCATTTGCCTGCCCTGGATTATGATATGGATCTTGACCAAGAATGACAACTTTTGTATCATAATAATCTGTTAACTTTAACGCATTAAATATATCTTCTTTTTTCGGGTACACATCGTAAAGTGAGTATTCTTCTATAAGAAATTTTCTTATTTTCTTATAATAGGGTTTATCCCACTCATCCTTTAATAAATGATCCCAGCTATTACCTATTCTTACCATTACAACCTTATATTTTTCTTTGCCCAATTGATAAATTCATCGTTGCTTTCATGAAATGTCATGCCATTCATTAGTTCTTCAAGCATTGTCGCTGTATCAGAATTCTTAAGTGCTCGCCTTAAAGACCAGATGAACGTAAGCTCATTTTGCTTAAGCAATAACTCTTCCATTCTAGTACCACTCTTAGAGATATCAATCGCTGGAAAAAGCCTCATCTCCGATAGTTCTCTACTTAGTACTAGTTCCATATTTCCGGTACCTTTAAATTCTTCAAAGATAACATCATCCATCCTTGAACCGGTTTCAATAAGCGCTGTGGCAAGTATTGTTACACTGCCAGCCCCCTCCAGTTTTCTTGCCGTTCCAAGAAAGCGCTTTGGTTTATGAAGCGCCGAAGGATCAAGACCACCACTAAGCGTTCTACCAGAAGGTGTCGTCTCGAGGTTATATGCCCTCGCTAATCGGGTGATACTATCCAGCAGTATGACAACATCCGTGCCCATTTCACTCATAGCCCTTGCCCTCTCAAGCACCATTTCAGCGACCCTTATATGATTTGAAGGCGGCTCGTCAAATGTAGACGATATCACTTCACTTTTTATGCTTCTTTTCATATCAGTAACCTCTTCAGGTCTCTCATCGATTAAAAGCACCATGATATAGCATTCGGGATTGTTTTTTTCTATTGATTTTGCAATGCTTTTTAAAAGCACTGTCTTTCCAGCCTTTGGCGGGGCAACAATGAGACCTCTCTGGCCCTTTCCTACGGGAGCAAACAGATCGACAAACCTAGTCGAGTAGTCGCTCTTATTTGAGGTAAGGTACAGCCTCTCATTTGGATGGATTGGCACTAAAGTATTAAAACTTTTTCTCCTAATCGACTCAAGTGGAGGTTTCGAATTTACTTCATTTATATATATCAACGCTCGAAATTTATCTTGTTCTTTATTCTCTCTTACAATGCCTTTAATTAAATCCCCTGTCTTTAGATTTAATTTTTTTATCTGTTGAGGAGAAACGTAGACGTCTTGTGGTGAAGGGCTAAAGTTTTCAAATCGTAAAAACCCAAAGTCTTTGTTTTCTATGACTTCAAGCACCGCTTCCACCACTTCTTTTCCATCGTCTTTTTCTTGTTTTTCTTTTTCTTTCCGTTTTATCGCTTCTATCAAATCATTTTTTTTATAACTACTTATCCTAGTTATTCCCAATTTTTTCGCTATTTCTTTTAGCGCAACTAACTTATAAGATTCTAAATCTTTAATCATTTTAATCTCCCTACTTGAAATTCAAACATTTTTACCTTATTATTTAGTTAGGTGTATTATGAAAAAATTAATAATAATAATTCTATTAATCTTGCTTAGCGTATCCGTATGCTTTGCTGAAGATAACACAAATCGAAAACTGAATAATAAATCAATACAAGAAGATAGTTTATTTGTTCCATTTTTTGATTTTTTGGATAGTGCGGACATAGAGTACAAAGTAAGCCCTAACTCTGAATTGAGCACATATAAAGATAATATGTTTATAAAATTCTATCCATATTCTAACACATACAGTATAAATGGCAAGCAATTTAACTGGGAAAATAAACCATTTTACGATCAAAATAACGTTTTATACATTGATGGTAATATCTTTAAAAAATATTTTTTAATTAATTATACTTATGACAATACCCTAAACAAAATCTTTGTTAAAAACTCAAACCCAACAAAAAAAGTATTTGATGATTTTGAAACGTATAAAAAAGTGCTAATTAACAACCCTGATTTTTATATATACATTCCTGACTTTTGGGAGAAAATTGATGAAAATATGTACGGAAAATCGGCAAAAAATGATAAATTTACTTTAGAAATCATAAAAGAAAGTATACCAGATTCTGATATAAAACATTTTAAAAAACTCATCAAGAAAAAATATATTGAAAAATACGAAGCTGAGGATGACAAAAAAATAAAAAAGAAAAAGAAATATCTTAACTTGGTAAAAGGTATAAAAATCTATAATTACAGATACTATTTTATAAAAGACGATATTCCTCAGTATGATATTTTTTCATTTTTCAAAGTTGATAAAGAACTATATGTATTCAAATTCAATTCAAATATAGCTGATTTGAAGTACATACTCGATGTCGTTGAAAAAATTGAATCATCAATATCTACTGGGAAATATCAAGTCAATACAAATTCAGAGCACTATATCGAATACGAAGAATTTGACAAAAACAACATAGTATTAAATAGTAAATTATATTCCAATATGTGCGTTAACAATTATGTGACTTTTGAAGGCACGACAAATAAAGATATAGACACCATAAATGTATATGTAGAGAAAAACGGTAAAGTCTTTAAAGACGTAATAGATATTGAAAACGGAAAGTTTAATAAGACAATATCCATACCGTTTGGTCTTGGATTACATAATGTCAGCCTTTATGTAGACAAGAAAGCCATTTTAAAAACGAGCATCATAAATACCTCAATAGAAGAAGAACTATATGTATCATCATCAAAAAGAATAAATGTATATAATAAAAATTTGGATTTTTTATTAAAAAATACAAAGATAACTTATACTGATTATATGAACGCAAAAATAATCTTTAAAAATTTAACCAATAACATGGAATTAGTTGATGGGAAAAACAACTTTGATCAATCACTAATTGACAAAAAAGCAAATGAATACGACTTAAATAGGATATACTTGGCCTCTTTAAGAAAAATCAGGATACCATCCAGAATGATTAAGGATGCTAGCACCAATAAATATTACGTTCAATTTAAATCCAATGGACGTTGGTTGCTCACCGATCCTTCTACCGCTTTAGCAAACAAAAAAAAGAATGTTCCGGTTCAATTTAATATCAGAAAAAAAATAAATAAAAAAAATATTACCTATCTATATTATTAATATGTTATCATAGGATAAAGTGAAAGGGGTTTATATGATATATATTATAATTGCTATAGTACTTATTGTACTATATGTTATTGCTTCTTATAACAAATTGGTTATATTAAAGAGACGGGCAATGAAGGCTTTTGCATCTATTGATGTTCAACTAAAAAAGAGGTATGATTTAATACCAAACTTGGTTTCTTCCGTGAAGGAATATATGACTCACGAAAAAGAACTGCTTGAAAATATAGTGGCTCTGAGAACGAAGGCGATAAGCAAGGATTTAACCACAAACGAAAAAATAGCAATAGACAAAAAAATGTCATCAATGTTATCTAGTTTAAACGTTCAAGTGGAAAGATATCCTGATTTAAAGGCGAATCAAAATGTAATGCAACTACAGCAATCTCTAGTTGAAGTAGAAAATACAATTTCTCAAGCAAGAGATTACTACAATAAGGAAGTTACTTTATATAACACAAAAATAGTAGTGTTTCCAGATCTCATTATAGCTAAAATGTTCGGTTTCAAACCATTAGGTTTATATGAAGCAGACGAAAAAGAAAGAGAAAATGTAGACGTAAAAGAATTATTTAAATAATAAATACAGCTTTTAAGCTGTATTTTAAAGTTTAGAAAACCTATCGCTAGCATTACCAGTTAATGTAGCCATAGGTTTTTTTTGAAAAATCTTATATGTGGTAAGATTTTTATTTTTTCTATAGATAATCCTTGATGATTGAATACTCATTAAAGTGCATTTTATTTTGATTTATATCTTTAAATGATACAAATTTTGCGTCAACAAAACCCTCTTCTTTCTGAGGCTTTAATTCTCCACTAATCAAATCCATAGTATACCAGACCACTTTTTTATTGTATTTACAATTATTATCATAAAAACTGTAATATATAGTACCTGCTTTATTTATTATTTTTGCATTTATTCCAGTTTCTTCCTTTACTTCTCTAACGGCCGCTTCTTTACTATTTTCTCCTTCTTCAATCCTACCCTTAGGCAGCACCCAAAGTCCGCTAGACCTTTTAAGAAGAAGAATAGACTTTTTATAAAAAACGATTCCACCTGCACTAACAATCATATATCTCTCCTACTAAATTATGATACCCCAATATACTAATAAGTAGCGCTATTTTTGACTTTTCTTTTCTATTATGATAATATTTATTAAAACTTTTAAAATGAATATTCTAGAGTTTTTTTTAACATTATTCAACTAAAAAAAATGAAACATCAATGTATAAGACACTAAATTGATTCTATTTAATCGAACTTTCAACGTTTATTTGTGAATGGAGGAGAATTATGCAAATAGTAATTGAGTTAGTACTTAATATATCCTTTATCAGTATATTGGTTTATATAGGATATAGAATTTTTTCATCTTATAATAATACGGCATACCTACATATAGCTTATAGTGCTTTTGCCATTGCGGTATCATATTTTATTTACTTGACACCTAGACTGATCAATATTTTCTCAAAATCGAAAAGCATGAAAGTTATTCTTGGATATACTTTATTGTTTAAAGAAATAATTATCACACTATTTTTAGTATACCTATTATACGTGTTGAATAAAAGATATTCATTTAACCGGACAACATTAAATTATTCCATGTATGTGCTTGCAGGTATAAGAATTGTTCTTTTATTATTACCTTATAATAATTGGACAACCGTAAGAAGTACTACATATACAATATTAAGCCTTATACCTTTTCTGTTTTCTGGCATATTATTGGTATTACTTTACAAACAAAAATCAACTAATGCAGGCGACATGTCCCTTTCGTTTTTTTGGCTGATTTTAGCGCTATATGTTTTTTCAGCATTGGTTGAAATGTTTTTCTATTCAAAATCATACATTGTTTACCCAAATCTTATAACAATATTTGCAATGTATTGGTTGCTATTTAAAGACTTTATGCTAATGTCTTCAAAAACAAATCAACGGATTAACTACTAATCCGTTGGTTTTTTTATTATTTTTTCAAATATTTCTCTAATTTTTTTATTGTCATGTCGAATAAAGCCTTTGTTAACTTCAATAATATCGTTTTGCAACAATTCAATTCCAAGCTCGTCTAAGCGTTCAATATCTTTATCATTTGGAATCACCTGAGAAGATCTCTGACTTGTATAATTGTTCGTTTCATGAATAGACAACCTCTTATTATTAGCTATAATTAAATCTATAAAGTTAAAATCTAGATGCTCTATCACCTTACTCACATGACCACTTATAGAATAGTTATCGGTTTCTCCTGGTTGCGTCATTAGATTGGAAATAAAAAAACATTTCGCTTTCGATTTTATGATAGCTTCTTTTATCCCCGAAATAAGCAAAGCGGGTATTATCGATGTGAACAAACTTCCTGGTGCTATTATGATAAAGTCTGCTTTCTCTATCACGTTTTTTGCTTCTTCATATATCATTGGATTATTGGGTATAAGACTAATTTTTTTTATCGGACTAGACTCTAATATACTCTGAAGCGCTATCGCGCTCTCTCCAATAACCTCTCTTCCATTTTCAAGTTCCGCTTTTATATTGATAGATTCGAGTGTAACCGGCAAGACTCTTCCTGATATGTTAAATATTTTTTCAACCTCTTTCACCGCTTTTTCAATTCCTCCGGTGATATCTTCTAGTGCGGCTATAATAAGGTTTCCTAAATTATGACCTTTTAGAACACCACTATTAAATCGATAGTTAAACAAGTTTTCTAGCTGCTTATCATTGCCCATAGCAACAATGCAATTTCTTAAATCACCCGGCGGTAGTAGATTCAAATCTTCCCTTAAAAGACCAGAAGAGCCACCATCATCCGCCATACTTACCACTGCAAAAATGTTGGCATCTAAATCTTTTAGCGATCTCAAAATAATTGACAGTCCCGTACCACCACCAATTGCGACAATATTTTTTTTCATTTCAATTCCCTATCTTCTCTTATAACTTTATATCCCAAATCTTGCATATGCTTTGCAACAACATTTGAAATAGCAACTGACCTATGTTTTCCTCCCGTGCAACCAATACCTATGCTTACAGAATTCATAAGATCAGCTTTTTTATTTTCAGCGGCAAATTCCACGGTTTGTTTGATAAGAGACGTGAGCTTTTTCGCATTATCATCTTGATATACATATTCTAAAACTCTCTCATCATAACCCGTTAATTCTCTTAACTCTCTCTCATAATAGGGATTTTTAATAAACCTTGTATCAAATACATATTCGCAATCTCTAACATATCCTTTTTTAAATCCAAAAGAAATAATATATACCACAAACTCTTTTTCATTTCTAGAATACATGCTCAAAAATTTTTTCTTTAACCCATGTATGTTCGTTCCAGTGGTTTCTATTATTGTATCCGCTGAATCTCTGAGTTTACTCATTAACTGTATTTCTTTTTCTATGGCTTCTAGCCTATTTAACCCTTCATTTTCAAGGGGATGACTTCTTCTGGTATCCGTATATCTCTCAATTAATCCGTTGATAGACGCTTCGATAAATATTAACTCTATATTATATTCTTTCTCCTTTAGCCCTTTTAACATTGGTGAAATATCTTTAAAAAAACTTCCAAGCCTAAGATCCATTACTAGTGCTATTTTTATATTCTCCGCATCTTCATACAATCCCAAGAAATCAAACAATAATTTAGGGGGCAAATTATCGATACAATAATACCCCTCATCTTCAAAACAATTTAGTAACGCACTCTTTCCGGCTCCTGCCAGTCCAGTAATAATTTTAATTTCCAATTGCTTCCTCCAAATTAACGACTCTAGATAAATCAATACCGGCCTCTATCACTCGTTGAATACAATCATCAACTTTGGCCACATCCTTAGAATAATGAGCATCTGAACTTATTATAAACTTATTTCCAATATCCTTTATTTCAATTAGTTGTTCTTTGGTTAAATGATTGTGTCTTACATTTACTTCAAGAAGTACATTTTGTTGTTTTGCGACCTTTGCGACTTGATATATATCAACGGGGCCCTTATCGCCCGGATGAGTCAATATAAAAATATTATTTTTTTTCATTGCATTCACTAAATACGCCGTATTTATCTCTATCGCTTTTCTTTCAAACAAGCCAGAAAATCTATGAATAAGATTGATAAAATGGGTAAAGTAGTCTTTGAAAAAAAACTTGCTTTTCGAACCAAAATGGTATCCAGCTATAACCACATCCAACAGATGCCTATTTGTTGAATCGACTTCTATTGTCCCATCAGACGATAATATATTAGCTTCGATACCTAATAGAATTTGTATATCCTCATATTTCGCATTTAACCGATCGATTTCTTCTCTCATTTTTTTTAAGTCCGCTAATTTAATTCCATAATAATTATGAGCCCATCCATGGTCGGTGATGGCTATTGTCTTTAGTCCCATTTTTATCGCTTCTAATACATTGTCTTCTATGGTATTATGACCATCTGAATATATGGTATGTGTATGAAAATCCCTATTAATTCTATATTTCGGATTCAATTATTTTAACCTCTGTTTCAAGATGAACTCCCTGTTCATAAAGCACTTTATTTTGTATTATTCGAATGAGTGTTTTTATATCGCGAAATGTCGCATTATCATAATTTATCACAAATCCTGAATGTTTTGAGCTAACCATAGCACCTTTATACCTAAACCCTTTAAGACCAGTATCTTGTATCAGTTTCCCTGCATAATAGCCTTCCGGTCTTTTAAAAGTGCTACCAGCAGAAGGCATAGTAAGGGGCTGCTTTGACCACCTTTTTATCGTTAATTCATCAATTCGATCCCATATTTCTTTAAAATTGCCTTCTTCGAGTTCAAATTCAACTTCAAGTACAATCATATCATCTTTTATCACATTGCTCTTCCTATAGCCAAATCCCATCTCTTCATTAGAATATACTTTTATTTCAGAATTTTTATCAAGCACGGTAACGCTCTTAACTATTTTTTTCATCTCGCCATCATACGCTCCAGCGTTCATAACGATAGCACCCCCTACCGTTCCTGGAATACCACATGCAAATTCACCACCAGTTAGAGAATGCAGAGCTGCTTTTTTAAATATGTCCTCCAGTAATGCGCCAGACTGTGAAATAACCATGCTGCCATCAACTCTAAAATTAGAGAAATTATCATAAATTCTAATGATTACTCCTCTAAATCCCTCATCTGTAAAAAGTATGTTACTGCCATTACCTAAAACAAGGTATCTTATCTCACTCTCTCTTAATGTTTTTATTATAATTTGTATATCATCTACATTATTAGGAAAAACGATTACATCCGCCTTCCCGCCAACTTGAAATGTAGTATATTTTTTTAAATATTCATCTTCTAAGTATTCTATTTTATTTTTGTCTAATAATTTCTTAAATTCTTTCATTACCCCTCCAACAATAGTATACATTATTAAAAAATCTAACTCAATAGCAAAAAAAAACTAGATTAAAAATCTAGTCTCTAAAAGAATTAATTCTCGTAATTTTTTTTAAAAATACTAAAAGAACCATAAAAGATAATGATTAACCCTATATAAAAACTAAAATAATCATTCGAACTACCAGTTTTTGGTAAAACATTACTAGTTTTATCAGAATTTACGCTTTGATTCCCAACACCAAGCTCATCAATTGCTTCGCTCTCATCATTTATATTAATACTTTCTTCTGTTTTCTTATAATATAGAAAATGAACATATCTTGAGCCACCATTTTTATCAGCTGCATTCTCTTCACCAATGAAAGTATAGTTTTCAATCTCGGGATAACTATCT
>PDWI01004222.1_pt1 | contig 19470 bp, 13 predicted proteins | sample 1430891 | NCBI WGS metagenome assembly PDWI01 (sample SAMN01162508, study PRJNA174530) | Oral metagenome, whole genome shotgun sequencing project. | biome: Marine environment; feature: Marine mammal; material: Swab sample of the gingival sulcus; isolation source: swab sample of gingival sulcus...
TTTATAGATGTCTCACATAGCCAGTTTCAGGCTTGTGCAGAGGCAGAAAAAAGACTTTTAGAAAATGGGTTTACTAAGCTTGATAAGGTTGATAAGTGGGACTTAAAGACTGGGGGTAAATATTTTATCACCAATAATGATAGTTCCTTCATTGCCTTTGAAATAGGTAGTGAAAGTCCAGTAGAAGCTGGCTTTAGGATAATAGGTTCACATACTGATTCGCCTACTTTTAGGGTCAAGCCTAATCCAGAAATTAGCATAGCGAATTCATATTTGAAGCTAAATACAGAGATGTATGGAGGGGCTATAATAAACACTTGGTTTGATAGGGCTCTTTCTCTGGCTGGTAGGGTAGCTATAAAGACTGATAATCCTATGGAACCTGAGATGAGGCTGATAGACATAGATAAGGATTTGATGATAATTCCTAACCTCTGTATACATCAAAACAGGGAAGTCAATGAGGGTATGAAGATAAGCAAGCAAAACCATGCCTTGCCACTACTTGCCATGGTAAACGAAGACCTAGAAAAAGATGGATTCTTACAGAAATTATTGGCTAAGGAGCTAGGTGTAGAAGTAGAAGATATCATAGACTTCGAACTTTATTTATACACTAGGGAAAAGTGTAAGATAATAGGTTTAAATGAAGAATTTGTAGCTGCGCCTAGACTGGATAACCTAGCCATGGTACATGCTAGTTTAAGTGGCTTGTTAGATAGCAGAGATTCAAGGTCAAGCAAGTTAGTCGTAGCCTTTGATAATGAGGAAATAGGTAGTAGGACTAAGCAGGGGGCCGGTAGTCCTATGCTTAAAAATCTTTTGGAGAGGATAGTATTTGCTGTAGGTGGCGATAAGGAAGATTACCATAGAGCTATAAGCAAGTCTTTTATAATAAGCGCTGACATGGCTCATGCCCTACATCCAAACTATTTAGATAAGTCTGACCCTACTAATAGACCTATTATAAATGAGGGTCCTACCATAAAGATAGCTGCTAGTGGTGCCTATACTTCAGATGCACATAGCATAGCTGTGTATAAGGCTGTTTGTGAAAAGGCAGGGGTGAGTTATCAGACCTTTGTAAACCACTCTGATATGCGTGGTGGTTCTACTATAGGACCTATTACCAGTGGTCAGATAGATATAGTCAGTATAGATATAGGTACACCGATACTTGCTATGCATTCTTCTAGGGAACTAGGAGGGGTAAAAGATCACGAGGATGTGGTAAAGAGTTTTGTAGAATATTTCAGTTTGTAATTCTAAAGTGACTCAAGTCACTTTTTTAAGCCTAAATCGATGACCTGAGTCACTTAATTAGTGACTTCAGGTTATTGTTTTGCATGTTTTTATAATGTATAATAAAACTACAAATTTTATAACTTAAGAAGGAAGGAGCAAATATGAAAAAAATATTTACTTTTGTACTGGCGCTAATGCTTTTAAGTGCTACATTTAATGTAGGGGTAGTTAATGACAAGGTTCATGCTTCAGGCTATGAATTCAATGTTGACTTTGATGTAAATGAAGGAACTCCAAGTATAGATAATCAAACTATTCCAAGTGAAAAAGAGACTATAGATGAACCTGAAAGTCCAAGTAAGGATGGATATTACTTTGTAGGATGGAAGGTAAAGGGAACTGAGCATTTTATAGATTTTTCAAAAGAAGCTAGGTGCGTAGGCAATGAGTCTGTTGAATACTATGCTAAAGATGGTAATAAGTATTCAATAGATAATACTACTCTTAAACTCGTGGCTTATTATCTGAAAAAGGAGCCTTTAAAGGTTATTTTTAATACAGATGGTGGAAGTGCTGCGCCTGAATCTCAGATAGTAAATGAAGGAGAAAAAATACTAGAACCTGAAGCTCCAGTTAAAGAAGGATATGTTTTTAAGTGGTGGTCATCTAAGATGATTCCGAATGGATATCAGCATAATAGGATAGACTTTGATAGCCCTGTTAAGATTAATTATAATGAGGGTAGTAAAAATATATATAATGGAGTAATATATTTTTCCACTAGGCCTGGTGGAGGTGGAGGTGGATTATTTACAGGTATGGGTCAGGACCTTGAAATAATCGCTATATATGAAGAAGCTCCAGTGACTCATAAGGTTGTTTTTAATACAGATGGTGGTGAACCGGTACCAGATGTACAGGAACTAGCAGAAGATCAGGCTATATTTAAGCCAGAAGATCCGAAAAAAGATGGATATACCTTTGAATACTGGGCATTAGATGGAGAGAGAGCTCCTGACTTTAGTCTAATTACAGTGCAAGAAGATTTAACTTTTAAGGCTGTGTATAAAGAGGATAAAAAGGAAGAAACTAAGACTTATAAGGTGAGTTTTGATGCAGATGGTGGCACACCAGTACCACCAGTGCAAGAGGTAGAAGAAAATGGAAGACCTGAGTATCCGACAGAGCCTAGAAAAGTTGGATTTGTTTTCGATTATTGGGCATTAGATGGAGAGAGGACTCCTGACTTTAGCCTAATTACAGTACAAGAAGATTTGACTTTTAAGGCTGTATATAAGAAGGCTGAGAAGAAGATTTTCGAAGTAAGGTTTGATACAGCAGGTGGTAGTCCTGTTCCTGATAGCAAGGCCGTATTTGAAGGAGATATGGTAGATGAACCTGATACAGACCCTGCCAAAGAAGGTTATACTTTTACTGCATGGTATGATGCTGAGGGTGAGTACGATTTCGAAGCACCTGTAAAGAGGGATATGATACTATATGCTAAGTATAAGAAGGACGGAGAAAGTCATAATAATAGTCATAGACAGGATATAGATATAGATGATAAGGATTATGACAAGGCTATAATGAAGTACAAAAAAGCCTTCTTTGAAGGGTATCCAGATGGTACATTTAAACCAGAAGCCACTATAAGTAGGGCTGAGATGGCAACTGTATTTTATAGGATACTTGACTTAGAAAATATGGACTTAGGAAATACGAAGAGCTTCAATGACATAGATGGTCACTGGGCTAAGGATAAAATCCTAAAAGTGGCAGAGTATGGTTTACTCAATGGTTATCCAGACGGTAGTTTTAAGCCAGATGGAAAGATGACTAGGGCTGAGATAGCTGCTATTATAAATAAGTATTGGAATCTTAAAGGGTTTGAACCTAGATTAGAAGATGCAAATGTGTCAGATATAGATAAGCACTGGGCTAAGGATATGATACTTGCCCTATATAATCATAGGTTTGTAGACTTGTATAAGGACAAGTCATTTAAACCAGATTCTCCTCTTAAGAGGGCTGACGTTGCACAGATACTAAATAGGATAACTGATAGACCACTTATAGATGTATCAGTTCAGAAGTTTAGTGACGTACCGGCACATCACTGGGCATATAAGGAAGTAGGAACAGCAGCTAGCGAAAGTAAGTAAAATAAATGGATAATAAAAACTGCTCGTATAAAATGCGAGCAGTTTTACTTTGGAATCAGTATAATAAAACTGGTCATATCTTGATGATGTGAGCAGTTTTTATTTAATTATATAGCCTTAGTTACCTCATTTAAGAATATATTTTCTTCTTCATTTAGAAGAGGGCTAAGCTTTTCTCTTACCTCTTTGTGATAGTCGTTTAGCCAAGCGATTTCTTCTTTTGTAAGTAGGTCCTTTATGATAGGAGCTGTATCTATTGGACACATGGTAATGGTGTCAAAGCCTAGGAAGGTACCCCATTCATTTTCCATTACCTTTTTGACAGCAATCAGACTCTCTATCCTTATTCCAAATGCCCCGTCCTTATAGAATCCTGGCTCATTGGAAACTACGATGTTTTCTTTGAATGGGGTAGCAGCGACGGGGCTTATCCTAGCGTATCCTTCATGTACGCCTAGGACGTATCCTACGCTGTGTCCTGTACCATGGTTGAAGTTTAGCCCACGCTCGTATAATGGCTTTCTAGCTAGTAGGTCTAGGCTAGAACCCAACACAGTATCTTTAAATACTGCCATAGCTACATTTATATGACCTTTTAGAACTAGGGTATAGGATAGTTTTTCTTCTTCTGTAAGTTCACCTAAGGCGTACATCCTGGTGATATCTGTAGTACCATCTAAATATTGCCCACCACTGTCTACTAAGAAGAGTCCACGTCTTGCTAGTGGGTTGTGCTCATTAGGATCTGTTTTGTAGTGGACTATTGCTCCGTTTGCTCCATAGCCAGTAATAGGGTCGAAGCTGTTTTCTATGAAGAGTTCATCTTCAGACCTACATTCTAAAAGTTTTTCTACACAGTCATACTCTGTAATACTATCTGCATTTTCGTATACCCACTTGGCGAAGCGAACTAGGTGGGCGCCATCTCTTATGTGAGCTTGCTTTGTATGCTCTAGTTCTAGGTCGCTATATGCAGTTTTGGAATAGTATACTGGGTCGTTGCCAAATACTAGTTCGTTGAATTCGTTAAGTGAGTTTACTATTAGAGCGTTGTGTAGTCTCTGGTCTAGGAATACTCTTTGATCATTTATATTTTTTAAATCTTCATAGAATTTATCATAGTCTATTAGTTCTACTTCGTTTTCTTTTAGATAGGCTTCTACCTCTGTGTTTATTTTTTCTTTTTGAACATAAAGTTTCGTACTGTCAGCATCTATTATTAAGTAAGAATAGATGACAGGTGTGCATTTTACGTCATTTCCTCTGATATTCATAGTGTAGCAAATATCATTTAAAGATGAAGAAACATAGACATCTGCTAGCTTTTCTTTTAGGAAGTCTCGTACTTTGTCTGTCTTTTCTTTTGCTGTCATAGTACAGTATTTTTCTGGGTGTACAAATGCCATATCCTTAGGAAGCTCAGGTCTGTCAGTCCAAACCTCACCTACTAGGTCTAGGTCAAGCCTTATGTTTAAGGTAGGGAATCTTCTCTTTAGCATATTGTAATAACTAGCAGATATTAGTCTACCGTCTATGCTTAATACATCATCTACTCCTAGTTTTTCTATTAATAGGTTTTCCATACTGATGGTATCAGGTAGTCCTGACTTCATGAGTTTTACCTCTTTTGGAAGTTGCTGGGACGCTTGTAGGAAGTATCTGCCATCAGTATATAAGAATGCTTCATCCATAGTTACTACAGCTGTACCAGCTGAACCAGTGAAGTCGGTCATGTAGCTTAGTTGCTTAAATCTAGGGCTTACATATTCGCTTAGGTGTGGGTCTGAGTTTGGAATGACTACAGCAGAGATGCCGTTTTCATTCATTTTATTTCGTAATATTTTTAATTTTTCTGAAACTTGCATTTTGTTTTCCTTTCTATTTTGCATAGGTTTGAGTTGTGGTAGGTATTTTCACCTGATACATCCTTGCCTAGCCAGTCTGGTGGAGTGAAGCTCTCAGCCTCTTCCATGCTAGCAAATTCTACTTCAGCGAGTAGAAGTCCACTAAGATGTTCATCAAATTCGTCTACTTCATATGTGTAGCCATCTTCTTTAAAAATGTATCTAGTTTTTTTTATTAAATTATGTTCAATTTTGTTTTTTAAGTTTTCATACTGTTCCTTAGATATAAAGAGCTCAAACTCTTCTCTTGCCATGAGACCATCTCCCTTTATAGTAAGTATATACTTGTCATTGGAGCGTCTTATCCTAATTACTGGATCAGTGCTTATATATCCCTGTTCTATGATTTTTTTATCTACTTCAGATAGCTGTGTAGGGATTTTATCTAGTAAAAATTTTCTTTCTATTTCCATTTGGTAAACTTTCTTTACTAATTAGTATTTGTCAAAATTGGAATAAAATTGACTGCTCAAATAATTTTATGATTTTTATTTTCAATTAAGTATATCACAAAAGGCTGATAAAATGAATAATTAGAATTAAATTACTTTTATGCTTTTATTTAAAAATTTCTTAAAAAAATTCATTTTAAAAGTCCTGTTTTTGTGTTAAAATTATACTATATTTTTAGATTATTAATGTATCATGTGAGAGGTGTTTAGATGAACAAAATTGCTGTATTTTTAGCTGTAGGATTCGAGGAAATAGAGGCTGTAACAGTCATAGATATACTTAGACGTGCAGGACTTGAAGTAGATATTATATCTGCTTCTGGAAGTGACTGCGTTGAGGGTTCCCATGGTATGATAATAAGTACAGACAAACTCTTTTATACAGTTGATTACGATGTTTACGATATGCTTATCTTACCTGGTGGAATGCCTGGTACAGACAATCTAAATTCTCATGATGGTCTTAAGGACTTACTTATTAGATTCAATGAAAAAGCTAAGCTTATTGCTGCAATATGTGCTGCGCCTTTGGTACTTGGAGAGCTCGGCATTTTAGATGGTAGAGAAGCTGTTTGTTATCCAGGTTTTGAGTCTAGACTAAAGGGTGCGATTATCAGTGAAAAAGCAGTAGTGCGTAGCAAGAATATAATAACAGGAAAGGCAGCTGCATATGCTAGTGACTTCGCTTTTGAACTTTTAAAAGACTTTATTGACGAAAAGGAAATCAAGAAGTTAAAAGATAGTATGAATGCTGTAAAATAGTATTAAAAAATATAAAAAATGTTTGCAATTATTGCTTTAATTTGTTAGTATAATTTTATGGAATATACATAGTGTATTTTGGATTTTGAGTATGTTCTAATGCGTACACAAATTCACAAGAAAATTTTTATAAGGGTTATCGTAACTGACGGATAAGTGGGAGACCACAGGGGAGCGATGACTTGTGAGGTCGACCGTCTGGGCATACTTAAGATACTTTGCTTAAGTGTGCTTTTTTATTTTTTAAAATAGGTAATAAATGGTAAAAGACTAGAATTGAAATAGTTTGTATGATATAGTTTAGGGCTTTTACCTTGGGATATAGATATTATATTTTATGATTTTATCGGGAGGTGTAATATGAAAAAAATAGCGATTTTGATGGGTAGCGATAGCGACCTACCTATAGTCCAAAAGGCGGTGGATGTACTTGATGAATTTGGGGCGAGCTATGAGGTTCACGTCTATTCTGCTCATAGGACGGCAGATGAAGCGAGGGACTTTGCTATAAATGCAAGAACTGCTGGCTTCGGTGTTATTATAGCTGTAGCTGGTATGGCAGCTCACCTGGCTGGGGCTATAGCAGCAAATACTACCTTGCCTGTGATAGGCATACCTTGTAAATCCAGTAATTTAGACGGTATTGATGCCTTATTATCGACTGTTCAGATGCCTAGTGGCATACCTGTGGCGACAGTTGCGATAAATGGAGGTGCCAATGCCGCTTTGCTTTCTTTGGAGATTTTGGCGGTAAGTGATGATAAACTAGCAGACAGGCTAGATGAAAAAAGGAAGGAAATGTCTAAAAAGGTCTTGGAAAAAGATAGGATGATTTCCTTGAGATTTAATAAAACAGAAAAATAAATTTTAGAAGCAAATACTATAAAAATAACTATGATATATAGGAGGAAATGCTGTGGAGAAGAGAGAATTGTTGTATGAGGGTAAGGCTAAAAAGGTATACAAGACTGATATTGAAAATGTATACTTGGTAGATTATAAGGATGATGCTACTGCCTTTAATGGAGTGAAAAAAGGTAGCATCAAGGGTAAGGGTGCTATAAATAACCAGCTTACAAACTTTATGATGCAGTTATTAGAAAAAGAGGGTATAAGCACGCATTATATAGAGGAAGTTTCTCCTACTGAAACATTTGTGAAAAAAGTCACAATTATTCCTTTAGAGGTAATTATTAGAAATATTAGTGCTGGCTCTTTTTCAAAGAGGTATGGAGTAGAAGAGGGGATAGTATTTGCAGAGCCTAGTATAGAATTTTCGTATAAAAATGATGATTTAAATGACCCACTTATCAATGACTATCATATAGTGGCACTTGGACTAGCTACTTGGGAAGAGATAGAGCAGATAAAGGAGATGACATTTAAGATAAATAAAGTAATGAAGGACTTCTTTAAGACTCTAAATGTAAAACTTGTAGACTTCAAAATAGAGTTTGGTAAAACCAGTGAAGGTGAAATAGTCCTAGCTGATGAGATTTCTCCTGATACTTGTAGATTCTGGGATAGCGAGACAAATGAAAAACTAGATAAGGATAGGTTTAGGAGAGACCTAGGAAATGTGGAAGAAGCCTACCAAGAAATGATGAAGAGAATCATAGGAAAGAATTAAGAGGAGATTATGGGAGGATTTTTCGGAGCAGTAAGTAAAGAAAGTGTCATAGAAGACGTATTCTTTGGAGCAGACTATCATTCTCACCTAGGTACTAGGAGTGGGGGGATAGCTGCCTTTGATGAAGAGCTAGGCTTGCAGAGGGTTATTCATAAGATAAATAAGTTTCCTTTTAGGTCTAAGTTTGAGCACGTTTTTACTGATATGCGTGGGAAGAGTGCTATTTCTTGCATCAATGATAACTCGCCACAGCCGATTTTGATACGTTCTAAGCTGGGTACATATGCCATATGCATGACAGGCATCATAAATAATAAAAAAGAACTTATTGATGAGTATTTATCTACGGTAAGTGGATATTTCGAGGCCAGGACAGGTGGAGATATAAATGATGCTGAACTCGTGGCTGCTTTTATAAATCAAAAGGATAGTTTCGAGGACGGTATAAGCTTTGCTAATGATAAGATAGAAGGCACAGCTAGCATACTTATATTAAAAGAAGATGGAAGTCTAGTGGCTGCTAGGGATAAGCTAGGAAGACTTCCTATACATCTTGGCAAGAGTGAAGAGTCTTACGCTGTGTCCTTTGAGAATTTTGCTTATACTAAGTTAGGGTATGAAGATGTTCGTGAACTAGGCGCTGGAGAAATAGTAGAGATAAATGCTGATGGGATAAGGGTCTTGAAGTCGGCTGAAAAGAAGATGTGCTTGTGTTCATTTTTGTTTTCTTACTATGGTTATCCTACCTCAATATATGAGAATATAAATGTCGAGATTATGCGCTATAGAAATGGTGAAATCATGGCTAAAAACGAGGTGGAAAGTGGGAAAATGCCAGATTTAGATTATGTGGGTGGAGTGCCTGATTCTGGTACGCCACATGCTATCGGATATGCTTGCAAGAGTGGTATTCCATTTGCTAGACCGTTCATAAAATATACACCTACTTGGCCTAGGAGCTTCATGCCTCCTAATCAAGTAGAGCGTAATAAGGTCGCTAAAATGAAGCAGATTCCAGTAATAGAATTAATAAAAGATAAAGACTTGCTTTTTGTAGATGACTCTATAGTTCGTGGTACACAGATGAGGGAGACGGCTGAGTTCCTTTATAATAATGGAGCTAAGTCAGTGCATATGCGCTCTGCCTGTCCACCTGTGATGTATGCTTGTAAATATTTGAACTTTTCTCGTGAGACTAGTGATATGGAGCTAATCACTAGAAGGGTGATATATGAACTAGAGGGAGACGAGGGGGAGAAGCATATAGCTGAGTATAGTGATGGAAGCACTGAGCGTGGTGCTAGGATGCGTGAGCGAATATGTAGCAAGTTAAACTTCGCTTCGCTGGAGTTTCAGACCTTGGATGGATTAATAGAGGCGATAGGTATGGATAAGTCTCAGCTTTGTACTTATTGTTGGGATGGAAGAGAGTAGTTTATTGCAAGAGACTTCAAGGTGTTATTGTCTGTAATGGCGTGTTTCAAGAGTTGTTGTGCTAAGTGTGGATTATAAGGAGATAAACTTATGAATGAATTTTCAAAATCTGATGTTTACAAGGATGCAGGCGTAGATATTAGGGCGGGGTATAAATCGGTAGAGCTTATAAAAAAGCATATTGCTAGGACTAGTACGTCAGGTGTGTTTTCTTCCCTAGGCGGCTTCGGTGGTATGTTTAAACTGGATTTGGCTGGGATAAAAAGTCCTGTTTTGGTCAGTGGTACAGATGGGGTAGGGACTAAGTTAAAGCTAGCGTTTTTGATGGATAAGCATGATAGCATAGGTATAGACTGTGTGGCTATGTGCGTAAATGATGTAATATGTTGTGGTGCGAAGCCTTTGTTTTTCTTAGACTATATTGCCTGTGGCAAAAACTTCCCTGAAAAAATAGAAAAAATAGTAAGTGGTATATGTGATGGATTGGAGCTTTCAGGAGCAGCACTTATAGGTGGTGAGACTGCTGAGATGCCAGATTTTTATAGTGTAGATGAGTACGATTTAGCTGGCTACTGCACTGCCATAGTAGATGAAGAAAAAATTATAGATGGAGAGAATATAAAAGAGGGTGATGTCGTAATAGCACTAGCTTCTAGTGGGGTACATTCCAATGGATTTTCCTTAGTTAGAAAGGTCTTTGATATAGAAAATGCTAGGCTTGATGAAGCAGTAGAGGAGCTAGGAAATAGGACGCTAGGAGAGGTCTTGCTCACACCTACTAAGATATATGTAAAGTCTATTTTAAGTCTTATTGATGAGGTGGATGTGAAGAGCATAAGTCATATTACAGGTGGTGGATTTTATGAGAATATACCTAGGTCCATAAAGGATGGATATGCTGTAAAAATTGATAGGGCTAGCTTGAAAATCCTTCCTATTTTTGACTATATTCAAAAGGTCGGCAATATAGATGAGAGAGATATGTTCAATACCTTTAATATGGGTGTAGGTATGACTGTGGTGGTAGATAAAGATGAGGCTGATAAGGCTTTGGATATACTAAAGGCAACAGGAGAAGATGCCTACATAATAGGTGAGGTAATAAAGACTGATAAAGAAGAAAAAATAGAGTTTTGTTAGGTGACTTGAATAAAATTACTAAATATTTGATTTACCTTAAAAAGGTTTGGGGATATGAAGAAAAGAGATTATAAAAATTTGTGTAAAAAATCTTGTATAAAGTCTTGTAGAAGACCTTGTAAAAAGAGAAGGAAGAAGATGAAAAAATCGGGTAAAAAAATAGGTGTAGCGGTCTTGGTATCTGGTGGTGGTACCAATTTACAAGCTATGATAGATGCTAGTAAAGATGGGAAGATAAGGACAGGTAAGCTAAGTCTAGTAATCAGTGATAAGCCTAGTGCCTATGCCTTAGAAAGAGCTAAAAAAGCAGGGATAAAGACTGCGGTAGTTTCTAAAAAAGACAGTACAGATAGGGCAGACTTCGAGGCTAAGATTTTGGCTAAATTAGAAGAAGCAGGGGTAGAACTGCTCGTGCTTGCTGGCTTTATGAAGATACTGTCAGATGACTTTATCAAGGCGTTTAAAGGAAGGATAATAAATGTCCATCCATCTCTTATTCCCGCCTTTTGTGGAGAGGGCTATTATGGTTTAAAAGTTCATGAAGCTGCCTTGGCTACTGGAGTAAAGGTCAGTGGAGCTACTGTTCACTATGTGAATGAGGTGGTAGATGGTGGTGAAATTATCTATCAAAAGGCTATAAGGATAAAGAAGAAGGATAGAAGTCCTGAGAAGCTTCAAAAGAAAATCATGAAGAAATGTGAGTGGAAAATACTGCCAAAGGCTGTGGAAAAGGTATGTAAAGAAATAAAAAAAGACAAGAAAAACTAGGGGAAGGGGTTTATACCCTTTTACGCTAGATAAAATTTTTAAAAGGAGAGAAGATATGTCAAGCGAAATGAATTGTTACAAAATTCACAAAATCAAAGATGTACTTGTAGGAAATGATTATGTGGGTAGAGGAATAGTCATAGGAAGAACAGAGGATGCGAGCAAGTGTGTCTTTGCCTACTTTATCATGGGACGTAGTGAAAATAGTCGTAATAGGGTATTTATGAATAGTGGAGAAGAGCTTTACACAAGACCTTTTCATGAGGAAAAGCTAGAGGATAAGACTCTTATTATATACCCTGCGATAAAGAGGGCTGGTAAGAAGCTGATAGTGACTAATGGCGACCAAACCGAGACTATCTATAATGCTATTAAAGAAGGAAGAGATGTAAATGAAGCACTTATGACTAGGTCTTTTGAGCCTGATGCTCCTAACTTCACTCCTAGGATAAGTGGGGTGATGGATTTAAGTGAGCCAGATTTCACCTATAGTATGAGTATATTAAAGAGCATAGATGAGCTAGGGACTTCGACGGTGTTTAATACATTTAATTACAAGTCCAAGGCTGGTCTTGCCCACTTCATTCACACATATGAAAAAAATGGCAATCCTATTCCATCCTTTGTGGGTGAACCTAAACGTGTGAAAATGTATAATGACATTGATAAGTTCTCAAATGAGCTTTGGACTTCTCTTGACAAGGAAAATAAGATTTCGCTATATGTGAGATATATAGACTTAAATGATGGTAGCAGTGAGATGCGTGTTTTTAATGTAAATTATAAATAGGGTAAATTAATTTGAGATTAGTATAAAAGTGGAGGAATAATGAAGGAATTAAGTTTAAAGTATGGATTGAACCCGAATCAGGCAAGTGCTAGGATTTATATGAAGAGTGGAGATGAGCTACCTATAGAAGTCTTAAATGGAAACCCAGGGTATATAAACTTGCTAGATGCCCTAAATGCTTGGCAACTGGTAAGTGAGGTAAAGGAAGCTTTAGGTCAGCCTACAGCGACCTCATTTAAGCATGTGAGTCCTACTTCTGTGGCAATAGGAAAGCCATTAGACGAGACCTTAAAGAAGATGTACTTCGTAGAAGGAGATAAGGATATAAATGACTACCCACTAGCTCTAGCCTATATCAGAGCAAGGGGGACTGATAGGATGAGTTCCTTTGGGGACTTCGTGGCACTATCTGAGAAATGTGATGTCATGACTGCGAAACTTTTATCTAGGGAGGTCTCAGATGGGGTGATAGCTCCTGATTATGAGCTAGAGGCACTTGAGATTTTAAAGGAAAAGAAAAAGGGTAAGTATAATATAATAAAGGTAGACCCTAGCTATGAATTTCATGGACTAGAGTGCAAGGATGTATTTGGTATCACCTTTGAGCAAGCTCATAATGATTACAAAGTAGAGAAAAACTCACTCACTGATAATATAGTTACTAAGAGTAAAGACCTGCCTGAAAGTGCCATAGAGGACTTGGTAATAGGGCTTATTACTCTTAAATATACCCAGTCCAATTCCGTGTGCTATAGCTATGGTGGACAGGTCATAGGTGTGGGTGCAGGACAGCAGTCTAGGATACACTGTACTAGACTTGCGGCTGAAAAGGCTGAGCTTTGGATGCTTCGCCATCATAAAAAGGTCTTAGACTTGCCTTTTAGAGAAGATATTAATAGGGCAGTCAGGGATAATGTAATAGAAGGATATATAAACAAAAACGAGGAAGACGTATGTGCAGATGGTATTTGGGAAAATTATTTCACTAGCAAGCCAGAGCTGCTTACTGAAGAAGAAAAGGCTGAACATATAGCTAAGATGAGAGGGGTCTCATTAGCATCTGATGCATTTTTCCCATTTGATGATAGCATAATAAGGGCTAATAAGACAGGCGTATCCTATGTGGCTGAACCAGGGGGTTCTATAAGAGATGGGATAGTAATAGATAGGTGTGATGGGCTAGGCATTACTATGACATTTACTGGTATGAGATTATTCCACCATTGATGAGGAGAAGGTATGAAGGTATTAGTAGTAGGAAATGGTGGGCGTGAGCACGCTATAATTAATAGTATAAAAAAGAACGAAAAAGTAAAAACCATCTATGCACTTTCTGGAAATGGAGGTATGTATAAGGATGCTATCCTAGTGGATATCAATGTGATGGACAAGGAAAAAATTCTTGATTTTGCACTTTGTGAAAAAATAGACTATGTAATAGTTTCACCTGATGACCCTTTGGCTGATGGACTAGTAGATTTGTTAGAAGAAAATGGGCTTAGGTGTTTTGGACCTAGAAAAAATGCAGCTATTATAGAGAGTAGCAAGGCTTTTTCTAAGGATTTGATGAAAAAATATGGTATACCTACAGCTAAGTTTGAAGTATTTACTGAGTCAAAAGATGCTATAAGATACTTAGACGAGACTAGCTTTCCTGTAGTTATAAAGGCTGATGGATTGGCTTTAGGCAAGGGTGTCATCATAGCCCAGACCAAGGATGAAGCTAGGGAAGCTATAGTAGACATGATGGAAAATGCCAAGTTTGGTAAGAGTGGAGAAAAGATAGTAATAGAAGAGTTTTTGACTGGAGTGGAGGTGTCTGTACTTTCATTTACAGATGGTAAGACTGTAGTTCCTATGATTTCATCTATGGATCACAAGAGAAGTGGTGATGGAGATACTGGCTTAAATACTGGAGGTATGGGAGCTATAGCACCTAATCCGTATTACAACGATGAGATAGCTAGTCAGTGCATGGAAAAAATATTTATCCCTACTGTAGAAGCCATGAATATGGAAGGCCGTAAGTTTAAGGGCTGTCTTTATTTCGGACTTATGATATGTGGTGACGAGGTGAAGGTGATAGAGTATAACTGTAGATTCGGTGACCCAGAGACTCAGGTGGTGCTTCCACTTTTGGAGACAGACTTACTCACTGTGATGGAAGCTGTGACAGATGAGAAACTAGCTGAGATAGATGTGAAGTTTTCTGCTCAGAGTGCCTGTACGGTGGTACTTGCATCTAAGGGTTATCCTCTTTCTTATGATAAGGGCTTTGAAGTAGATGTGGCAGAGGACGTCTTGACTGATATATACTTCGCAGGTGTAGAAAGAAGAAATGATAAATTTTTCACAAACGGTGGTAGGGTTCTAGCCGTGACTGCTCTAGCTGATGATTTAGCTAGTGCTATTAAATCTGCTTACAAAAAGGCTGAGAAGGTAGAGTGTGAGAACTTATTTTCTAGGATGGATATAGGTAGGAAGGCGCTTGAGATTTTAAAGGAGAAAAGGTGATGGTATATAGGGTTTTTGTAGAGAAAAAGAAGGAATATGCAAATGATGCTAGAGACTTGCTTCATAATATAAGGGAGTTTTTGGGGATAAAGTCAGTCAAATCTTTGAGGTTGATAAATAGATATGATGTAGAAAATGTCAGCGAAAAGACTTTTGAAGAGGCTAAGAAGACAGTCTTTGCTGAGGCTCAAGTGGATGATGTTTTTGATAAATTACCAGACTTAGATGGGGCTAAAAGTTTCGTAGTCAAGTACCTAGATGGGCAATTTGACCAGCGTTCTGATTCGGCAATGCAGTGTATAAGATTTATCTCAAGTGAGGAAGATGTACTAGTAAAGTCAGCCAAGGTCTATGCTATTTACGGTGAAGTTTCAGATGAGGAACTTGCTAGGATTAAGAAGTTTATAATAAATCCAGTAGAGTCCGAGGAGACTGGTTTTGAAAAGCCTGATAGTTTATTAGCTAGCTATGATCTACCTAGTTCTGTGGAAATAGTGGATGGCTTTATAGATTTATCTGATGAGAACTTGGCAGATTTCGTAGCGAGTTATGGGCTAGCTATGGATGTAGATGATGCTGTATTTTGTAGGGATTATTTCAAGTCTGAGGGCAGGAATCCTAGTATTACAGAAATCAAACTCATAGATACCTACTGGTCTGACCACTGTAGACATACTACCTTTTCTACTATTATAGAAGATATAAGTTTTGAAGATGACTTAGTCAAAGCTACTTATGAAGACTATCTTCATACTAGGGAAGAACTCGGAATTAAAAAGCCTGTTTGTCTAATGGATATGGCGACTATTTCTACTAAGTATTTGAAGAAGGAAGGCAAGCTTGAGAACTTAGATGAGTCTGATGAAATCAATGCTTGTACGGTGAAGATAAAGGTGGATGTAGATGGAAAGACTGAGGATTATTTACTTTTATTTAAAAATGAAACGCACAACCACCCTACAGAAATAGAACCATTTGGTGGGGCTGCTACTTGTATAGGTGGAGCTATTAGAGACCCACTTTCAGGTAGGGCATATGTAAATGCTGCCATGAGGATAACAGGTTCAGGAGACCCTACTAAGAGCGTGGAAGAAACCATGGTAGGAAAGCTTTCGCAGAGGAAGATAGCCCAGACTTCGGCTGCTGGATATAGCTCCTATGGAAACCAAATAGGGGTAGCGACAGGTATGGTAGATGAGATATACCACGACGGATTTGTGGCGAAGCACATGGAGCTAGGTGCTGTTATAGGCTCGGTTCCAGCGAAAAATGTGAGAAGGGAAAAGCCAAGTGCAGGCGATGAGATAATACTCCTAGGTGGTAAGACTGGTAGAGATGGATGTGGTGGAGCGACTGGTTCATCTAAGGCGCACGAGGAATCTTCGATTCATACCTGTGGTAGTGAGGTGCAAAAGGGTAATGCTCCAGAGGAGAGGAAGCTTCAAAGACTTTTTAGAAATGCTGAATTTTCTAGGTCTATTAAAAAATGTAATGACTTCGGAGCTGGTGGAGTATCGGTGGCTATAGGGGAGTTGGCTGATGGCTTGTATATAAACCTAGACGCTGTTCCTAAGAAGTACGAGGGCTTAGATGGCACAGAGATAGCAATAAGTGAGTCACAAGAACGTATGGCTGTGCTCGTAGATAAGGCTGATGTAAATAAGGTCATTGAGCTAGCTAGAGCTGAGAATATACTAGCTACCAAGGTAGCTACTGTCACTGATGATGAACGCCTTGTGATGGAGTGGAATGGCAAGAAGATAGTAGATATAAAAAGAGAGTTTTTAAATAGCAATGGGGCGAAGAAATATGTAAATGTGCTAGTAGAAGAAGGAGAAGACTTTGATAAGAAAATCACAAATTGTATAGAAAAAGAATGTGATGAGTCATGTGAAAAAAGAACTGTAAATAAAGCCCTTGCTAGCGATTTAGAATTAGAAGAAAATATTGGAAAGTCAAATGACAAAACAGTTTCATCAGAAGTCTTTCCAATTGATTTTAAGCAAGCTTATATGACTCTTGCTAGTGATTTAAATGTATGTTCTAAAAAGGGTCTTAGTGAAATCTTTGACTCTACTATTGGTGCAAATACAGTGCTTATGCCTTTTGGTGGCAAGTACCAGCTTAGCCCAATACAGGCAATGGTGCATAAGATAGCCCTAGAAAATGGAGATACTGATGATTGTTCTATGATGGCATATGGCTACAATCCTTTTATCAGCGAAAAAAACCAGTTCGCTGGAGCCTACCTAGCAGTGGTGGAGTCAGTATCTAAGTTAGTAGCAACTGGAGCTGAGTTTAAGGATGTATATCTTACATTCCAAGAATACTTTGAAAGACTTGGAAGTGATGAGAAGAAGTGGGGTAGACCTGTGTCTTCGCTTTTAGGTGCATTCAAAGCGCAAAAAGATTTAGGTATAGCTGCCATAGGTGGCAAAGATTCTATGAGTGGTACATTTGAAAATATATCAGTACCACCGACCCTTATTTCCTTTGCTGTGACTACTGATAAGCTTAAAAGTATACATTCACCAGAGTTTAAAAAGGCTGGAAACAACTTATATTATATAGAGCCTAAGTATGTGGATGGACTTCCTGAGGCTAAGTCTTTGATTGAGGTGTTTTCTAAGGTGAGAAAACTCATGGATGAGGGCAAGTGTGTATCTGCCTATACCCTAGGATATGGAGGTGTAGCAGAGGCTGTGCTCAAGATGAGTCTAGGAAATAAACTTGGCTGTAAGTATAATGATGATTTCGATATGGAGAAGATGTTTGCTTATAAGTATGGAGCCTTTGTCCTAGAATTAAGCGAGGAAGTGGAAGGTTTAGAGGTGCTAGGCGTAGTATCTGAGGACTTTGAACTTTCTTATAGGAACGAGAGTATAGATATGTCTGAAGTTTTAGGAGCATATGAGGCTAAGTTAGAAGGTGTTTATAAGACTAGGGTTTCAGATGAAGAGCCTAAGACTGTGGAAGCCTTTTCTTATGAGGCTGATAGCTACAAATCTCCTGCTATAAGACTAGCTAAACCTAGGGTGCTTATCCCAGTATTTGCTGGTACCAACTGTGAATATGATACTAAGAAGGCTATTTTAGAAGCTGGTGGAGAGGCTGAAACCTTCGTTATAAATACCTTAGATAAGGACTCTATCTCTAGGAGCATAGAGGGCTTCGCAAGGAGTGTAAGGACTAGTAATATAGTATTTTTACCAGGTGGATTTTCTGCTGGTGATGAGCCAGATGGAAGTGGTAAGTTCATCTTGAACTTCTTTAGAAATAAGGAGGTAAGGATGGCACTTGCTGATTTGCTAGATAATAGGGATGGGCTCATGGGAGGTATATGTAATGGCTTCCAAGCTCTCATAAAGCTAGGTTTAGTTCCTTTTGGTAAGATAGTTGATAGTGATGAGAACTGCCCTACTTTGACTTATAATAGTCTTGCTTTACACAGGTCTAAGATAGTAGATACCATGATAGTGTCAAATAAGTCGCCATGGTTTGCTGCTGTAAACGTAGGAGATATATACAAGGTGCCGATTTCTCATGGAGAGGGTAGGTTTATAGCTAGTGATGAGATGATAAGAAGCTTGGCTGAAAATGGACAAATTCTTAGTCAGTATGTAGACTTAGACGGGCATCCAAGTATGGATATAAGCCATAATCCAAATGGTTCTATGGCTGCGATAGAGGGTATTACTTCGCCAGATGGTAGGATTTTTGGGAAGATGGGACATAGCGAAAGGATAGGCAAGGGGCTCTATAAAAATGTCCTAGGTTCATATGATGTAATGTTATTTAAGTCAGCTGTGAAGTATTTTGCTTGATTTAAGAGACTGATATTTATTATTTGAGATTTTTATTGTTTTGGAATGATTTGGCTTGATTATGACGAATTTACTTGCTTGTAGGACTTTTGTTCATCCCTAGATAATAGTGAAATATTTAACAATGATAAATATTTTGTATATAGCTTAAATTTTACTATATAAAAGCATTTATTTATATTATAATATAAGTAGATGCTTTTATATTAGAATTAGGATTATTTAGTGCAACAGTGTCCCGACCCTGTTGTGCTACCTTAAGAGAATTTATTTTAGATAGAATAGGTGGAGATGTTATGAATAAAGAAATGATTTTAGTAGTAGATTTTGGTGGACAGTTTGCTAAATTAATAGCAAGGAGAATAAGAGAGCACCATGTTTTTTCTTATGTAGTGTCTTATAAAAATGCACTTGAAAAGGCGAAAGAAGACGGCGTAAAGGGAATTATTTTCTCAGGTGGACCAGACTCTGTACATGAAGAAAATAGTAAAAAAATAGAAAAAGAAATATTTGAGCTAGGAATACCAGTCCTCGGTATTTGCTATGGAATGCAACTTATGACCTACACATTTGGTGGTGAGATAGGTAGGAGTGAGCATAAGGAATATGGGCAAATAGAGCTTAATATTTCAGATAATAGTGGTTTGTTTAAGGGTATTAAAGATGACTTGTGTCTTATGTCACACTTTGACAAGGTAATGAAGGCTCCAGATGGATTTAAGGTTACAGCTAGTACATCGGGATGCCCAATAGCTGCCATAGAAAATCCGGAGAAAAAATTATACGGAATACAGTTTCATCCTGAGGTAGAGCTTTCTGTTTTTGGAAAGGAGCTTTTGCAT
>PDWI01004223.1_pt1 | contig 19469 bp, 17 predicted proteins | sample 1430891 | NCBI WGS metagenome assembly PDWI01 (sample SAMN01162508, study PRJNA174530) | Oral metagenome, whole genome shotgun sequencing project. | biome: Marine environment; feature: Marine mammal; material: Swab sample of the gingival sulcus; isolation source: swab sample of gingival sulcus...
TTTCTGTAAAATATCCATGATGTGTCCCTGATATTTTTAAGTTTTTATACTTATTCAACATATTTTCCCCTGCTTTTTCTGCAACAGAAATGCCCTCTCCTATTTCAGGCTTACTACCAAATAAATATATTCCTTTTCCTGTTTCTTCACAATATCTTAATATATGGCTCAAAAAATCAATTCCTGTCACTCTTTCCTCTAAAGGATTTCCTAAAAATTTAGAAGCATACACTAAACCAATTCCATCTGGAATCACTAAAGAAGCATCTTCAATTACTTTTTTCAATTCCTGATCCTTTGTAGCATTTAAAAGAATTTCTGAATTTGGTGTAACGATGATATCACATTTAGGTCTATCCATAAAAACTTTAAATCGTTCTAGTGCTTGTTTATAATTTACTTTATCCACTTCAATATCTAATATATTAATTTTTTCATTCATACAACACCTCTACTTATCCTCTATCAATTTTTTTATCATCTCTTCATTTTTATCTAAATCTTTTATTAATTTTTTTAGCTTAACTTGCGTATTTTGAGAAATTTCATTTCTTTTCTCTAAAATTTTATCAATCTCTTCTAAAAAATCTTCGTGAAGAAAATCATAAATTGTACTAAATGCTTTCTGATCAATTGATTTTAAAAATGAATTAATTTTAGGGTCATAAGCAATTCCCACCATAGGGACATTCATAATTGCAGCATGAATAAGAGCATGAAGCCGAACACCGACTAAAATATCCATATTACCAATGATACTCAACATCTCATTTGTTAAATATTTATTTTCCAATGAATAAATAGAACAGTTTACTCGATTTTTAATTAAATGAATAACTTTTAAATCTTCTGAAAAATGAAAAGGTATCAAAACGATATTCGCATTAAATCGTTCGTAAAGCTTATCTATACTTTGTGCAATTTCTTCAATGAAATCTTCTTTTATATCTTTTCCACGAATAGCAAAGCCTATATTTAATGCTTTTTCTACCTCCACCCCTTGATTTTTTAGAATCTTTCGCCCATAGTCTAAATCCGATGGTTTTATTCTAAGAACTGGATCTGCTGTTACCACGATTCTATTTTTTGAAAGTCCTATTTCTTCTAAAAACTCTTTTGATTTTTCATCTCTAACAACAAGTCCATCTGCTCTTTCAAGTACTTTTTTCGTTAATTTTTTATTAAATTGAGAAAGTATCGGTCCCATCCCCTGACTATATATGAAAGTCTTTTTACCAAATAATTGTGCTAATTTTATAATAAACAAGTAATACAATATGCTCTTTTTACTAGTAACATCTTGTAGTAAACTGCCACCACCACTAATCAACATATCGCAAGACTTAATTGCTTTAATAATAGCTTTTACATCTTTTCTGTCCACTGCTTTCACACAATATTTCTCTGCTGTTTTAATAGGGTCTTTTGATAAAACCGTTATCTCTATATCTTCTATTTTTTCTTTTAAACTACCGACTACTGCTTGCAATATAGATTCATCACCAATATTATGAAATCCGTAGTATCCCGATATTAATATTTTATACATTGTTATTCCCATCTATTATTACCTTTTTCAAAAGTTTCATCAATAAATGAAATATTAAAACTGCAATAATCCCTATTATTATACCAAACAATGCAGAGTATCCTGTTCTAACCACACCCAAATAAAGTGGTGTTCTTATATGCATAAAAGTATTATTAATCGATGTCATTCCTATAACACCAGATAATCCAAAGATTACCGTCCAAACAGGCATTTTTTTCACCACTGCATATACCATTAACATAATTGATGGAAATGCAAAAAGAAATTCTTTATTTCTAGGTCTTGCAATTAAAACTTCTTCTAAATAATTTCTAAAAATCATTTCTGTACTAGATACTTCGATATTAGACTCATGACCTGTTCTCATCATATAATATGCACCTAATCCTGTTAAAATAGCACCTACCACAATCATCCATCCTTTTAGGTTGAAATTTAACAAAGCTTTAATTTCTTCTATTTTAAGAATATTTCTATCTTTTACACGACTACTTCCAACACCAAAATAAGTTAAATAAGCAATGGGGAAAAACATCAATGGTAAAATTTGAGCAAATTTAACACCTCTAAAAATATCAATTTCCATAAAATACTTCTGTCCATTAAACATAGCACGTATAGCTAGTCCACCTAATAATGAAATTATTATTGCAAAAACTAAGATTTCTATTCCCTTTAATATAATTTTAAATACATTGACATTTCCACCCAATCTGTCTATACTCTTTTTACTTTCGTTCATAAAATAAAGGATAGAAAGGCAGGCAAATACTACAGATATCCCAAAACCTATCAAATGAATAAACAAATCTACCTTATTCATAGAGAAAGCTGCCATAGGCAAAATACCCGACAAAGCACCAAAAAATATAGATAGACGACTTTGAACGATTACATTCCAATCAAATGTTTTCGCAAATAACAGTATCAGTCCCATAAACATCATCATAGTAGCCGCTATTTTAGGCACTAAATCTGCTAGGTTTAAGCCCTTTATATCTCCTTGATAATAAAATGGCTCTGCTTCTCCACGATAAAATCCATGTTCTCCAACTCTTTCATCTAATGTTTTAAAAACATTTAAATAGATATTCTTATCTGTTACATAAACATCTAAATCCTTTTTATATTTTATCGGTTTAAAATAAATCACTCGAATATCTCTTTCCGTCAATGTTCTAAATAATGTATTAATAATTTCCTCAGCACCATTATATCCATAATATTGATATCGATTTTGTATAAAATCCCATACTGTAAAGACTCTAACAGCATTGTACCCATCTACGTATCTATTATCAGCCGTTTTTTTCGCCAACTCAATCACACCATCCTGCTTAATATTGCCTCTTTGTGTGATATCTTCTATAAAAGCTACTTTTGAACTATGTCTATTGATAAAGTCAATTAATTCTTTTCCTCTTTTTTCAGAATCAAAACCGATAATTCCTTGTCCTCCAATAATAATATATGCAGGATCTATGCCATAAATATCGTATTCTTCAATAACAGATTTTTCAAACTTTTCTCCATTAAATCCACTATAAGAATTCGTTCTAGGAATCACTTGAAAACCTAAATTTTTGACAAGATTCATTTTGTCTGCCCAAAAACCTAAAGAAATATACAGTATCTTCGAACTCACAATATCTTTTGTTTGAATAAAACCTTTATTTTTAGATGTTATTATCGCTTTTTTTTGAGAATAAAGTGCATCTCCAGCATTTCCATCAATCCAGTAGAATGTTTTATTACCATCAACATATTTAAGATATAACTTGTCTTCCAATCTATTTTCAATACCTCTTGATACGAAATCCGTTGTTTCTCCTTTTTCTGCATACTCATTATATATATCATCTGAATTAAAAGGAATTCCCTCTAATGCTCTTTTCGGTGCATTAATCTCATCATCATAAATAGATACGATAACATCATATTTATCCAAATTTCTTTTTTCTATTTCATCTAAAAATCCTTTGGGAAAACTTTCTCGCCAATTTGCATTTTTAAATATTTCAGCTGCTACTTGAGCTTCCACTGGTACTTTAGGATTTTCTGTTAAAGAATTTAAACTTTCTTCCTTTAATCCAATTTTATCAATACCAATATCGTCCTTAAAAAATATAAGCCATTTTTCCAGACTTTCACTTGATTGACTAGCCATTTCTTTGATTTCATCATAATCTAAAACAATATCATATCTTTTCAACTTATCTTTTTTTTCAAAAAGATAAGTATCAATACTATTCCAAATAATTGTTAATGATGATGCTATCATGCATATCACAAGAAGCCAACTTATTTTTCTATTATTTAACATGCTTTCCATTATTCCAAAAAATTTTTTCATTAAGCTTTCCCTTTACTAATTCTACTTCACTCTGTCCAGTTACATAATTTCATAATTTCCTCTAACAAGAATCCATACTAACGTTTCTGCCAAAAAACCTCGTCCATCACTTCTAGGTATTACTACTAAATGATTTAATTCTATTTTTTCATTATTTTTAACATCTTTTCCTACCGTAATATCAGGAATACCATTTTCACCACTAACCACAGCTTTTGTTTCGCCACTCCTAATAATAACTTCCGTACCTTCTGATCCTACAAATCGTTGCCCTGCTTCTAGCTTAACGGGTCTATACTTTATATTTTCATCCACGTAACTCTTACTAACAATAGGATCTTCCTTCGTTCCAGGCTCTTCACCAAAAACATTTAAAACGTCCCACATAGAACCAGAAATAAAAATACCAATCATCAATAGTGACATTGTTAAAATTTTCACATTCTTTTTTTTGTCCATTTTTCTTCTCTCCATTTAACGCAACTAACACCCTTTTATATTCCCAAGATAACCTTTGCCAACATAAAATAAGTAACCACTGAAACCATATCTGTCAACGATGAAATAGTTGGTGTTGCCATAAGTGCTGGATCGACACCTATTTTTTTCGCTAACATTGGTAGCATTCCACCAATAATCTTTGCTGCCATTACAATAAATAACATCGCACCACAAACTGTAATTGCAACATCCATCGGTTGATGTTCCAGAAAATATATTCTACCAAAATTCAGTAAACTTAAAAAGAAACCAATTAATCCACTAATTTGTATCTCCTTCCACAAAACTTTTCCTGCATCTGAAAGTTCAATATCGTCAAGAGACATCCCTCTTATTATCAGGGTCGCTGACTGAGAGCCTGAATTTCCTCCCGTACCCATAAGCATCGGCAGATAGGCTACTAAACTTATCACTTTTGAAAGTACATCCTCAAAGCTTGCAATAATACCACCTGTCACGACATAAGAACACATCAGCAAAAATAACCAAGGTAATCTGTTTCTCACGTGACTCCAAACACCTGTACTCAAATAATCTTTGTCAGAATCATCAATAACCCCTGCCATTCTCTCCATATCCTCTGTCGTTTCTTCCTCGATAACGTCCATAATATCGTCTACTGTTATAATTCCAACTAAACGATTTTCATTATCTACTACTGGCATTGCTAAAAAGTCATACTTTTTAAATACTTCTGAAACTTCCTCTTGATCTTCATAAACATTTAAACTGATAGCATTTTCTTTCATAATGTCTTCTATTTTAACACTATCATCCGTTATAACCAACTTTCGCAAAGATACGATACCAAGTAAATTTCTGCTCTGATCCTTTACATAGCAAGTATATACCGTTTCACTATCCATTCCTTCTTTTTTTATATATGCTAAAGCTTCGCCTACAGTCATTTTAGGCAATAAACTGATATAGTCTGGCGTCATCAAACTTCCTGCACAAGTATCTGGATAATTTAAAAAGGTGTTAATTAACTTCCGTTCTTCAGGCTTTGTTTGCTCCAATATTTTATCAACCAAATTTGCTGGTAATTCTTCAAGAACGTCAATCATATCATCGAAATCAAGCTCATCCATTATATAAGAAACTTCTTGTTCCGTAATCGTATTGATAATTTTCACTTGGTCTTCAATAGGAAGATAGGCAAATACATCAACAGAAACACTTTTAGGTAGTGTTCTAAAAAGAAGTGTTATTTTTTCAACGCCAACTTCATCAATAATATCTTCAAAGACTTCTGCTATAATAACTGCATTTGTTTCAAGTAATTTACTCCTTATCAAGCCATATTTTTTTTCTTCTAAAAGTTCTATTATTTTTTCTAAAAGTTCATTTTTTTCTATTCTATTTTCCATATAACCACACCTTTCTAAATAAATATCAAGGTTTATAACTAATAAATTATACACTATTTTACGTATTTATTGCAATACTTCCCGTTATGTTTTTACGACTTATTTCTAAAAGGTAAATTCTATCTTGAAAATAAATATTATTTTTTATTAAATTTTAATAATTATTATGAATTATTATTAAATAGTTTTAAAATACTCACTATTTTCTGAATTTTAGAACTTTAATAACTTTAAAAAAATAAGTTGAATTTGCATTGACATATATAGTGTAAAGTGCTATATTGAAGCTAGTTTTGAATTTCTGCTATATGCAGATCACAAGTAAAATTTTTTTAATAAAAAAAGAATAGGAGATTATAAAAATGGCAAATTATGTTGAAAGAGTCATTGCAGATTGTATTAAAAACAATCCTGGCGAAAAAGAATTTCACCAAACAGTTGAAGAAGTACTTTCTTCTCTTGAACCAGTTGTAGCACAACACCCTGAATATGAAAAATTAGGTCTTTTAGAAAGACTAGTTGAACCTGAAAGAGGAATTACTTTCAGAGTAGCATGGATGGACGATGCTGGTAACGTTCAAGTAAACAAAGGATATAGATACCAATTCAACAGTGCATTAGGACCTTACAAAGGTGGTCTTAGATTTGCACCAAACGTATATCCAGGAATTATCAAATTCTTAGGATTCGAACAAATTTTCAAAAACAGTCTTACTGGTCTTCCTATTGGAGGTGGTAAAGGTGGTTCAAACTTCGATCCAAACGGAAAATCTGATGCTGAAATCATGAGATTCTGTCAAGCTTTCATCACTGAATTATATAGACACATCGGACCAAACACTGACGTTCCTGCTGGAGATATCGGTGTAGGTGGTAGAGAAGTTGGCTTTATGTATGGTCAATACAAAAAAATCGTAAACAGAGCAGAAGGTGTTCTTACTGGTAAAGGTTTATCATTTGGTGGTTGCCTAGGTAGAACAGAAGCTACTGGCTACGGAATCGTTTGGTTCGCTGAAGAAATGTTAAAAGCTAATGGCGAAGCAATGAACGGTAAAACAGTTGTTATCTCTGGTTTCGGTAACGTATCTTGGGGTACTGCTGAAAAACTTACTGAATTAGGAGCTAAAGTAATTACTATTTCTGGTCCAGATGGATACATCCTAGACGAAGATGGTATCAATACAGAAGAAAAAATTGCTTACCTTCTTGAACTTCGTAACTCAGGAAATAACATTTGTGCACCTTATGCTAAAAAATTCCCTAACGCAAAATTCTTCCCTGGTGAAAAACCTTGGGGCGTTAAAGCAGATCTTTACATCCCTTGTGCTACTCAAAACGAAATCACTAAAGAAGATGCTGAAACATTTGTTAAAAATGGTGTTAAATTCGTTTGTGAAGGTTCAAACATGTCTTCAACTAACGAAGCAATCAAAATTATGCAAGATGGTGGAATCATCGTTGGTCCTTCAAAAGCAGCAAATGCTGGTGGTGTAGCTACTTCTTGCATCGAAATGGGACAAAATGCTGGACACACTGTATTCTCTGCTGAACAAGTTTACGAACAACTTCACGGAATTATGGTAAATATCCACAAAGCTTGTGCTGATGCTTCAATGAAATACACTAACGAATACAACTTAGTTGCTGGTGCTAACATCGCTGGTTTTGAAAAAGTTGCAGATGCTATGATTGCTCAAGGTATTGTATAAAATTTAAATGCATTATAGTTAATATATACTACAAAACTCCCAGTTTCCAATTGGGAGTTTTGTTATACAAAAAACTGCTAGAATTTGTCTAACAGTTTTTTGATTTTTTTGTCTTACTAATTTAACTATTCTCAAGTTACATAATATAATTAATTGAAAAATTTTGATTTTCTTTCATCATTTTATTTAATATTGATAAATCACTTTCTGGTAATCCTTTTTTTAAAAAAGGACTTTTTATTTCTATCCCAAAGAATGTATGAACCTTTGTTTTATCTAAATCAAATTCTTCTGCATTTTCCAATTCATATTCTTCTTTCATATCATAAAGAGCATCTGCATAAGTGCCAATATCATCAACTAACTCAAAACCTAATGCTTGCATTGCCGTATAAACTCTTCCATCTGCAATAGACCATAATTTTTTTGCTTTCATATTTCTACCATCTAATACTACTTGTAAAAATTGTTCGTATGCCTCATTAACAATAGACTGAAAAATCTTTTCTTGCTCTTCTGTCATTTGTTCCGTAAAATCACCCATCGCTTTATTGGAACCTGACGTAATAATTTTAGATTTCACACCATATTTCTCCATCAGTCCTGTCAAATCATAAAAAGGACCAATTCTAACACCAATAGAACCTGTAATAGTATTTCGATTCGCATATATTTTATCAGCTGCCACTGAAATATAATACCCTCCTGATGCTGCAACATTACCCATAGCAACATAAACTGGTCTAGCCGTTTTATCCTTATATTCTTGTATTTTTAAATATAGCTCATCACTCTCATATACTGACCCACCTGGACTATCCACATATATTATAAGTCCAACATTATTTTTATCTTCGATTAATTCATCAATTTGATTTAAAATCCAAACATGGTCATAACCTAAAGCATTACCAAGAAAATCCGTTTCAACACCTTTTGAAATAACACCTTCAACATTTAACCTTGCAATATATTCCTTTGTTGGCTTGTCTAATACAATGGTATTTTCATTATTTGTTTGTTTAAATAGAAAAACACTTCCTAAAAAAATTAACATTATTGCTGCAAATATAAAAACACCTTTTTTAGTATTACTTTCTATTTTTTTGCTTTCTGTTTTATAAATATCTTCTGTTTTTATAAATCCACTATCTCTTTTCATAAAATGTACTTTTTTATTTTTATTTTTTCTTTGACTCTTCTTTTCTTCTCTTATCTCTTTTGCATATTTCCGTTTTTCTAATTCTTCATTATATTTATCATTTTTCTTTAAAACTTTTTCAATATTTTTTTCCTTTATATCCTCTGAATTTTCAACATCTTCTTTTTTTTCCTCTGAAACTTCACTAGCTTCTTCTTCTATTTTATCCTCCGAAACTTCGCTAACCTCTTCTTCTATTTTATCCTCTGAAATTTCGCTAACCTCTTCTTCTATTTTATCTTCTAAGACTTCGCTAACCTCTTGTTCTATTTTATCCTCCGAAACTTCGCTAATCTCTTCTTCTATTTTATCTTCTGAAACTTCGCTAATCTCTTCTTCTATTTTATCTTCTGAAACTTCACTAAGTACTTCTTTTTTATCAGAATAATCTACAAATTTTTCATTTTTTTTATTATTCTTTTTTGCTTTTCTTTTTGATCCCACTAAATTTCCTCCTTCAAAAACAACCAACATAAAAATTGTTATATTTCAATTGATAGCTACATAACAATTATACAAAAAAATAACCTTTATTGGAATACCGAAATATTTTTTTCTTCATCTACACCCATTACTTTTTTCCCTTGTTTTAACAAATGACAAACATATTCTATTACATCTTTTGAAATTATTTCCCCGGATGCAACGATTGGTATTCCTGGTGGATAAGGTATTATTGGCATATAGCAAGTTTTTCCTCCACTTTTTTCAATATTTATTTTAACGATTTCATTACTAAAAACACCTTTCTTTAAAGGAGTTTTCAATATTTCTTTCAATTGATTAATTTCTGTTTTTTCAACAATCCCATGATACACTTTATTTTTTGACCATATTGTTTCTTTATTCGATTCGCCAACTAATTGAATCGACACTTTTTTTAACACATTCAAAAGTCTATCATAGTCTTGCCTTATATTACCTATTCCCGTCATGCACATCACAATATTTCCTGTTACTAATTCAGGATAAATATTATGTTCTATCAATACTTTTTCTAATTCAGTACCTGTCATACCTAATCTTGAAGCATTTAAATTAATCTTTGTATAATCCATCAAAGCTATATCTTTAATGGATGTAATACCCTCTATTTTTTCTAACTGATTATAAAAATAATTTAAATTTTCATACCATTCATCAAACAATTCTAATTGTTTTTCCATTATCAAATCAGCATTCAAATCTAAAGACGCCATCAATAAATAAGAGGGGCTACTACTTTCCATCGTTTGTAACCAAAACTCTAATTTATCTAAATTCACACGATCCGTCATAACATTCAGTACTGCACTTTGCGTCAATGTCCCTAAGGTTTTATGCGTACTATTTACAACAATATCTGCCCCTGATTTTTCTGCTGATTTTGGCAAATCTTTATCAAAAAAATTCAGATGTGCACCGTGGGCTTGATCCACTATTAAAATTTTACCTTCTCGATGAACTATTTCTACAATTTTTTCTATATCACTACAAATACCATAATAATTGGGGCTCGGTAAAATCACTAATTTTGCATCAATATTTTCCTTTAAAGCAACCTCCACATCTTCTGGTTTAATATTAATACTCAATCCGTACTCATCAGATATTTCTGGGTAAAGATACACAGGCTTCAAAGATTTTAATTTAACAGCATTATAAATCGATTTATGGCTGTTTCTTGCCATTATTATCTTATCTTGATAATCTGCTATAGCTAAAATACTTGAAACAAGACCACAACTTGTTCCATTAATTAAGAGATATGATTTTTTACTATGATAAAGTTCCTCATATTTTTTCTCAGTGTCTCTAATAATTCCTTCTGGTCGAAAAAGATTATCAGCACCTTCTATCTCTGTAATATCTGCTCTTATTAAATCTTGAAAAAAATCTTTTTCTACCTTTAGTTTTTCATATATATTTCTACCTTTATGACCTGGCATATGAAATGACACTGTGTCATTTTTCACATAATCCTTTAAGAAATGGTAGACTCCTTTACCTTTCATCATCATATCTCTTTCTTCTCTAACTCACTATTTATTGCTTATACTTTATCATTACTATGCTACTATTTTTCTTCGATAACTAATTCTTCTCTTCTTTCTTTCGTTCTTATTTCTCTACATATTTCATCAGTAAATTGTTGTAAAGACTTCTGTCCCTCATCTCCTGCAAATCGACTTCTAACAGAAACAACGCCTTCTTCTGCTTCTTTTTGACCTACTACTAACATATATGGCAATCTTGCATTTCTTGCTTCACGAATTTTATATCCTATTTTTTCACTTCTTTCATCGACTGTTACAATAACACCATTCTGCTGCAAGGTCTTTTTCACTTGATCTGCATAATCGTGATATTTTTCAGAAATAGGTAATATTCTAACTTGTTCAGGGCAAAGCCAAGTAGGGAATTTCCCTTCATATTTTTCGATTAACCATGCAAGAGTTCTTTCATAGCAACCAATTGATGACCTGTGAATAATAAATGGTCTCTTCTTTTCACCATCACGGTCAACATAATACATATCAAACTTTTCAGATAAGAACATATCAAGCTGAATCGTAATCATGGTATCTTCTTTACCATATACGTTTTTCGCTTGTATATCTAACTTAGGACCATAAAAAGCAGCTTCGCCATCAGCTTCTACAAAATCTATTTTTAAATCATTTAAGATTTTTCTCATAGTATTTTGTACTTCATCCCAAGTTTCTTTTGTACCCATATATTTTTCTGTATCATTTTCATCCCATTTAGACATTCTGTAAGTAACATCATCTGCAAGACCTAGCGTTTCCAAACAATACTTAGCAAAATCAACACATCCTGCAAATTCCTGTTCTACTTGTTCTGGTGTTACAATCAAATGACCATCTGCCAATGTAAATTGACGAACTCTAGTAAGTCCGTGCATTTCTCCCGATTCTTCATTTCTAAATAAGGTAGATGTTTCTGCATATCTCTTCGGTAAATCTCGATAAGATTTTTGACTTTGCTTATAAATATAATATTGAAACGGGCAAGTCATCGGTCTAAGGGCAAATACTTCATTATCGACTTCTTCATCACCTAATACAAACATACCTTCTTTATAGTGTGCCCAGTGGTCTGAAATGACATAAAGGTCACTTTTTGCCATAAATGGTGTCTTTGTCAACATATACCCTCTACGTTCTTCTTCATCTTCTATCCAACGTTGCAACGTTTGAACCATCTTTGCACCATTTGGCATAAGAAGTGGTAATCCCTGACCTATAACATCTACAGTAGTAAACAATTCCATTTCTCTACCTAGCTTATTATGATCTCTCTTTTTAATATTTTCTAAATATTCAAGGTGCTCTTTTAACTCATCTTTTTTAGCAAAAGCTGTACCATAAATTCTTGAAAGCATCTTATTCTTTTCATCACCTCTCCAGTAAGCACCTGATGAAGAAATAAGCTTAAACGCTTTTATCGGTTTTGCTGACATTAGATGAGGTCCAGTACAAAGTTCAATAAAATCACCTGACTGATAAAAAGATATAATCGCCTCTTCTGGTAAATCATTGATAAGTTCCACTTTATAAGGCTCATTTCGTTCTTCCATCAGCTTAATAGCTTCTTTTCTAGGCAGTGTAAATCGCTGAATTTTTTCACCTTTTTTAATTATTTTTTTCATTTCTACTTCGATTTTATCTAAATCTTCTCTACTAAAAGGTTCATGTTCAAAATCATAATAATAACCATTTTCTATAGCAGGACCAATGGTCAATTTTGCTTCTGGATATAAATTTTTAACAGCTTCAGCAAGAACGTGAGCACAAGTATGTCGATATGTTTCTAATCCAGCCTTATCATTTAATGTTAAAATACTTAAATGACAATCTTTATCTATTTCTTCTCTAAGGTCTACTACTTTTCCATCCACTTCACCTGCACAGGCAACTCTTGCTAAACCCTCACTTATATCAAAAGCTACATCAATTACTCTTTTAGGTTCACTATACTCTTTAAAAGAACCATCCTTTAATATTATCTTCATTTCAATTTCCTCCTTATTTTATAAAACATCTTAATTCTTAATTTTGCAGATAAGTTTATACTAAAAAACCCCCTCTGCAAATAAATACAGAAAGGGGCGTTTATACGCGGTTCCACCCTAATTCAACCTCTATTGCTTGATTTTAAGCCTTTTAGAAGTTATCTCTTTTTGATTATAACGGAATCACCGGACACTATTAATGCCACTCCGAGGTAGTATTCAAATAAGTTCCACTTAAGCTTTTCACCAAACAGCTCTTCTCTGTACGCTTTCCTTATTCTACTGATCTCATCAACGTGTTAAATCATATTCAATTAAAAAAATTATATCATAAAAATTGAACTTTGCAATATTTTTTAGAATAAAAACATCTAAATTTTCAAATAAGGTAGTTCATATCTTGAAGTTCTAGTAATCTCATAGACTTGTATAAAAGGTATCTTGAAAATATCTTTATCGCTTTTTAATTTAATAATTGCTGTAATTGCTGGTATTTTATCAATATTTCCTCGACTAAAACCTTGAACATCATCTTCAAAAATTAATTCATATTCTATTTCACTTGATTTTAAAAGTTTACTTCTCATTTTTGATTTTTCTATAAATTTTTCAGCATATTTATTTCCTTCATCTATATTAAAGACGATTTTACCAGTGCTAAATTGTTCATCGTCTATATATAAGGATGCTCCTGAAGATATTTCTTCCGAGATTTCTTTTAAAAGCAACTGTTCATGATTATATACCCCCATATCGCCTTGATATAACAATGCCCAAACACTAATTATGAAGATACTTATAAATGTTATAAAAACTTTCATCTATCTAATCTCTTTCATTATTTTTTAATCCTCTTTTTATTGTTCCTATGTTTTTTCTCTGCCAATACATTCCTAAAAATTTATTTTAAAGCTTTTCACTTGAAGTATAACTATCTATGGTATAAAAATATTTATTATTTTCTTTAGAAATACCATAAATTTCAGGAGCAACCATCACATTATCAATTTCTACAACAACCTTATAATTAATTAGACGATTTTTACCTTCTTCATATCTATATTTTATATGATTATCAGCTTCTACTTTTATTTTATCTCTTGTAATTCCAGTTTTTTGACTTATTTCATCTACAATTTTCTCCTTAATATGTGATGAAAAAATGCCCTCTTGCTTTGCTTCTTCTTTTGCTGTATACACTACAGATTGAATCACGGATATTACTTGTGAATTTTTTTGATCAAGGCTAATCTGCATCATCAACATAAATAATATAGGAAGTACAGCAGTCATAACTATTAATTGTTTCATATTTTACCTCTATATCGCTAAATACTATTATTCCTACTTATTCTTTTAAGGCGTATAAGTTCTAACTTCTAATCCTTTTTGCCACAATCCTTTCATCGCAGTAGCAATAGAATCATCTCCTGAACCTGCAATGGTATTAAATATAAAGACACCTAATGCTACCATACTCACTAAAACTATATATTGTTTCATTTCTAATCCTCTTTTTTCATTATTTCTTATTTTTTAATTTATAAATAAGTACATCACATTATATCTGATTAACAATAGTATCAATAGATGTTGACGTTTTATTGCCAAGTCCTTCTACATCACTTTTAAATCCTAACACGATACCTGAAATAAAAATTCCTAAAGCAATAAAAGATGCTAATACTATAATTTGTTTCATAATTTCACCTCCTTTCTAAAAAATTTTACTTAAGATTTCTTTTTGTTCTATAAAGTATGCTACATATATAAAATTAAGGAAAATAACCATTACATTTATCATTACAGGAAAATAAATTATTTCACTTACTGCCTCATCCTGTTTTTTCTCTCTCGTAATGTTAATTTCTCTAATTGTTTTTTGATAAGATAAAAGTGTCGGTTTTAATTTTTCTGGTTCTATACTATCCCATTGAATCAGTAAATTACCAAACTCTTTTGCGATAGGTCTATCTACTCGATTTCCCATTAATTCAATAGCTTCCTCTAAGTTACCTACTCTTATTTCTACCAACATTTTATTATACGTTTTTTTTAGTATTCCCTTTTTTTCTGCCAATCTACTTATAATAAAATCAGTAGTGGTATTTTTCCCTTTATCCATATTAATTATATTTCTTAAAAAAGATATTCCTTCATATATCTCTTTCATAATCTTATCTTCTTCATATTTTCTCTTTAATCTATACCATCTTTCTCTAATACAAATAAATCGCTCGCTTCCTTCTATACTTGTTTTTAATTTTCTAAAATTTCTCTTTTTCAATAATTCTTGAAAAAAATATATACCAACACCTACTAAAAAAAATAATAGTATCACTTTATTTACACTTATCATATAATTTAAATTCACCTCACTTCAATTAGAAATTATATAGATTTCCTAACATCCCCCGAAATAACTAATAATCAAATTTTCTATTAGTCACAGCCTCAATTACTATTAAATTAAAAAGGAAAAATATAAATGAAATTACAAAAAGCATAAACCCTTCCCTATTAAAAAATTGATTTCTAATAAATTCTTTTAAATTCATTTCTCCAAACTTCATAGACATAGCCAATGTTAAAAAATACAGTATAGGTATCATATAAGTTATAATCCTAACAGTTTCAGAATTCAATCGATTTCTTTCTTCTTCTAAAGTTCTTGCATCTCTCAGTTGTACTAATATATCTTCTATTGCTGTCGTTATATTCCATCCCTCTAAGGCACTTATTTGAATATTATAAGCAAACATTCGCCCCCAATTTGTGTCAATAACTTTTGCAAATTCATCGGTTGCTTCCTTAATCTTATCTCTATCCCCTGTATTTCTAATTTCTAAAAGCAATTTTTTAATCAACTTAACAGTTTTACTATTTTTTTCTTCATTAATTATCATCATTTCTAAAGTTTCATAAATATTATTTTTACAGAGTCTATATTGATTTAAAAAATTAATCATCAGCTTCTCTCCTTCAAAACTAACTTTTCTCCTAATACTTTGAAATTTTAAAAATACTAAAATAATTGAAAATGCTATTATTATAAAAGACATAAAAAACCCTTTTATTATTGAAAAATTTATTGAAGATACCCCTGCTATTAATAAAAATATAGTAGCAAAAATCTGAGATGAAGTTTTTAACTTTAAACCTAAAACTGTTTCAGAAACTCTTTCTAAATATTTTAAAAAGCTATTTTTTTCTTCAAAAGCTCTTGCCCTAAATTTTAAACGTCTATTCATTATTATCTGCATATATAGATTTTGAATATCTTTACCAAAAACTAATATTGAAGATATTAAAAACATACAAAAAATAATATATATCAAATTCATCTTATTCACTCCATTCACTTTTATTTACTAAAGGATTTTCTTCTGACAATTTACTAAGTTCTCTTTTAAATTGAATAAAACACTCATTGTTTTGTTCCTTTCCATCAATTTCTTTATTTGAGCTTATATAATCTTTCCATCGCCAATTATCATTTTCATAATCATATTTACATATCTGAACAATTACAATTTTATCAAGTTCATAATTATAGGATATATCATAAATTCCCTTTAAACGTTTTTGACTTTTATCCTTTAGCTGCACAAAATGAAATATATAATCAAAACTTTTCGCCACTCTTTTGGAAATAATATCCATATCTCCTCCCAAGCTTAAAATAATTTCTGCTGCTACATCTTGTGGGAAATTTAGAGGCTCTCTACTGTGAAACGTTATTTTCATCCGTCTAGTTCCCTTACTTGCCATTCTTAAAACAGTATCTAATGCGATTCCATCTCTCGCCTCTGCCATAATAAGATAATCTGCATCACTTCGAAGAAGATTCGTCGTAATTTTTTTCAACTTTTCATCTTTCGCTAAAACTTGAACAATCGGTGCTTTTGGCATTATCTGATGAAGATTTATTTCAGGGTCGGTTTCCAGCATGACACCCTCTAAGCTTTCATCTTCATATCGCTGCAATGTGGCTAAAAATGAAGTTTTTCCACTTTTCATTGCTCCAGTATTCGCCACAGAATATCCTAGTTCAACTAAATACTTAAAAAAATTTACTGAATTTTGAGGTATCGTTTTTCTTCTCACTTGCTCGTCTAAAGTATATTCAGGAATGATATATCTTCTAAAAATCATTACATCTTGATTCTTCTTTACAACATCTCCTCTAAAAATTGTAATACGTGTACCATCTAAAGCATAAATTTCATGAAAGTCTTTATCTAATCGTTCATCAGGAGTTAATAATAAAAATGCTCTAATTAGTTGTTCACGGCGTTCTTTACTTATTTTTTGTTCTTTTAATACCATCTTTCCTTTTTCTTGAAAATATATTCTATCACCTATCACTTTACAAGAACTACTTTCTTTGTATTTTTCAGAAAACCATTCTGCAATACCTGTCAATCCCCAATTTTCATTATATATTCCATCCTCTAATGTTTCATACCATTTAGGATATGCTATATTTTTAATTTTATTATCTTTTAAATATTGTCTTATTTTTTCTTTAAAAAAATCAACCTCTTGTCGATAGCCAATCAGTGCTTTCTTCTGAATATCAACAATATTATCCCTTGTTTCTTCTTTTTCAAACCATTCTTCTCTAAAGGCTTCTTTTATAACATGACATAATTCTTCAAATGATTTTTCTTCTATTTCATAAGTACAATTGCTTTCCTTTAAAAAATCACTTAAATAAAACTGATCCATTTTTTCTTCCTTTCTTCTAATTTAATATTTACATTAAATTTCATTAATATATCATTGGATATTTTCTCTATATCCTTTTTTACTTTAGAACTTTTCATGCTAAAAAAAGTCATTTTTTCTCTTTCTGCTTGTCTATATAAATCACTATATCCCACTATTAGACATTCTTTCTCTAAATTCAATCTATTTTTTATATATTTCAAATTATAATAATCTTCAATCAAATATTTATTGAGTATCACTTTTTCAAATAGTATATCCATAAACTTTAAATCATCAATTTTTTGTTCATAGGATGCTATTGCCGTTTCTTGCTGTGTCATTACTAAATATCTTAAATCTGAATAAATTAATCCTCCTAAAGCCAACCCTTGATCTAACTCAGAACCAGTATCTACAAGTATCAAATCAAATACCTCTCTCGCTTTATTCAATATATATTCACCATGTTTTGGAAAATAATCTCTAACATTTTTTTCATTTCCTATTCCACCTATAATATATAAATTGTCTTGTCTATAAGTACTTCTTTCTAAATTATCTCCTGTCAGCAACTCTCCCTCTATATTAGCTTTAAAATTTTTTATAAAGGTTTTACTATTCTTATTAAACTCACAATTTTTATCACCTGTTAAAGATATAAATAAAACTTTTCTATCTTCTAACTTTTTGGCTATAGACTCTGCAATAGATTGTGTAATCATCGTTGTTCCTACTTTATTATCTGCTCCATGAAAAGCTATTACCTTTGACATTTAAATTTCACCCCTTTGAACTACTAAAAACTTCCCTTGATTTTCTTTAATTCTATTTTCTAATTTTTTATATTCCTCTAATGTACTAATTATCTCTATAGAATCTATTACTGCACTATTTGTTTTTCGTTTCAATATATTATCCTCAATTATTCCCTCATCACTAGTTACTTCACACTGATCTTGATCCTTTACATAAGCAATTTTAAACTTGCCTAAAAACTCTTGTGTTTCACTATCTAAAATATCTACAATATCTCCTTTTCTAATACTACTACTCATATTTTCTATCCAATTGTTTTTAATTTTAAAAATTGAAGAATTTTCTTTTTGTATATCATTCTTTTTTAATATCATTGCCTCTGTTATCTGATTTCCTTTTGGTATAAATTGCCCTATTTTTCTTCCTTCAAATTTTTTCAAATCTCTGATTTTTAGAGAATTTTCAATGATATTGCTAGGTAACACTTTTACTTTCTCTATATATTTAATATGAAATGTATCACCTTTATAAAAATCTTTTTTTACAACGAAAACCTCACTAAACATAATATCTGCCCTACCTGTTTGTTCCCACCAATACATAGCTATAATCGAACTAATCATAATTACTAACCCTATTACTGCTTTTATTTTTACACTATCTAATCTCATTTTATCTCCTCTCTCGCAACATACTTTTAATTGTTTAAATGTAATTATTTTGTATTTGTAAAATTATGTTATCACTATTTTCTTTTTCTGTCAATACCTTTTTTTGTATTTTTTTCAAAATTTATTATATTGACTTTTTTATGGTATAAATCTAAAATTATATAGAATGTTGCTATGTTAACTTTTCAACATTTACATATTTTTTTGAAAGGAATCGCTTTTATTAAGCAATTTAAATATTATGAGTTTATTAAATGTACAAAATGTTTCCCATGGATTTGGAAACAGAACAATACTTGAGGATGCTTCTTTCAGGCTGTTAAAGGGAGAACATGTAGGTCTTATTGGTGCTAACGGAGAAGGAAAATCGACTTTTTTAAATATTATTATAGGAAATACAAATCCTGATCAAGGTAAAATCGAATGGTCTAAAAATGTTACTGTAGGTTATTTAGATCAACACGCTTCTTTAAAAAAAGGAATGACGATTAATGAGGTTTTACAAACTGCATTTTTACCAATGTTTGAAATTGAAAAAAAAATTATGAAACTATATGAAAATATGGCTTTAGAAAATGCAGATATTGATGCTCTTATGGAAGAAGCTGGCGAATTACAAGGTATACTA
>PDWI01020949.1_pt1 | contig 19467 bp, 16 predicted proteins | sample 1430891 | NCBI WGS metagenome assembly PDWI01 (sample SAMN01162508, study PRJNA174530) | Oral metagenome, whole genome shotgun sequencing project. | biome: Marine environment; feature: Marine mammal; material: Swab sample of the gingival sulcus; isolation source: swab sample of gingival sulcus...
TTGGCGCTGTGGATGGTCAGGGCCATCAGCAGTTCCTCGACGGTGAATTCCTCGCCGTGCTTGAGATAGACCTGGCTGCCCCCCATGCGGCTGGCGCGGGCGGAAACCTTGACGGATTCATCCAGCTTCAGGTCGCCATCATCCACCATGTCCAGAATGACCAGTTCGGTCATCATCTTGAGCATGGAGGCGGGTTGCCGGCGCTCACGCGCGTTGGTGGCCACCAGAACCTGGCCGGTCTGGGCATCGATGACGATGGCCGAGACAAAATCGTCAGGGCGGCCGGAGCGAATTCCTCGGCGCTGACGGCCTCGGCGACGGTGTGCGCCTCCTGAGCCATGCCGGCGGGGGCCCACGTCAGGACCAAGACCAGCGTCAGGACCAATAACAGCGTCAGGGCGGAGGCCGGAGTCAGCAGGCCAAAGGTGCGGCCAAGGGCGGCCGGGCAGTGTCTTAAAAGATCCATCTTCATCGATACCAATCCTCAGGAGCCGAGCAAAGGACCGTCCCATGGCCGCCGGCTTCCGCCTGGTCCCTGCCATCTTCCGGCCTATTGCGCAAGTGGTTCACCCGGATGAAGACTCCGGGTCCAGTCAGAATCATTGTGAAGCGGCTACGGCGGTCGGTTCATATCCACCGCGGGACGCTCCTTCATGAAATTCCAGGCTAGGCTTGGGGCAAGGATCAGAGGAGGGAAGGAACCTGTCAAGACTTCACCGCGCCGTCCCCTGCCGCAACGTTCCTCAACGGGTCCCGCCCTCGGGAGTTCCCATTTTCGGTTGATCGCCGGGGACCTCGAAAACAAAAACGCTGCCCGCGCTCTTGCGTCCCACGAAAGGCGCCTCCGTGAAATCGGCGTAATGCCCCAGCAGATTCAGCCCCGCGGCCTCATGCAGGGCCCGGTACTGGTGGCTGAGACGAGGGTGCAGGACCGTTTCTCCGCTGAACAGGGTTTGCCCGTCCCGGGCCAGGCGGGTCCGGAAGGTGATGTTGCCATCGGGCCGGCGGCGGTAGCGGCGATGGAAGACCAGCTTGTCCTCCGGAAACACCAGATCCCGAAAAACGTGCTCATCCAGATGCAGCAGAGGATCGAAGTTGACGGTCTGCACGATCCAGCGCCCTCCCGGCCGCAGCACCCGCCGCACCGCCGCCAGAAAGCCCTCCAATTCCTGGGTCGGCAGATGGGGCAGGACGTTGCCGATGCAGATGATCCCATCGCGCGAGCCCTCCGCCAGCATCCCCACTTCCTGCAGGCCCATGATCATGAAGGAGGCCTCCGGATGCAGGCTCTCGGCCACCTCGATCATGCCCGGGTCCAGATCGATGCCCAGGCAGCGCCGCCCCGCCGACACCAGGCGTCCGCAGTAATGGCCCGGGCCGCACCCCAGGTCCAGGATGGAGCCCTCCGCCGGCAGCCACCGGTCCAGAAAGCGCCAGGTGTTCTCCCGCAAGGGAAAAATCTTGTCGTAGTATCCCGCGAAATCCGCGTAGAAGGCCATGAATCGCCTACCATTCCCCTCTAGGACGGGCTTGGCCAGGCCCACCCCATCTCACCGGTGAACGGCGCGACGGATTCCAGGGCCGGCAGAGAAACCAGCAACAGAAAGCCCAGCGGCGCCAGCCAGCGCGCCGGGCCTTTTTCATACTTGCTGAAGAGCTGTTCCATACCCACGGCCGACCACCAGCTGATGGCCACCGTCAGCAGCCAGCTGAAACGGCCGTGCCCCAGCAAAGCCAACCCCAGACCCAAAGCCCCCAGAAGCAGAAAAGAACGTCCGAAGCGCCGTCTCTGGAAGGGCAGATAGCCGCGCCGCCACCATCCCACGGCGAAAAGTCCCAGCGCGGCCAGGCCCGGCAGGCTGGTGGGCATGGACAGGGAGGGATCGGCGGTGAAAGCCGGCGGCACCCGCCGCCAAACCAGCGCCACCCCCACGCCCATGGCCAGGGAAGGCCAAGCCGCCTGGCGCGCCACCGCCCAAGCGATGTGCCAGCCCTCTCGACGGCGGCCGATACGATGGGCGAACCAGGCACCCTTGACCACGGCCACGCCCAGCACCACGCACTGGAAGCCGAAAACCCCCCACACGGCCTGCAGAAGGAGAAAGACAGCCAGTAGCCACCAGAACGGTCCGGCGGCCAGGCCCGCGCGCTGCCGGCGCAGGGCCGCCACCAGGGCCCCGAATGCGAAAAGCGCAAAGGGCTGGGGCCAAAGAGCCGGCGTTGTCAGACTGGAGACGGTGTAGGGCGAGGCCACCAGGGTCAGCGCGGCGGTTCCCGCAGCCCACAGAGAACCGCCGCAAGAGCGCCAGAAGAAGGCCATGCCCAGAGCCACCAGGACCAGGTTCACACCCAGGCCTATATTCAGCTCTAGTCCCAGATCCAGACCTGCTTCCAGAGCCGAAGATGGATCGGTCGGCCAAAACAGGAACGCGGCCAGCACCAAAGACACCAAGGCCCAGGCCAACAGACCGATGCCACGTTCCCGTTTCATGCGTCCCCTTGCCGGACAGCGCTACCGACCCACCTGCCTGACGCAGTCGATGACGGTGCCGTCCACCCACTTGATGGCCGCCACGACCTTCTCGCCCAGTTCAGGCTTCTGCGCCGCGCCGTGGGGCGGATGGGCAGACTGCTGCCGCGCAGCTTCTCATGAAGATCGCGCCGCAAGGGGTTGATGGCAATACCCCGTTCGGTGACGATGACGTCGATCAATTCACCGGGGCCGCACAGGGTGGTCACCTCGTCCACCAGGACGGGGATGCGATCGCGGAAGCTGGGGATAGGCAGGATGGTGCATTTGCTGGCCAGGCAGTTCATCCAGCCGCCGATGCCGTGCAGCAGGCGACCATCGCTGTGGGTGACGACATTGGCATTGAAGTTCACATCCACCTCGGTGGCCCCCAGCACCACCGCGTCCAGCATGCTGGCGAAGTTGCCCTTGCCGTGCCAGTTGTAGCTGGTAAAGGGCGAGGTGTTCACGTGGCCGGGGTTCTCACGCATGGAGCGCACACCCTCCAGGTCGAAGGTCTGGCCATCCAGGATGTAGTCCGTCAGGCCTTCCTCCAACATATCCACCAGGTACTGGGTCGATCCACCGCGCACGAAGCGGGCCTTGATGTTGCGCTCGCGCATCATGTCCCGCAGGAAGAGGGCGAAGCTCAGAGCCGTGCCGCCGGCGCCGGCCTGGAAGCTGAAGCCGTCCCGCACGATGCCGGCCTCGTCGCAGAAGCGCGCCGTCAGCTCGGCGATGAGCAGACGGTCCGGCGATTTGGTGATCTGCGTGGTGCCGCTGACGATCTTGTCGGCATCGCCGATGCTGTCCATGACCACCACCTGGTCCACATTGTTGCCCTGGATCTGCCACGGCACGCAGGGAAACGGCACCAGGTTGTCGGTGACGGCGATGACATGGTCGGCGTATTCGCTATCGGCCAGGGCGAAGCCCAGCAGGCCGCAGGCGGTGGGGCCGCGGTCGCCGGTGCAGTTGCCGAAGGGGTCGGCCGTGGGCGCGGCGATGACGGCGATATCCACCTGCACCTCGCCATCCTGGATGGCCTGGTAGCGCCCGCCGTGGCTGCGCAGGACGGCCATGCCCCGCATCTTGCCCCGCGTGCAGTAGTCCCCCAGGGGGCCGTTCATGCTGCCCTCGATATGGTGGATGACGCCCTGTTCCATCAGGTCGATCATGCCCGCGTGGCAGGGGAAGCTGGCGCTGGGCACCCAGCGCAGGTCCCGGACGCCCAGCTCCGCCGCGGCGGCGAAGACGGCGTTGGCCACGTAGTCGCCGTTGCGCAGATGATGATGCGTGCTGATGGTCATGCCATCGCGCAGCCCCGCGTTCTGCAGGGCTTCTTTGATGGTGGCGACGGTCTTGTCCCCGTCCGCGGGATAATCCGCGCAGGTGCGGATGGGGGCGCCCCGCTTGCGGCCCTCCGGCCGGTACTTGCCCACACCCTGGAAGGGGACGGCGGGCTGACCGTTGATCTCGGTGGGCACCAGGCGCCCGGCGGCGTTCTTCACCAGCTTCGTCATCACTCACCGTCCTTTTCCGTCAGAACTCCATCTTTGCGGCAACCGGGCTTGTCCCCGGCGTCGCGCCAATCCTCGGCCAGCAGCCCCACCTTCAGGGCCACCGCCACCGTGGTCTGGGCCCGCTTGACCACCGGCGCGTCAATCATCTTGCTGCCCAGGCTGACCACGCCCAGGCCCTGAGCCTTGGCCGTCTCGAAGGCGCGGACGATGCGCTGGGCGCGAGCGATCTCCGCCGCGGTGGGCGCCATGGCCTCGTGCACCACGGGAATCTGGCGCGGGTGGATGCACCCCTTGCCCACGAAACCCAGGTTCTTGGCTTCCAGAACAGAATCCCGCAAGCCCTCCATGTCCGTCACATCGCTGAATACCGTGTCGATGGCCTGCACATGGGCCGCCTTGGCGCCGTTGACCACCTGGGCCCGGGCCCAGAAGCTTTCGTGGCCCTCGTTGGTGCGCTGGGCGCCGATGTCCGCCGTGTAATCCTCCAGACCGATGGCCACCGCCACCACCGACGGATGGGCGCTGGCGATTTCGTAAGCCTTCCACGCGCCCAGGGCCGACTCGATGATCGGCATCAGGTGCACCGGCTGGTCCGAGGGATTAAGCTCCGCGATGCGCCGGGCCACGGCCACCACCTGGGCGGGGTCTTCCACCTTGGGGACCAGCACCAGGTTCACGTTGTGGGGGATGAGCCAATCCAGGTCCTCCAGGCCGCGCTCGCCCTGGTTGATGCGCACCATGCGCTCGGAGCCGTAGAAATTCACGGCCCGCAGGGCGTTGCGCACCAGGCAACGGGCGGCATCCTTCTCGGCGGGGGCCACGCTGTCCTCCAGATCCAGGATGACCCCGTCCGGTTCGTGCAGGCCGGCGTTGACGTAGAACTTGGGCTCGTTGCCGGGCAGGTACAGCCGGCTGCGGCGCAAGCGGTCGGCCGGGCTGCCGCCCCGGCAATGTTCCTTCATGGGCAACAGGAATTCCGCGGCGGGCTGGTGGCCGGCGCGGCGCACGGCCGTTTCCAGACGGGCGGCCAGGGTGTAGGGCAAAGCGCCCCGGTCTTCCACGGTGACCGAGGCGTGCTCGACGCCCAGAGCTTCGCACCCCTGGCGCAGCAGCGCCCGGATGCTATCGCCGAACATTCCCTCGACCTTGGATGTGAGCTGGATTTGCAGACCACCGGAGGACAGGATTTCCACGGCCACGTGGCAGTCGGAGCGGACACGGGGTCCGCGTTGGCCGGCTTCACCGAGTGCGGGCATAACACACGCCTTTCAGGATGATGCGGGGTGGGGGCCCGGCAACAATGGCCTTTCCCCACAGAGGGAGCAAGCACTGTCTTGACCGGAAACGGAGTCCCCCTCCAAACACCGCCACCAGACCGGACTCCAGGTGCCGATCCCCTTGAAAACGCGCAAATTCAGCTTCCGGGCCGCCATCGGGCCCTATTGTGGATAACACCCGGTCACTTTTACCGGTATGTTTTTTTATACTTTTGTCACAAACCCCTATATATCATAAATAGCAACGACTTAACGAAATCGCCCCTGTCAAGTCACCCCTGGGAAAAAGCTGGATTACTTGTGGATAACTTGTGGGTAACCTGAACAAGGCCCCAAAAACAAGCCGCGGGCCCAGGGATTTCGCCCCCGCTTTGCCCGCGGCCTTTTCCATGTTCAGTTTTTGAACAAAGCGCTCGCTACATCTGCGCCAGATCCTCCAGGGTGGCAGCGAAGAGCTTCCAGATCTTCTGCACCGAACTGATCTGCACCTTCTCGTCCGGGGAGTGGGCTCCACGGATGTTGGGCCCGAAGCTGACAATATCCAGATCCGGATACTTCTCCGTCAGCAGGCCGCATTCCAGACCCGCGTGGATGGCCAGCAGTTCGGGCTCCGCCCCGAAGGCCTTGGCGTATTCCTTGCGCGAAACGGCCAGGACCGCGCTCTTCATGTTGGGCTTCCAGCCGGGGTAGCCCTCGGGCTGCTCGACGACGGCGCCGGCCATCTCGCCGATGCTCCGGTGCTGGGCCGCCAGCGCCTCCAGCGACGGCATGATCGACGAGCGGCTGCAGCAGACGATGCGCACCTTGGAACCATCGGTCTTGACGACCCCCAGGTTGGTGCTGCTTTCCACCAGCCCCTCGATGTCCTGGCTCATGGCCGTCACGCCGTTGGGGATGGCCGCCAGCAGGTTCAGGGTGGCCTTGCTGGTGCCCAGGCTGAAGCAGCGGGGGGCCTGCACGGCGCTGATCTTCCAGGTCAGGCGGTTGTCGTGCTCGGGCAGTTCGCCCGTCTTGATACGCTCCAGGGCATGCTCGACGATCTGCTTGAAGCGGCGGCCATCGGCCTTGGGGATGACGACACGGGCCTCGGCCTCACGCGGGATGGCGTTGCGCATGCTGCCGCCGTTGATCTCCACCAGGCGCACTTCCAGCTCCCCGGCGGCGGCCTGCAGGGCGCGCGTCAGGATCTTGATGGCGTTGCCGCGATTCTCGTGGATGTTCAGGCCGGAGTGGCCGCCGCGCAGGCCGCCCAGGGTGATCTTGCGACCGCCGCTCTCCTTGGGGGCGCGGGTCATCCTGTTCTTCAGGTTGAAGACGGTGTCCCGACCGCCGGCGCAACCGATGAAGATGGCCGTGTCCTCTTCGCTGTCCAGATTGATCATGGTGCGCGCCGAGAAGAAGCCGGCCTCCACGCCCGCGGCACCCGTCAGGCCGCGTTCCTCGTCCACCGTCAGCAGCACCTCGATGGGGCCGTGGGCCACCTCTTTGTCATCGGCCAAGGCCAGCCCCATGGAAACGCCGATGCCGTTGTCCGCGCCCAGGGTGGTGCCGTCGGCGGTGACCCAGTCACCGTCCACCATCAGCTTGATGGGATCGTTCTCGAAGTCGTGCTTGGTGGCGGTGTTCTTCTCGCACACCATGTCCACATGGCCCTGGATGAGCACGGGCTTGGCCTTCTCCAGCCCCTTGGTGGCGGGGATGTGCACCAGCAGGTTGCCGACCTTGTCCTCTTCCCAGCTCAGGCCGCGCTCATCGGCCCAGGACTTGAACATGTTCTGGATGGCTGTCTCGTTGCCGGAACCGTGCGGCACCCCACACATCTTTTCAAAAATATTCCAGACGTTGACGGGCTGAAGTTTGTCCAGTTTGGCCATGATCGCTCCTAGGGATCGGGTTTCAGGTTTTCCATCCATCCAGCCGGGCTGACCCGGTATATTCCATGAATCAGTATCCGTTGCGCAGGATAATTCCCCAATGTCCAGCCATGATGAGATTTCCGCAAGGGTCGATGTCGATGGCGTTCAGCCGGTCGTGATGGCCGGAGGTCAGGATGGACCATTCGCTGCCGTCGTACCGCACGACGACACCGTTGTAGCCCACCGCATAGGTGTGGCCGTCCCCATCGTCATGCACGCCGTAAAGGGAGAAGCGGGAGCGGCTGTCCTGTTCCTGCCAGGGCGTGTCCACCCCCATCTCGCCGCGATGGTTCAGGGCCAGGCCGCCCACGCCCACGACCACCGTCTGGCCGTCGGGGCGGCAGCACACCCCCGTCAGGTTGGTGGTGGTATTGCTGACCATGGTCTGCCAGACGGTGCCGTCCCAGCACAGGATGGTGCCGTTGGCGCCCACCGCGTAAATCTCCGTGGCGCTGTGCCCGTCGATGGCCAGCAGGGCCTGATCGGTGGGGCTGGCCATGTTTTCCCAGCTGACGCCGTCGAAATGCACGATGGTGCCTCCGCCGCCGACGGCGTACAGGTCCCCGCTGTGGGGCCCCCAGAGGGCTTCCAGGTTGGCGCCGTTCTGCAGCCGCCAGGTCTCCCAGGAGTGCCCGTCGCGATGACGGGCGATGACGCCACCGCTACCCACGACGAAGAAATCCTGCTCCTGCCGACCCCAGATGGCGGCGTAGTCCACACCCTCCAAAGGCGGGGCGATATTTTGCCAGCCGCCGTTCATGGACTGCAGCACCACATTCTGTTTACCCACGGCGAAGACGTGGCCGCAGGCGGGGCTCCAGACATCTTTCAGCCAGTGGGTGTGTCCCACGCTGAGCGTCTGGTAGGCGTGGACCGTCTGCCTCAGCACCAGGCCGTTGTAGCCGGTCATCAGGATGGTGTCTTCGTGGTTATCCCACATGCCGTACAGATAACGGCCTTCGGCCACATGGGTGGAGGTCCAGCCCGACGCCCCCCGGGTCAGCAGCACACCACCGCTGCCGATGGCGATGGGCGGATGGCCGGGCAGGCCGCGCACGGACCACAGCCGCTGCGTGGTGTCGGATTCTTCCTGGAGCCAGTCCTGACCGTCGTACCGCAGGACGGTGCCCGCCACGCCCACGGCGTAGATCTCCTGGGCGGAATAACCCCAGATACCGTCCAGGGGCCACTCCACGGGGGTGTCCAGGGGTGTCCAGGCGGCGCCGTCGTAATGGAGGATCAGCCCTCCGCTGCCACAGAGGTAGATGTTGTCGGGAGCGGTGCCCCAGCAGTCGTAAAGATTCAGTTCGGTCCCGCTGTCCAGGACGTTCCAGTCTTGTCCGTCAAAGCGCAGCAACGTGCCGCCGCTGCCCACGGCATAAATGTTCTGCGCGTCCGTGCCCCACACATTGTTCAAGCGGCGGGAACTTCTGGTGGACCGGCGATTCCATTCGGTGCCGTCAAAGTGGTAGGCGGCTCCATTGTCGCCCACGGCGATGATGTTGTCCGGGGCCGTGCCCCAGATCCCCCGCAGATCGATGGCGAAATCCGGCTGCCAGGTGGTGCGTACCCCGTCGGCGAAATGGTGGATGGTGCCGTACTCGCCCAGAACGAAGAAGTCGCTCGCGCTGATTCCCCAGACATCGCGCAGGGTGTATTCCGGTTGCAGAATGACCGACCAACGGGTTTCCCCGTTGGGGCTCACGGGGCCATCGCCGTCGCACCCCGTCAGCAGCAGCACGGTCAGCAGCAGCACGGTCCCCGGCAGAGCGATGGAACGTACGGGGTGCGGAAGCTTGGGCAGCAGAGTCATAGGCGACCTGGTTCCATGGGATTTGCAGGAGCTGTGGTTGGCGAACGTCCTCGACGCCGGCGCGGACACCGGGAAGCGGACCCCATTGTATCACAACCTGGGGCCGAAGTTGTAGACTTATCAGGCCGTCGGTTCATCAGGTCGCGGGAGGCATCAGCGCCGTCTCACCAAGGGCGACGCGCCAGGCTCCCAGTTGCCCTTCTCCACCTTGCCCCGCCCCGCCGGAAAAACCAGATAGCTGTACTTGCCATAATGCCCCAGCCGCCGGGCCAACCCGCCCAGGCGCTGCGGACTGCGGGAAAGGACCACCAGATCGCTGACGTTGGGATCGTGGGGATTCCGCGCGCAGAAAACCAGGTCCACATTCTTCAGGCTGAAGCGCTTGCCTTTCAGCAAGATCGTCTCCCCGGAGACCATCAGATCCGCGTTGGTGTACCCCTTGAGCAGATCGCCGCCGGGATTGATGACCAGGTTGGCGCGCACGGTCCCGCCCGTGCCCGCGGGCGGGTTGCCGTCCTCCACCACCGGGAAGTCATCCTTCTCGGTGAATTCCGCGGCGAAACGGCGGGCCGCGGCCGCCATGGCGGGCGGCGCCTCGTCCAGCACCAACGTGGGGCTCTCCTCGGCCAGAACACGGCTCATGGTGGGCTCGATTTCCTCATCGTGCAGGCGGCGGAAAAGCCGGCAATCCGGGTCGATGGCCACCTCCCGCACCCCGTCCATCTTCACGATGAAACCTTGCCGTAGCTGATCCAATCGGACCACCGTCTCCAAACCGTCGCGGCCGGTGCCCGCGGTGGTCACCACGGGCACCCGCAGATCGTACGCCGGCGCGTCCTGGACCAGTTCGAAACTCACCTGATCGTCCTCGAACACCACGTTCTCCAGATTCAGCCTGGGCGCGCCCACGCGCCGCAACCACTGGTCTTGAAAAGTGGTCAGGTCCTCACCGGAGGCCTGCTCGAAGGCCGCGAAGAAATCGCTCCAGGCGGCCTTGGTGAAGCGGTGGTCCGCGGCCACCTGCCGCAGGCCCCGCAGGAAGGCCTCGCGGCCGATGCGGCGCTCGATCATGTGGAACACCATCATGCTCTTGCCGTAGCCCACGGCCCGGGTGGCTCCGCTGTGGCGACTGTGGAACCGGTTGAGGGGGAAGTCCTTGGCCGGGTCGCGGGTGTAGGCCGCATAATCCTTCAGAAGGGTGCGGCGGTACTGGCGGGCCTGCTCCGCGCTCTCCAGTTCCTTGTAGTGGTAGTCGGCGCAGTACACCGTCAGACCCTCGCACCAGTTGCCTTCGCCAATATCCACGAAGACGGAGTTGCCCCACCAGTTGTGGGCGATCTCGTGGCCGAAGCTGGTGTACGGGATGAAGGGCAGGCGCAGCACCTGGGACCCCAGCAGCGTGTAACCGGGCATCCCGTAACCGGTGGGGAACCAGTTTTCCACCGTGGCGAACTTGGCGTACGGATAGGGCCCGATCATCTCCTCGTACATGGCGATGTAGGCTTTGGTGCGCTCCATGTAGGTGGCCCGCAGTCGCGCGTCGTCCTCCAGAAGGAAGGTCTGGCTGACGATGCCGTCGCGCACCGGTTCCTCATGCACGTGGTAGCGGGCGGCCAGGAAATTCAGGCCGTCGGCCGGGTGGTCGGCCACCCAGCGGGTGTGCAGGCGGCCCGCTTTTTCCTCGTGCCGGGTGCGGCGGCCCTGGGTCACGCTCTCGAAGCCGGCGGGCGTGTCGGCCTGGATGTCATGGGTGGCCATGAGGTCGTCGGCCCAGGCCAGCCAGCCGGCCGCGCTGCTGAGGTAGATGCCTTCTTCGCCGATGGTGGCGGTGATCTCGTGGCCCACGTTCTCGCGGCTGAAAACCACGTCCCCCACGGGCTCGAAGAAGGTGCCCTGGTAGTGCAGTTCCAGCACGCCCCCGGCGGCACCCAGTCCGCAAGCCGCCAGGTCGATGACCTGGTGCGGGCCATGCTCATCGGTTGGCGCGCGCACCGCCGCGGCGGGGTCCACCATGCCGGCGGGGCCGTGGATGGCCGTGACGGTCAGGCCCGCGCCCAGCCGCAAGCTGTCCACGCCGGCCGGCACCCGCAAACTGTCCACGATCCGCACGGAGTGGGCCTCGGTGTCCAGGCGCAGCCGCGCCTGGTGTTCCAGAACGGTCATCTCTTGCGCTGTCATCTTTTGCGCGGCCAGAGCGGAAGTCGCGGCCAGCAGGAGCAGGGAAAGGAGCAGGGGGCGATGGAAGGCAGGCATTGGGGGCGTCCTTTGCGGGCTTGGGGTCCATGGCAAAGGATATCACCAGGCGGGTGCAAAACCAAGGGCCCCCAGACTGCTGTCGGGGGGCCCGGAAAAACATCGCCGAAGGAATGAGCCGGATTAGCGGTAAAGCGCCTTCAGGTTGTCCCAACTGCTCAACTGAGAGTCGACCACATCATCGCTGTACTCGATGATCATCGGCTTGGGGTTCAGGCTGTGGTGGTCGTTCCACCAGCCACCGCCGCCGGGGGTGAACTGCAGGTACATCTCACCGTAGAGTGGTGTAATCCCAGGGTTCATCGGTGACCCAGTGCCAGTTGGCGGCGGGATCGCTGTGGCAGTCGTTCTGGTAGCCGCCAATCCAGGGATCACCCCAGGGCGCGGGAGAATCCCCACCCAGAATGTTCTCGTAGACGAAAGCGTTTTCCTCGGCCGTGGTCAAGGTGACCAGATACCCCGGGATGCCGTTATGATGCCGGGACTCGGCGTAGGTCATGGCCTGCTCCCAGGTCACCAGTTCGGCAACGTACTCGTAATAGTGACCGTTGACGTCCCACTGAACGACCTCGGCCTGGGCGGGAAGGGCCAGGACCACAAGGGCCAGGATTCCCAGAATGCCGTAATGTTTCATGGCAAGAGTACCTCCGTGGTTCGATCATGGTGGTGGCAGCTATGTGGTAACCGCTTTAGTTCTCTTCCTAGACACCTTAAGTATACCATATGTCACATTCTCTTTTCAATCTCTTTTTACTTTTTCACCCGCCACGATCTCAGCACCCATGGCGCGCCGATCCGCCAGGTCCTTGTCTTGCAAGGAGATGGCCTCCATCTGACTCTCGATCCAGTGCTCCACGTACGCGTTGATCTCACCAGGCCGCATATCGGTGGTGTCCAGGGGTTCGCCCACCACCACGGTGATCGTTCCCGGGCGGATAACAAAGCCCTCGCCGGGCCAGAATTCGCCCGCGTTGTGGGCCACCGGCACCACCGGGAAACCGCTCCGGGCCGCCAGCATGGCACCCCCGACATTGTAGCGGCCCCGTCGGCCGGGCGGGATGCGCGTGCCCTCAGGAAAGATGACCACCCAGATCCCATCACGCAGCCGAGCCGTACCCTTGCTGAGGACCTGCTTCAGCGCCACCTTGCCTTTTTTGCGGTCGATGGCGATGGCTCCGCAGGCCAGCAGGCCCCAGCCAAAGAAGGGGATCCACAGGAGCTCGCGCTTCAGCACATAAGCCAGAGGCGGAAAAAGGATCTGCAGGGCGAAAGTTTCCCAGGCGGACTGGTGTTTGCTCATGATGATGGCCGCGCCCCCCGCGGTGTGCTCGCGACCGCGCACCTCGTAGTCCACGCCGCAGATGACCCGCAGGGCCCCCAGCAACCAGCGGCTCATGGCCCGAGCGGCTCCTCCGCGCCGGCGCAGGGGCAGCACCATCATCAGCAGCAAGGGCGGCACGACCACCAGAACCCAGAGGATCAGCACCACGTAGAATACCAGGCTGCGCAAAAACTGCATTCCGCTTCATCCCCAACCCCACCGGGCCCGTCAGTCGATCACCACTTCCACCAGAGGCATAGCCTGCCGATACTTCCTATCCACCACCCGCAAATCCTCCAGGGTGATGCCATCGTAGGCCGTCAGCGCGTCAAGATAAATGTCGATGTCGCCCGCCAGTTCGGCCATGGCCAAATAATAAGCCTGCCCCATGCTGCTGAGCCGGCGCATCATCATGCGGCCCTTGCGCGCGCTGCGCATGGTGTCCAGTTCCTCCTGGGTGATGGAGGCGGCGTCGAAGTCGCGGATGAAGCTCTTGATGGCCTCCAGCCCCTCGTCCACCCGTTCGGTAGGCGGGTTGATCCAGGCCACGAATTCCTGGCGGTCGCCCAAGCCGCTGAAGCGGGCCCCCACACCGTAGCTGAGCCCGCGGGTCTCGCGCAGATCCATGGCCATGCGATCGCTCAGGATGGCCCCCAACAGTTGCAGGGCGGTGGCCTCCTCCCGCGGCACCGCCAGCAACGACCCCAACCGGATGGCGCTCAACTCCCCGCCCAGCGTCTCGCGGAAAGTCGCGCCCGCGGTGGTCACGGGCAAAGCCGGCAGCCCCGCCACGGGCCGGCCACGGCCGGGCAGCTCCTCCTCGATCAGTCGGCGTAACTCTTCATGGGGATAGGGCCCCACGATGGAGAAGATCAGGTTCTCCGGCGAGAACGCCCGCTGGTAGACCTGCCGCACCTGGGAAAAATCCAGAGACCGCAGACTGGCCACATCCCCTTCCGGAGGCAGCACCAGGGGGTGATCCCCGTAAAGCAACTGATCCAGCTTCTCGTTGGCCAGACTGCGGGCGCTGGCCTCATCTTTCCTGAGCGCGCCGACCCGCTCCTCACGCACGCGCTCGAAGGCCTCCTCATCGAACGCCGCATGCCCGATCTCGTCCATGAGCATGGCCAGCATCTCCGGGCCGTACTGGCTGGCCACCTCGACGCGGATGAAGCTGAAACGACCGTTGGTGTAATAGTTGTCCATGGGGATGCGCGCGTCATCCACCAACTTGACGACGGCCCCCAACTCCCGCAGCCTGCGGGCCAGACAAGCCCGGTCGCAACCGGCGTAGCCTTCGCTCAGCAGACGATGCACCAGATCCAGGGCGCCGGCCGCGGCGTTGTCCCGGTCCAGCAGGGCGCGGCCGCGCACGGCCAGGTGGATGGCCATCAGGGGGCTGTCCTGGTTGGTCTGGCTGACCAGCACCGCGCCGTTGCCCAGTTCGCTGCGGTCCACCGTCAACACCAGCGGGGCCGCGGCGTCATCGGCGGCGTCGGCCTCCTCCGGGGACGTCCCGTCGTCCCCGCCCGGGACCATGCCCCGGGCCCGCATGGCCTGCAGCATGGCCGGCGGGATATCCATGCCCTCGGGCAGCCCCAGGGCCGCGGCCGGGTCCTGCTCCTCCGCCGGAGCCCCCTGTTCCTTTTCCATGAGCACGGCCAGGCAGGGGGCGCTGACCAAGCGGTTGGCCATGACGCGCGACACCTCTTTGGGTGTCACCGCCCGCAGACGTTCCAGATAGCTGATGAAGAAATCGGCACCGCCCAGCGCCACGGGCTCGGCAATGTAGATGCCCGTCATCCGCAGCTGCTCGCGCTCCAGCAGGGTCTCGGTCTCGCTCATCCGCACGATGCCCAGGATATCCTCGCCCCGAACACCCTTGCGGGCCGCCCGGTCAAGCGCGTCCTGGACCAAGGGGTACAGCACGCGCGGATCGGATTCCTCGCGCAGGATGAACCGCAGCGTCAAGCGTCCGAACCCAGGGGCCTTTTCCCAGGACCAGCTGAAGTCCGGGCGCCGCTCCTCGGGAATCTCCTCCAGGGCCGTGTCGATGATCCCGCCCCCGTCCAGATCCAGCAGATGGGTCATGACCAGGAAGGCGAAGAAGTCGGGACAACCGTAGGTGGGGGCGTCAAAGGACAGGGCCAGCAGCCGCTCCTCTCCCACCCGGCGCGTGATGCTCGTGGTGGCATCCAGGTAGGCCACCGGCCGCAGCGGCGGCGCCTCCAGAGAACCCGGAGCGATACTGCCGTAATACTGTTCCAGCCACGCCACCGTCCGGTCCCGGTCGAAATTGCCCGCCACCGTCATGATCATGTTGTTGGGCACGTACCACTTCTTGTAGAAGGCGTAGACGTCGTCGCGCTCCATGTGTTCGATGGTGCTGCGCGTGCCCAGGGTGGGCAGCTCCAGGCTGGTGCCCCGGTACAGGGCCCGGCGCAGGGCCTCGTCGGTCTCGTAGTCGGGCCAATCCCGCGCCTGAACCAACTCGCCCAGGACGATGCCCTTTTCCTTGAGGAATTTATCCCGGGGCAGGGTGGAATGGAACAGCATCTCCGACTGCAACTCCAGCCCCGTCCGCAGGGCGCCGGAGGGCAAGACCATCATGAAGTTGGTGAAGAAGTCCGTGGTGTTGGCGTTGTTGTAGGCCCCGGCGCGGTCCGCCATGGCGTACTGCTCTTCCTGGGTGTACTTCTGCGACCCGTTGAAGAGCAGATGCTCCAGCATATGGCTCATGCCGCTGGTGCGGCCATCCTCCCGCGCGCTGCCCACCCTGACCTGCGTGAAGACGCCGACCATGGGCTGGGAGGGGTTGCGCATGAGAATGACCTCCAGGCCGTTCTCCAACGTCAGCACCTCCACGTTCTCGGGCAAGGTGTGGAACACGGGCGCCAGGTCGGGATCCGGGTACTGTCCGGCCCTGGCCTCCGCCCCTCCACCCAGAGTGCTCAAAGTGCTCAGAGCGATCAGGGCGATCAGGGCGGTGCCGCGCGGCATGCCGCCAACCAAAACCAGCAGTAGCTTCTTCACGGAAGATTCCTTTGCATCAGAGGTGTCAGTCCAGGCCGGCTTCGGCTCCGTCGACAATGCCCACGAAGTCCTCGGGTTTGAGGGCCGCGCCGCCGATGAGGCCGCCATCCACATCCGGCAGGCCGATCAGCTCTCGGGCGTTGCCGGGCTTGCAGCTGCCGCCGTAGAGGATGCGCATGCCGTCGGCCACGTCCCGGCCCATGAGATCGGCCACGACACCGCGCGTGAAGGCGTGGATCTCCTGCGCCTGCTGCGGGGTGGCCGTCTTCGGCCCGGCCGGCTTTGCGTTCTTCCAGCTTCTCGCCGAAGCAGAAAATGGCCTTCAGGCCGGCGGCGTGGATCAGGTTGATCTTGCGCACGAAAAGGTCGTCATCTTCCCGCTGGTATTCGCGCCGCTCGCTGTGGGCGATGATGACGTACCGCACCCCCGCCTCCTTGAGCATGGTCACGCTGACCTCGCCCGTGAAAGCGCCCTTTTCTTGGTCGGCGCAGTTCTGGGCGCCCAGCAGCACGGGCGCGCCGGTGGCCACCTCGGCCACGGCGGGAATGGTCACGAAGGGCGGGCAGACCAGCACGTCGCCACCCAGTTCGCGGCCCTTCAGCAGGTTCTGCACCCCGGCGGCCAGTTCACGACCGGCGGCGGGCCCCATGTTCATTTTCCAGTTTCCGGCGACAAGATAGCGGCGCATGGCGTTCTCCTGGGATAGAGGGTCGAAACGGGTTATTTCCGGCGTCAATATGACAGCTTTCAGCGAGATTGTCTACCCGCCGCGTGGCATGAAAAAGGGCGGCCCGCAGACCGCCCCGTCACGTCATTCCGAACCCCGCGGCGCCCGCGGCTAGCCCCCATCCGGGGTGGGCATCAGGCCATCCACCCCGTGCTCGTCCCGCAACCGGGTCATGGTCTTCAAGGCCAGCTGCACCATGTCGCCTTTGTCTTTCTCGGGTAGGAAGGCGCTCTTGAAGCCGTTCAGCAACAGGTGCTCCGTCTCCAGGAGGGTCAGGTCGAAGGTGTCCACCGCCAGGCGCAGCTCCCGGACGGGATCCGTGCGCGCAAAGAGGGTGTTGTCGCAGTTCAGGCACACCCGCAGACCGGACCTGAGGTAATACCGGAAAGGATGCAGCCGCAGATCCTCCACCACACAGCTCTGCAGGTTGCTGCTCAGACAGATCTCCAGGGGGACGCGGTGATCCGCCACGTAGGCCATCAGGTCCGGATCTTCCTCCAGCCGCGTGCCGTGACCGATGCGGTTGGCTCCGCAACGGTGCAGAGCCTGGTGGATGGAGGCGGGGCCGAAGCCCTCGCCGGCATGGATGGTGATGTTCTGGTTGTTGTTCAGCAGGTGATAGAAGGCCGGCTGGTGTTTCTTGGCCGGGTGGTCCATCTCCTCGCCGGCCAGATCGAAGGCCACCACCCCGCGCGCCTTCCAGGCCACCGCCAGGCGGGCCAGTTCCAGGCTGCGGGAAGGATCGATGGTCCGCAACCCGGTGACGATGATGCCCACCCGGATGCCCGTCTCGCGCTCGGCCCGCCGCAGACCGTTCTGCACCGCCGCCACCGCCCCGTCCGGAGTCATGCCTTGGCGATTGTGCAGCAGGGGACAGAAGCGCACCTCCAGGCACCAGACGCCATGGGCGAAGAAATCCATGGCCAGCTCATAAGCCACCCGCTCCAAATTTTCCGGCGTCTGCAGCACGGCCAGGGTGTGGTCGAAGTAGCGCAGGAATTCCAGGACGCGGCATTCCCGGTCCGCGGGGAAGTACATGCCGCGCAGGGCTTCGTCGTCGTCGGGCATCTCCATGCCCTCGGCTCGGCCCAGCTCGCGGAAGGTTTCCAGACGCAGGCAGCCGTCCAGATGACTGTGCAGGTCGGTCTTGGGCAGGGCGGCCAGCAGGGAGTCGGGAATGGCGCGGCCGCGCAGCAAATCACTGGGGCGGTACTGGGCGGTGTTCATGCTTGTCTCTCCGGCCTGTTCAGGATTTCTGCCGGCATTCGTGTTTCTCCAGATGCAGGGTGCGGATCATGTCCAGCAGCCCGGCCTGAGCCTCCACGTCATCCCGCAGATTGATCTTCTCGGTATCGATGGTGCGCACCGGACACAGGGCCGGGGCCCGCTCGATCCAGTCGCCGTAGGCGGCGTGCAGATCCTGCAGGAAATCCAGGGGGATCTCCGATTCGCAGTCGCGCGCCCGCTGCCGGATGCGATTCAGGGCCGTCTCCGGCCGGCAATGCAGATAGATGATCAGATCCGGCGGCTGCAGGAAGGCGGCCATGTTGCGGAAAATCTCCCGGTAGTTCTCGTAGTCCCGATCATCCATGCAACCGCGCCGGTACAAGGTGGGCGCGAAGATCTCCACATCCTCGTAGATGGTGCGGTCCTGGATGGCGCTGCCGGGGCGGTCCAGGATCTCCTTCTGCACCTCGAAGCGCTTGCTCAGGAAATACACTTGCAGGTGGAAGCTCCAGCGCTTCATGTCTTTGTAATAATCTTCGAGATAGGGATTGTTGATGACGGGTTCGAAGTACATGCGCCATCCCAGGACCTCGCCGATCATCGTCGTGATCATGCTCTTGCCCACGCCGATGTTGCCGGCGATGGACACATAGAAAGGCGTTCCGGGAATATCCCGGCGGGGGAATCTTTTCTTGAGGGTGTCGATGCTCACACGAATCTCCGTTGTGCTGCGTGGCTTTTCGTTGCCGGGGCCACCACCGACCGACCGGGTGTCCCGACCAGGCCAGGTTTATGGGCGTCCTATCTTCTTACCGATCTTACAGATTTTGCAGACTTTACGGGAGTGGCCACCCAGCTTGGGAACCACCAGGTAGCCTTCCTCCAAAACCAGGTGCGGGGCCCGATCGGCCAGCTCCCGCAGGAATGTCCGGCGATCTTTCGGGCTGATGGAAACGGTATCGCACTGCCGATAACGGACAAGGAACCGATCGAAGGACAGCGCCGGCGCCGAATCGTGGTTCCTATTCGGCTTGATGGAGATGATCTCGTCCAGACAGATGCTCCGCCGCATGGGCCCGCTGCGGATCAGCAGGTGCGTGTCCGTCAGGCGGTACAGGGTGTGGAAACGGTACCACAGCAGGCCGAGCACGGTCGGAGCCGAGATGAGAACGATCAGGCCACGGCTGACCAATCCCGCGCCCGGACCCAGCAGCGTCAGGCAGACGACACCGACCAGGATGACGATGGTCCCCCACAGAATAAGCTCCATGAGAGGACTCACCTTGCTCCGGAATTCCACAAAACGGGTGGCCATCGTACCTTCTACTCCGGTGGTGGTGGCGCATCGGGATTGATGCGCAGTTGCTCTTCGTAACTCATGAATTTGCGAACCAGGTTCTCATCCGGCAGCACCACGAATACGTAGGCCGCGAAATAAGTTTCGCTGGGGCTGATGATTTTGTCCACCAGGGCCATATCCCCGGGCACGCTCGCGGCCTCGGAGTTGATGATGAAGCTGATATCGTACAGGCCCTCGCTGAAGACCTGGATACGGTTGTTCATGCTGTCGGCCACGAAGACGCGGCCGCTGCCGTCCACGGCCACGCCCTGGGGTTTGTGCATCTCGCCCAGGGCGTCGCTGGGGCCGCCCTGCCAGTCGCTCTCGCCGCATTCGGGCGCGTCGCCCAGAACATAGGCCGCCGTGGGTAGCGGATCGCAGACGATCTGCCGGAATTCGGTGACCAGACCGCGCCGGGGATCCACGTCGGCGGGGTCGGGGGTCACATCGCTCAGGTCCGGGGTGGGATCGAAACGGATGACCCAGTTGCGCAGGGTGTCCGCGTCGCTGACCACCATGTGGCCTTCC
>PDWI01004301.1_pt1 | contig 19458 bp, 18 predicted proteins | sample 1430891 | NCBI WGS metagenome assembly PDWI01 (sample SAMN01162508, study PRJNA174530) | Oral metagenome, whole genome shotgun sequencing project. | biome: Marine environment; feature: Marine mammal; material: Swab sample of the gingival sulcus; isolation source: swab sample of gingival sulcus...
GACCGGAGAGGATTATGACGCATTTATCTCAATGGGCGGCGGCGGAGACGGTTCAAGTTTCTCCGAATGGTACAGCGAGGGAGGCAGAGCCGGAATGTCTCTCTTAGATTGGGTTGCAACTAATGGCGTAAGCTATGTTGGTGGCAGTAATCAAAGATTATTTATAAACCTTGCTGCCGGGATGTACTTTTCCTTAGTAGATTTTGCCGGCGACACTCGTGTTGTTACATCTACAGAACCGCTCGTTGGTGGAGATTTTAATATTACTAATTATGGCGTAGAGTATATTGGTAATGGACAAGCTTCAATTTTTGGTGGAGTAGCTACAGTTCAAGACTATTAACAATAATGATAAATGGGACGATATGCATAATGCATTACGGAGGTTTGCTGACCGGGCTGATAAATTTGGCGGACGAGCTGATAAACTTGCTGACAAATATGGGCCAAAAGTAGCAATGTCAATAGCTAATGCTATTCCTCTTTATTCTGTTCCAAATAACATTAAAGTTTTAGTTACAAATAAAAACTTTGATTTAAAAGCTACAGGTAAAGATTTTGATGGAAAAGTAGTACCTAAAGTAGTGGCTGTTTTAAATATTGTGACATCATTTATTCCTTATGCAGGTGAAGGCGCTAGTGTTGTAATGGCAGGAACATGGAATTATGTCGGCAGTCTTGCTACTTCAAAAACAATAAATTATTTTTTCGAATGATGCAAATTATTAAAAAGAGTAAAAAAAAAATCATAATAAAACTAATTCCTATAATTACTTTTATTGTTACCGGTGTTTATTTATTTGTACCTAAACCAAAAATTATAAATAATAATTTGTCTGATTTATTATACTTTAGCATCCCAATTGCATTTCTCATTATTGCAATTCTGGGAATGGTGTACACAAACTTCTTTTTGGATACATTTGTTGTTATTGGAAAAATCATTTTTAAACTTGATTACATTCTTATTTTTGATAAAAAAGTATTTTTGAAAAATATAGAAAGTATACAAATTGAATATAGGAGTTTTTATGGACAGCCAACAGGAGGCATGACAATAACAAAAGGGGATGACAATAAAATTGAAATTAAATGTAAAAATGGAGACATATATTCATACAGCTTTTTTTTACAAACAAACAGAGAATTATCTGCTTTACAAAGGCAAATGAAATACTATAAAAATAATTATAAAAACATTGAGTTTATTTGGTATACTAACTAATATTATATAAAAATGAAAATTACTGAAATAATTTTATCAATCTTATTTGCCTTTGGGCTGCTTCTTCGTTTTATGCAATTGTCGGGAAGCTCTGCATTAATTGTAATCTCATTAACAATAATATCTTATTATTATTACATTTTTGGATTTGCTATTTTTAATGATATTAAAATTAAGAATATTTTTTTGAAAAAAAGCTATAATAACAAAAGTCCCTTAAAAATTATACTCTCAGTGTTCCTGGGCATGTCTGTTGCTTTAATAACGAATGGAGTTTTGTTTAAACTCCAAAATTGGAAGATAAATACAAACCTTACTCTTATGGGTATTATATCTGCCCTAATAGTTTTAGCTTTATATTATTTTATTCTAAAAAAGGAAATTAATAATTGGAAAACTGTTTATTTAAGGAGCATTATAATAATTTTTCTTGGAGTTTATTTTATTTTTTAAACTTGTTTCTTTCAGCTTATATTATGTATTGTAAATTTGTTATGAGGAAGTAAAAATAAAAAACAATTAAATGCTTTGTTTTGCAGGTATTTACAGCCGCAATTAAACTTAAAATTTCATTAAACTTCTTCAGCTAAAATTTCATATATTTGCATAAACACAATGCCAAATAAAACAAACATAAAATACGAGCATCTAAACCACCCCCCAGAAATAACTATTGGCAAAAAAAGGACTATCTACACCAATAGCCAACTAATAAACAGAGGTACTATTTAAAAAATTGGGAACCTCTTAAAAATTATTTTAACAATGATTAAAAAATATAAAATATTAAGTTCAATGGCTTTGGCTGTATGCATTTGTTCATTAACAATATATACTTTTTATATAGATGATGAACTACACTTAATATCAGATTATATTGAAACGTTATACGTAATATGCTTATTAATGTCAATAATTAATACGCCTCTTATATTTGTAGGAACATTCTTTCATTTTCACTATAAGAGTAATTTAAAATTGTTTACATTTATTAATGTTTTCTTTACAGTAATGAATTTTTTATTTATAGGGCTATTTTTATTTTGTAGAAATTTCGATTGGGTATTTGATTAGTTGTAAGTATATTGCGCTGATAATAAGTAATGTAAGTAGGTCGCGCATTAAAATAAATCCAAATTTTAATATCTTGACTATATTTATTTTGCAAACACTTGATTAATCATTTACTCAACATTTTATATATTTGCATAAACACAATGCCAAATAAAAGAAACATAAAATACGAGCATCTAAACCACCCCTCAGAAATAACTATTGGCAAAAAAAGGAGCTATAATCTATCCAAAATCTCTTATAGTAATAACTATTTTGTGAATGGAGTACTTGTTCATAATGAAAGTGAAGCAAATAAGTAATATCATGAATCCCTTAGTTTTGTTTGATTATATATATTATTCAATAGCAAATTTTTATTCATCTGTATTTGATTTAGATGATCAAAAGCGATTTGCAGGGCTTGGTTTATTAAGTATATTTCAGTCATGCAATTGCATAACTTTATACAGGCATTTTAACCTTGAGAATCATATTGATATAGGTGTTGTAAATATATATATTTTTTTTTGCGCTGTAATGCTTGCTTTAAACTTCATACGGTATTATAAGTTTATTAGCTTACCTATGTTAGAGAACAAGTGGCAAAAAGATAAGTTATATATAAAGTTGATAAAGATATTATTTACAGTTAGCTATATAATTTTATCAGTTGCACTATTATAGGTATTGTGCCAAAATAGTTACCGGATTTAAAATTTATATGATAGCGATCAATGGATAAATAGTTTTAGCGAGTAAAATCCATAAAATTAGACAGTTTTATTGCTGACAAAAAATAGAAACTTTTTATTTTACAAAAAATAGTGTTATGAATTTCTTATATATTATTATTTTTAGTTTTGTTCCCAAAGATGCACTTTTAGGGCGGAGAGATGTTGCTGTTACTTTATTGGCAGCTGCCTGTTCTTTTATCATTATATCTTCTTTGCTTTGGATTGGATACTATATGGATATAATACTGCTTAATTTATATTCTGTAGCAATTATTTTTGGAGTACCCTTTATTGCTTTTCGATGGTATTTTTTAAACCCAAGAGTATATAGAAAAAACCTTAAAAAATATGAAGCATCAAAAAAATGGGTATTAAAACTGCTTGGAATTTTATTTTGGTTTCTTGCTTTTTTTTCGCAAATGATTACAATGATGCTTATAACAAGGTTAAAAAACAGTTAATTTATATTTTTTCTTTAACAAATATCATAAAGTATAAAATCTTATTAAGACAGTCGCTTAAAAGTACTCTCGAAATCTTCCGTTTAATAATAAACATACCAATCAATATAGAGGTACGTTTAATATATTTTATTTACTTTTGGTAAACATGAATCACCAACATTAGGTATCGGAGTTTTAGGTTTTGGAGCTAATTTAACTTGAAGTAAATCAGGTGTTAGTAACCTATTTGCAGGTTTTGAGTTATCAGGTAAGACTGCTGCTATTGGGGCATAGGAGGTTCTGTAAAAATTGGATTTAATTGGAATTGGTAAAATTTATAACACTATGAAAATAATTATTAGTTTAGTATTATATGCTTTTGGTATCGCATTGGGATTTATATTATTATATCCATTTGTAAGAGGATTTCAAATTTCAATCATATATGGGATTTTCTCTTTGGCTTTATCTATTGCATCGTTAATATATGGTATTCTATTAATGAATAAAAAAAAGGAAAATAAAAGCAGAATGATTACAAGTAGATTAACCCCGTTGTATAAGTTTTATATTCCAATTTTTATTATTGAAATTTTATTATTCAATACTATTTTGCTTATATTTAATATTTATCCTGAGAATGATGATAGTGTATTTATAGTTGTTGAAGTAATACTGGTATTATGGGTATTATTTTTGCTTCCTTGTATTAAATTATATCAAATGTATCTAATAAATGATAAAATTATAGTGGATAGCTACTTTAAAGAAAAAGTGTTTAATAAAAATGAAACAAAAAATGTTCGACGGTTTTTTATATTTTTCTTCAAAATAGAACTAAAAAAGAATTCATTCATAATACTCCCAAAGATTTCAGAGTCTATGAACTTATTTGTTATTCCGAAGAGTGTTCGGGCTTTGAAAAATTTAATATGATTTTTTTGCAATTAGTATTTATCTAACAGGAATGGTACAAGATATAAATCAGAATTGTTTTTTCTCGGAATAATTTTTAATAACATGCCAAATAAGTAATCTTATGGAGTGATGTATGCAAAACCATTACCATATTATAAAAATCGATACCACCCCAAAACACACTGTCTTTTTATTTTCTATTTCATCCTGCAACAAAATGGGAGGAATATTCATTTGATAAATAAGCGAAAGCACCGTTAAAAATAAAAAAGTGGCTATTTTTGAAAGAGTGTTATGCCAACTATCTAAATTTACATATTACGTGTCTGCCACTTTTCAAAACGCCTGTTTTTTAGGATACACTCTTTGGGGTGGTATCTCAAAATTTGGGTTAATTGTAAAAAAAGGGTTAAGATGTAAAGACCCTAACCCTTTTTGTTTTATTAACCCGCATTTTGAGACTTTTGCAAAAGTAAAACTAAAATGCTAACACTTTTGAAATCTTTAATGCGCTGCATGCTATCAACTTGCAATTTTGATTGGATAATAATACGGGTTAAGCTACAATAATTCTCTATTTTTTTACGAAACGTTTAACATTTTCGCCGATTTTTATTACATAAACACCATTTTTTAAGTGTTTAATATTCATTTGTATCGTTTTGTCGGTGATGCTTCGGCTTAAGACTAATTTCCCGGATAGGTCATAAAGCAGTACGCTTTGTTTATCCGTATTAAGAGTATTCGTGCTTATGCTAATATAATCGCTTGCCGGGTTCGGGTAAATAGAGAAAGCCGCCATATTGTCGGGGTTTTGTATTCCCACAGTCGGCTCTATCACCACTTGTTCGGTAAGGATGTTGCCGTTAAGAGCCACACCATTTAAATCCGTATCAAAAGCAGCACCGGCCGGAGCCGTTATGGCACAATTATTAAGCGTAAGGCTTGCAATATCGGCAATTGAACCGTAGGCTGTACCGGTAGCTTTAAGGGTGGCATTATTTATTGTTAAATCTTCTCCTGCCGCCGCTTCGTTTCCGGCAATACCCCATTCGCCGACTGCTTCTACCTTACAGTTTGTTATGCTTAGAGGAGCCTTCATATATATTCCGGGTTGCGTTGTAGATGTTGCTGTAAGGGTGCCGGTGCCGTTTATTTCGGTAGCTTGTGTGGAAATTAAAGAAGCAATCTCCGATTCAATACTATTTGTTCCGGTAATTACTATCTTTAAACCGTCGATACCGGTGTTGTAAACAGCATATTCATTTGCTGCATTTATTGTGGCATCTTCAAGGCTCAGGGTTTTGTTTGCATCGTCATAAGTAAGAGTTCCGTCAACACCTTCTATCACGGAAAGGTCTGCGGCGTTTTCTGAATTTACTTGTGTGCCGGCTATGTAAAGCGCATAATCTGTAACGACCGAACCGTTTGGTTCTATGAGCACCTGCTCATTTACCAAACTTCCATTAAGAGCCACTCCGTGTAAGTTTTCATCGAAAGCAGCACCGGCAGGAGCCGTTATGGCGCAACTGTTAAGTGTCAGACTTTGTATGTCGGCAATAGATGCAGCTTCTGCTCCCGTAGCTTTTACGGTAGCATGGTCAATAACCAATTCTTCTCCGGATTGTCCGTCATATCCTGCAATGCCCCAATTCGTTCCAACAGCTTCTACCGAACAATTTTTTATGGTTAGTGGTGCCAGCATAAATATGCTAATAGTATTTGAAGAGTTTGCAGTAAGAGAGCCTTCACCTTCAATTTGCGTACTCACATGATTCTTTAAACAAAAAACACTTGCCGTCATGGTATTGGTTCCAATAAGTTTAATTTTAAGGTTACTAATGTTGAAATTCTCAATAGCGGCTCCTGTTTCCATTGTAGCATTGTCGAGCGTAAGGGTTTTTGTTGCATGGTTATAATTTACCGTGCCGCTTATGCCGGGCAGCACCGTAAGGTCGCCTGCATTTTCAGAACTTACCTGTTCACCGCCTATATATAGCTCATAGAATTCAAGGTTTCCTCCTTGAGTGTAGCTCCCTATTGGAAAAGGATTTGAAGCTGTCGCATTGCTTGTCTGGTCGTCATTTGCATTTATGCCGGAAAAAGTCCATTCGGCGGTATTGAAACTTGGATTTGGGGCAGAATTATTATTTCTATATGCCCAGCCGTCTAAATATTCCCATTCGGAATCGGTGCCGTCCACGCCATCCTCACCAAATAAATCAACGATAATGTCAGCAGCATTAAAAATCGCCAGTCTGTCGTCTCCATTAACATTTACCACTCCACTTTCAAAAGGTGTTAGGCTGTTGCCGAAATAAGTATTAAAGTCAGCTGTGTGGTCCACGCCTGTAATATAAATAAAATCACCCGCATTTGCACTGCCTGTTAAATTATAGTCGGATCCCCATTCCGTATTTGCATTGGTCTGATTTTTTACAGTATAAACAGACAAATCCGAAACATCATTTATTGCGTACAATTCAAGTACTTTGGGTTTGCCTCCCGGAAGAGGTCCGTCAAAAACACCTGTTATAATAAGGTCTTGTGCTTGCATATTTATTGCGAATAAAGCACTAATCATAAAAAATAAAACTTTCTTCATAATCATATATTTTTAGTTATTGAAAAATTATTTTTCTTATTCTGTCTCTGTAAGAAAATTCTAAATATTTTCCTATACTCATTCTTAAAACAGTCATTTACAACAGTAAACTCTTTGATTTTAAAAAGTTTTTTAGGTTCGTCTTTATCGTTTTCTTCCCTGAGACTTGGAATGTCGGCAGTTTGTTTGCCGGCACTATTTAATCTGTTAAAGAAATTTACATCTTTCTTTCCAAAACAAAATTAAAAAAATTAAAATAATATGCAAAGATAAGCTGCATTTTCATTTAGTTGAAGCCGTAAACCCCTAATTTATTGCAGTTTGATTTTTGATAAATCAATCTCCCTATACACTCTCTTTGGCTTTTAGCTATCAATCAACAGGAATAGGGATTTATAAAGAACATAAGAATTTTATTTGGTGGGCAGGGACAAAAGAATATTATAAGTTAAGTTATGATTTTAAAATTAAATAAAAACCGAGCAGAACAGTTAGCACTTCATTTGATTGCCGACAAGCGATTGGTTGCATGCCGGCAATTTGCACAACTTGCACCTTATCTGGTAAAAACATATTCTGTATCCGACGACAATGTGTGATTAAAAGAATAGTTTTCATAATCAAAACCTTTTAAATCGGCAAGATCGCTTAAAGCGTTTTTAATGATATAACGACTCATTAAACCCCTTGCTTTTTTGGCATATACGACAATGGTTTTAAAATCATTTCCTTTTTGTTCTTTAAAAACCGGCGTAATGATGTTTGCCTTAATTTTTTTCGGCTTAAGCGCCTTAAAATATTCGTTTGAGGCTAAATTAACCAAGGTTTTAATATTTTCCTGCGCTATATGTTCATTTATTCTGTCGCTTAATTTTTCGCCCCAAAATTTATATAAATTGTTGCCTTTTTTTGTCATAAGTTTTGTGCCCATTTCCAGACGATAAGGCAAAATCATATCCGCCGGTTTTATAATGCCGTACAAACCGGATAAAATGCGTAAATGTTTTTGGGCAAAGTCCATGTCTTTATCCGAGAAATCCTCGCTTTGCAAGCCCTTATAAACCATGCCGTCAAACATCAACACGGCGGGTGCTGCTTCCTTGCTCTTAAAAGGATATTCCCATTTTAAGTATCGTTCAAAATTTAATTCGGCTAATTTGGCATTCAGTTTCATTAATTCCGAAATTTCCTCCGGTTTGTATTTTCGCAATTCGGCAATCAAAGCCTTGCTTTCTTCCGGAAACTCAATACTTGTTGTATGCTTTATTTGTTTTTGAGGTGTTTGTAGATTTTTTGCAGGTGATAATACGATAAGCATCTTACTTTTTTTTCTTGTTTAAACTAATTCTGAATGTTGTTCCTTTTCCCAGTTCCGAGCTTTTAACAAATACTTTGCCCGAATGATAGGCCTCTATAATGCGTTTTACCAAAGACAATCCCAAGCCCCAACCTCTTTTTTTGGTTGTGAAACCGGGTGTGAAAACCGTTTTAAACTGCGTTTTGGGAATGCCTTTTCCAAAATCCCGAATATCAACGGCAACCCGGTCTTTTTTGTCGACTACGCTAATAATGATTTGTCCCTTTCCTTTCATGGCATCAACGGCATTTTTGCACATGTTTTCAATAACCCACTCAAACAAAGATTCGTTTAAGGGAATAATTAATTCGCCGGATTTGTCAAAGTTAAGGACATATTCAATATTTTTGGATGTTCTTGCCTCTAAATAAGACACGGAATTAATGATTATTTCATATAAATTCATGGGAACCAAAACCGGTGTTGAGCCAATGCCGGAAAATCGCTCGGTAATCATTTCCAAACGAGTGATGTCTTTTTGCACTTCATTGATAAGTTTTTCGTCTTCTTTTTTCAGCTTCAACAATTCAATCCATGCAAGCAAAGAAGAAATAGGCGTGCCTAATTGATGCGCCGTTTCTTTGGATAAGCCCGCCCATAATTGATTTTCGTCTGCTTTGCGCGAACTTCTGAACGCCCAATAGGCAATAAGCAAGAAAAAGCCGACAATAATAATCTGAATATAAGGATAATAAAACAAAGCTGTCAGCAAATACGAATCTTTATAATACACATAGTTTTTTTTCCCTTTTGCATATTCAACGGTAATGGGTTCGTGTTGCTTTGCCATAATTGCCAATTGCTTCATCAAATAAGCCGTGTCTGTTTCGTGTTTCGGATTTAAATTACGATGATTGATAATATGACCGTCTGCATCTGCCAAAATAACGGGGATGCTTTTGTTCTCTTCAAGAATTGAATATATGGTCGGGCTTACATTTTCATTCAAATTAATTTCCGTAAATTCTTTAACCGATTCTGCCCAAATTTTAATCCGGTTGCGTTCTTCTTTTGCAATTTGACTGACCAAATTGCCGGTATATAAAATAATTCCTATTCCCAATATAAGGGCAAGAACCAAGAGTCCTAATTTTAATACTTGTTTGCGAGAATAGAATTTCATCATAATCAACTTAAATATTAAACTGTAAACGGTTTTAATCTATATTTAGTATGCTTTTGCTTTGCAGCTTCACACATAGAAACTAAAAATCATAATAAAAATTACTTATCCCGGTGCGAATGCCGAACATAAAATAAGTTTCCTTTAAGCCGGCAGCAATTCTTCGGTCGGCGCCCGCATATAATTGCAAATGGGTTCTCGGATTTATAATGTATGAGAAATGAAGCATTTGGTGTGATACTTTTTGCTCGGGAGTATTTGCCGTGCTGCCGGAGGCATATATATCGGAAGAAATGCCCTGCCTGTTAAGCTGAACCCAATTGCAGGAAAATGACAGCGAAAGCCTTTTGAATGCAATGTTTGTGCTTGCAAACCACTCCGCAAAATTATTTCCGAAATAGGAACTTAATTCTTCATTATAATGAGTCCAAGTTTGATATTTTAAACTTTGATGTGCATAGGTTTTTGCTTGAGCAAAATTATGCTCTGCCTGTAAATGCCAGCGAAACTCCGGGATTTTTGAGAAAAAAAGGTCAAATATTTTTACCCCGGCTTGAAAAGCAAATTTTTTATCTTGGGGGTTGTCAAGAGCAATTTGTCCGTATGCTTGAATATGTTGCGAAACTTTCAGCTTGGCATTTAACCCCATTAATATATGATGTTGTGTTTTTTGCAGGCTGTTTACCGCCGTGCGAACTCCCGGAACCGGGATAAAAAAATCTGCGGGAAATCGATTGGTATATTTTGCCGTGTCTGTAGTTTGATAAAGCGCTCCCTCAAACAAGGCTATTTCAAAACGGTTTTTGTAATTATAGGAAAGATAATTAAAGGCTGCATGTTTTCTGAAATGGTAACTGTAATACACTTTTTCAAAGTCTCTAAATTGCGTAAACATGCTTGTGTATTTAAAATTTTTGAAAGAAACATTGAATTTCAAAAAAGGATAATTCATGCTGTTGTCGGATAAAAACAAAGAGCGATGCCCTTCGCCGATAAAATTTTTATCTTGCCCTAACTGAATATTTAAAAAATTATAGGGCGTAAAAGACAAATAGGCGGCAGCGGAAGAAAAATCGAACAAACTTGCATCTTTCCCATTTTTTTTAACGGCACCCTGACCGGGCACAACCAACCGCTCCCAAACTCTTGCATGAATATAGCTGCGAAAGCGAGCCTGATTTTCTCGAAAACTCGAATAGAAACTTAATTTTTTCCCAATCTGCCCTTTAAGTTCTATACCGCGCGTGTTAATAAAATAATTTGTATCGTTTTTTGGAAAAACTCGTCCGCCTTCCACAAAAAAAAGCGGATTAATCTGCAATACAAAATTCTTCTTTTCAATGAAGATAAAGTCCTCAAAAAGCAGTTTTCTGTAAAAAAAGTTCTTTTTATGTTTTGAGAAAAACCGCTTGGCTCCTTCGGTGTCATAAATAAGCGAATCAATATCAAAACAAGCCGCAATTTCCGATTGTAATAAGGGCTTAAAACCCGTATTTACGGGCTTGCTTTGCCTGTTTAACTCAAAAGCAATTTTGTCGGCATACCCGCTTCCCAAAGGCAGCATTAATTGCTGTGCAAAAAACGGCTTCGAAAGCAGATACACAATAAGAAAAAGAAAAATCGGTTTCAGTTTGAACATTGCGCTTTAAGTTTCAAATTTACAAATAGTTATCCTGCCTGTATTTAGCATCGTTTTCATTTAAAATTGCGATATAATTACGGTATCGCTCGCTGTGAATCTTTCCGGATTTAACCGCTTGTTTTACGGCACACTCCGGCTCGTGGGTATGTGTGCAGTTGTTAAACTTACACTTTTCCGCCGCTGCTTTAATTTCTATAAAGCAATCTCCGAGATGTTCTTTTATCGTTTCGTCTAAACCAAAACCCTTAATACCGGGCGTGTCAATAATGAAGCCGCCGGCAATCGGAAACATTTCAGCAAAGGTTGTTGTATGTTTTCCCTGCTCATGAAATTCGGAAATTTCTCCGGTTTTTAAATCTAAATCCGGATTGAGGCGGTTTATCAAGCTCGACTTCCCTACCCCCGAATTGCCGGACAGAACAACAACCTTTGCCGAAATTGTGTCTTTTACTTCATCGATACCCAAATTATTCGGGACAGACATTTTAATACATTTGTAACCGATGTCTGCATACATATTGATGATGCTTTCCAGCTTTTTGCTTAGCTCCGCATTATACAAATCAATTTTATTAAAAAGCAAAACCGGAACAATATTACTGTTCTCGCAAGCAGCCAACCACCTGTCAACAAACATTAAATACGTTTTCGGCTGTATCAGCGTTATCATTAAAAAAGCATAATCAATATTGGCGGCAATAATGTGCGTTTGCCGAGAAAGATTGGTTGATTTTCTGACAAGGAAATTTTTACGCTCTTTTATTTTGCTGATAATCCCAAAATCTTCGTCTTTTTGCATCGTAAAATAAACAATGTCTCCTACCGCCACCGGGTTTGTCGTCATAAATTCTTTTGTCCTGAACTTCCCTCGTATTTTACAAAGAATCCTATCCGCTCCGGATTGCAGCAAATAATTACTGCCGGTTGATTTTATGACAACCCCTTGCTTCATTTGTTTATGTTTATAGTTTTCAAAGGTCAGTTTATGAAATTATGAATTATTTACTCTTTTCCTTTTAACATGGGAACAAAAATAAAAGTTCCGTGCTTTTCCGTCTTATACTCCTTGTCGGAAATTTTAATTATTTTAAGCATATCCTGCGAATATCTGCTGCCTGCGGGAATAACCATAATTCCTCCGATTTTTAGTTGTTCCAGCAAAGCTTCCGGCACCGACGGCGCACCGGCAGTTATCAGTATTTTATCAAAAGGCGCATAAGTCGGCAAACCTTTGTAGCCGTCTCCATAATAGCAATAAGGAAAATAGTTGAGTTTGCGCAACAAAATTTGTGCTGATTTGTATAATATCTTATGCCTTTCAATGGTAAAAAGTTTTGCGCCCATTTCAAGCAAAACAGCCGACTGATAGCCCGAACCCGTTCCGATTTCTAATATTTTGTCGTTTTTTTTAACTTCCAATAAGGATGTTTGAACCGCTACAGTGTAGGGCTGTGAAATAGTTTGGTCTGCCGCAATCGGAAAAGCATTGTCGGCATAAGCGCGTTCTTCAAAACCTTTTGCCATAAAAAAATGACGCGGTATCGCATTCATTGCACTTAATACCTTTTCGTCTTTAATTCCTTTGTCTCTTAAAGAATCAATCAAAATTTGTCTTAAACCTTTGTATCGAAACGAATCTGTCATAAAACCAAACTAATAATGTTGCGAAAATAAAAACAATCGGCTTTTTATTAAATAATCCGATAAAAAATATCTTTTTTTGCAATCATTTTTAAGATTATTCGTTTAGAATAAAAAAGATATATTTCGGAAAAACTTTATTATTTTTCATGAATAAAAAACGACAAAGGCTAATTTATATTTTTTTCGATTATCTGAGTGCATTAACTGCTTGGTTTTTGTTTTTTTATTATCGAAAAATATATATTGAATCGGCAAACTACGGCTATTTAATTCAGATTGAATACAGCCGCACTTTCGTTTTGGGTTTGTTTGGTATTCCGCTTTTTTGGATTTTTTTGTATGCTGTATTCGGATATTATTCCAATATATTAAAAAAATCTCGATTGCTCGAACTTGGGCAAACCTTAATCAGTACTTTCATCGGCATAATAATCCTGTTTTTTATACTTATATTGGATGATGTTGTTTTTTCATACAAAAATTATTATAAGTCGATACTTGTTTTATTCTTCTTGCATTTTATCCTTACTTATATTCCCCGATTAATCATTACTTCAATAACCCATTATAAAATAAAGACCGGAAAAATAGGGTTTAATACACTTCTAATCGGCAGCAACGGACAAGCTTTGAGCTTATATAAAAAATTAACTTCCGGAGTCGAAAATCAAGGCTATAAGTTTGTGGGTTTTATTAATATCTACAACAAAAAAGACCCCACTTTAAGCAAGCATTTAAAACATCTCGGAACTTACGACAACATTATTGACACGATAAAAGAATATAAAATCGAAGAGGTTATTGTTGCCATAGAATCTTCCGAACATCAAGAGATTGAAAAAATATTATACAAACTCCAAAAAGTGAATGTTATAACGAAAGTTATTCCTTCGCTTTTTGATGTATTAACCGGAAAAGTAAGGATGTCGGGTTTTTTGAATGCGCCGCTGATTATTATTTCTCATACGATGATGCCCTCATGGCAAAAAAACATGAAACGCATTTTGGATATTGTGCTTTCATTTTTTGCTATGGTTGTATTGTCGCCGGTTTATCTTTTTACGGCAATTGCCGTAAAAACCGGGTCAAAAGGTCCGGTTTTTTATACGCAAGAACGTATCGGCATACACGAAAAGCCCTTTAATATCATTAAATTCCGTTCCATGTATGTCGGTTCGGAAAAAAACGGTCCGCAACTTTCTTCCGAAAACGATAACAGAATTACCAAGTTCGGAAAATTTATGCGCAAAACCAGATTGGACGAGATACCGCAATTTTTCAATGTCTTGAAAGGCGATATGTCGCTTGTGGGTCCGCGTCCGGAACGCAAATTTTATATTGACAAAATTGTTGAAAAAGCCCCGCACTTTCTTAACTTGTTGAAAGTTAAACCCGGGATAACTTCTTGGGGGCAGGTAAAATTCGGCTATGCCGAAAATATCGACCAAATGATAAAACGTTTAAACTACGATATTTTTTATATCGAAAATATGTCTTTATATTTGGATTTTAAAATTATGATACACACCGTTTTGGTCATTTTGAGACGAAGCGGAAAATAAAATCCTAATTATCAACTTGTTAATGTATTCTAACAATGAACAGCCGAAATTATAAAAAAATTAATATCATTACGGCATGGATTACTTTTGCCCTTGCTTTTATCACTTATTATTTAACGGTTGAGCCTACCGTAAGCCTTTGGGACTGCGGAGAGTTTATTGCCTCATCGTATAAACTGGAAGTAGGGCACCCGCCCGGCGCGCCGGTTTTTATGCTTTTGGCTCGTTTTTTTGCCTTATCTTCCTCATCGGTGCAAGATGTGGCTTTTATGATTAATTTGGTTTCCGTAACGGCAAGTGCCTTTACCATTTTATTCTTGTTTTGGACAATCACCTACTTTGCGGAAAAACTAATGTTTAAAAAAGAAGCTTTTAATGCAAGCAATGCGTGGCTTGTATTGGTAAGCGGTGTTGTCGGTTCGCTTGCTTATGCCTTTTCGGATACTTTTTGGTTTTCTGCCGTTGAAGCGGAAGTATATGCAAGCTCGTCTTTGTTTACGGCTGTTGTTTTTTGGGCAATACTAAAATGGGAAGCCGTTGCCGATGAAAAATATGCAGACCGATGGCTTGTATTAATTGCCTTGCTTATGGGTATCTCAATCGGGGTGCATTTATTAAATTTACTTGCCATTCCCGCCATTGCTTTTATTTATTATTTCAAAAAATATAAAACAACAAAAAAAGGCATTTTCTATGCTTTTATGCTTTCCGTTCTTATCCTTGCCTTTGTCATGTACGGCATCATTCAAGGTTTTGTTAACTATGCCTCAAAACTCGAACTGCTTTTTGTAAATTCCTTCGGAATGCCCTATAACAGCGGACTGTTTGCCTTTATTATTTTAGTTTTCGCTTTGTTAATCTTCGGCATATATTTTACTTATAAAAAGAAAAAAGTTTTGTGGAATACCGTTTTTACCATGATTACGGTTATTCTAATCGGTTATTCCTCTTTTGCCGTCATTATGATTCGCTCCTATGCCAATCCGCCCATGGACGAAAATAATCCGGAAAATGTTTTTGCCCTGCTTTCTTATCTCAACCGGGAACAATACGGCTCTCGACCTTTGTTCTATGGAAATTATTATGATGCCGAATTTGAACGCGATGCACGCGGAGACATAAAAGCAAATAAACGTTATACTTATATTCCGGAAAACGGAAAATATACAAAAATCGAAAAAGTAAACCCGGAATATTTATACAAATCCTCCGGAAAAACAATTTTCCCCCGCATGTACAGCAGGAATAAAAATCATATATCGGCATATCAAACATGGGGCGGTATAGAAGCAGGCGAAAAACCTTCGTTTTCAAATAATTTAAAGTTCTTTTTTAAATACCAATTGGGACACATGTATTTCCGGTATTTTATGTGGAACTTTGCAGGAAGACAAAACAATTATCAATCCTACGGAGATATTTTTAAAGGAAACTGGATAAGCGGCATTCCTTTTATAGATGCCATATTTTTAGGAAGCCAAAAACAACTTCCCGATAAAATCAAAAACGAAAAAAGCCGCAATGCTTATTATATGCTGCCTTTTATTCTCGGAATACTGGGTCTTGCCTTTTCTTTTGCAAAAGACAAAAAGAATGCTTCGGTCATTGCTTTGCTGTTTTTCTTTACGGGAATTGCCATTGTCATGTATCTTAACCAAACACCCTATCAACCGCGCGAAAGAGATTACGCCTACGCCGGCTCTTTTTATGCTTTTGCAATATGGATAGGCTTGGGTGTTTTGGCAATTTTTTCCTATTTTCAAAAGAAATTAAACCCGAACAAGGCACTCATAATCAGCGCATTACTCACTATCCCGATACCCATTCTCATGGCAGAACAAAATTGGGACGACCACGACCGCTCAAACAGATATTCCGCACGCGATTTTGCCGAAAATTATTTGAACTCATGCGACAAAAACGCCATTTTATTTACTTACGGCGATAATGATACCTTTCCTTTGTGGTATTTGCAAGAAGTGGAAGGAGTGCGAACCGATGTTAAAGTGGTTAATTTAAGTTTGCTGGGAACCGATTGGTATATCGACCAACACAAGAAAAAAACCTATGAAGCCGAAGGCGTTCCTTTTAAAATGACACACGACAAATATCGGGAAGGAAAGCGTGAAGCTATTTATGTAACCGATGATCCGGAGTTTTTTATTGAAGAAAAATACGAGGCAAATTATTTAAAATATCAAAAGACTTTCAATGCACTGAAAAAAGAACTTTCGGCACTTATTTCAAAGTCTGAATATTCAAAACAAAACGCAACAGAGTTTGACAGTTTTAAAAACAGCCTCGACACACTTTCTTTCAGTAAATTTCTTTCGATAGTTGCCTCTGTAAGCAATAAAGATTTTATTGCAAACTATAAAGTGAATAAGGAAAATTTTGAACTGTTTTACGATAAGATAAAAAACTTGGCGGACAGTATTTCAATCAGCGCACTTCCTTTACAAGTTGCCATGAGTTTTATGGCTTCCGATGATGAAAAAACACAATTGCAAACCTCAAGCGGAGAAAGAATTAACTATATTCCCTCTAAAAAACTTTCATTAAACGTTCCTTGGCCCGATGCGGCAAAAAACGGCCGATTTACAAAAAAAGAGCTTGCCATGTTTGAAAAAAATATAGAGTGGAATTTAAGTTCTTCCTACATCTATAAAAATGATATGGCCGTACTGGAAATTATTGCTCAAAATAACTGGAAGCGTCCCATATATTTTGCCACAAGCGTTCCGACCTCTCATTACAACGGTTTGAATGACTTTTTAAGGCTCGAAGGCTTTGCTTTAAGGCTGGTTCCTTATAAAACAAAAGCCGGAGAAAGCTATATTAATACGGAAATAATGTATGAGCTGCTTATGGAAAAAGCAAAATGGGGAAATATCGATAAAGAAAATATCAATATCGACAACTTCATAAAAAGAACCGTTCGGATTATGGACATCAGGCAAACTTTTGCTTTGCTTGCAAAGGCGCTTTTAAACGAAGGCAAAACCCAAAAAGCCGTTAAGGTGCTCGACCGCTGTATGGAAGTGCTGCCGGAACATAACTTTATGTATGATTTCGGGGTTTTTGATATTGCTGAAGCCTATTATCAAGCCGGAGAAATGCAAAAAGCCAATGCTATTATTGAGATTGTGTATAAAAACGCCAAGCAATATGCAGCTTATTACAAAAGTTTTTCGCCACGTTTCAAAAGCAACACCCGGCAAGAACGCACAGAGTTGATTGCCATGGTAAATCAATTTGCCAATCTATCCGTAAAATATCAACAAAAGGATATAGCCGAAAAACTTTTAAAGTTTGTTTATGCAAACAGTTATTCTAAACCTGTATAACGTATCATTCTTTATCGGTTTTTCCGGTTTTTTATTATTTGCGATAGCTTTTGAATTTATTATGTTCGTACGCATAAAAACCTTAGTAGAAATAAACACATAGAAAAAAATAAACCTTATTTTTTTATTGCTAAAAGCCAAAGAGCAAGAGCCAATTAAACAAAGAGCGCAATTGCAAATTCCCTCTTGGAGAAGAGGGTGCAGGGAGATTGATTTTTTAGAATTAAAACATTACAAGACAACAACTTGCAAGTTTATCTAAATAAACTTATTCATCAAGTAGTTCAATTAAGTCCGGCCTTTTAATTTTTGCAAAAGTTTCGAGATGCGGGCTAAAAAATATTTGCGAATATTTTTTTCGGAATATAATTTCTTTCAACTTATATTTGCAGACTTATAATTTTTATCCCAAAAAATCGTTCAGTCGTAAATTGAACTCTGAAGTTAATGAAAAAACAACTAAAAAAAATAATCCAAATCATCCTCTTCATGTCGGTAGGCGTATTGATTTTTTGGCTTGTTTACAGAAAGCAAGATATGAGCGGATTAAAAGAAGCACTGTTGAAAGCAGATTATTTTTGGATTTTTCTTTCATTGGTAATGGCTTTATTAAGTCATATCAGCAGAGCCGTCCGGTGGAATATATTGCTTCAACCCTTGGGCTATAAACCCAAAGTCATTAATTCGTTTTTTTCGGTAATGATTATGTACCTTTCAAATATGCTTATTCCCCGCTCCGGCGAGCTTGTGCGATGCGGCGTAATGAAAAAAGTTGAAGATATTCCCGTGTCAAAACTTATCGGCACCGTAGTGATAGAAAGAATAATTGATTTTGTTATGCTGTTCATATTCTTGGCAATTGTTCTATTTACGCAAATGCCGATTATTTTGGAACTACTCGGTAAAAATCCCGAATTAAATACAAATCTTAAAAACTTAATGTCTTCAACACCTGTTATTGTGGGGATTTTACTGTTTTTTGCCTTGCTCTTTATTGTTTTATTCAAACTAAGGCATAAAATAAAACATTTAAAAATATACGAAAAAATACGCGAAACGGTAAAAGGCTTTGCCGACGGGATCAAAAGTATTTTAACAATGAAAAGACGTGCAGCTTTTATTGCGCATTCTTTTTTTATTTGGATCATGTATTTTTTAATGATTTATGTTGTGTTTCGAAGTTTTCCCTTTACGGAACATTTAGACATACTTGCCGGTTTAACCGTATTTGTGATGTCTGCCTTTGGCATGGTTGCCCCCTCGCCGGGCGGCATTGGCACATGGCATTTTATGGTTATACAAACCTTAACGGTTTTTGGCATTTCAAAAGCTAATGCCGGAATTTTTGCCTTTGCTTCGCACGAATCTATGACATTAATGATGATTATTGTCGGCGTATTGTCCGTTATCATGCTTCCGATTGTTAATAAAAAAGAAAATGCGAAATAATTTTTGCATTTAAAAAATATAGATTACCTTTGCAGTCCTTTAAACGAAAAGTTCTACTATATAAAAATATATTGCGAGGTGGAGCAGTTGGTAGCTCGTCGGGCTCATAACCCGAAGGTCGCAGGTTCAAGTCCTGCCCTCGCTACTCAAAAAAACTCATTGATTATTTATTTTTCAATGAGTTTTTTTTTATACCATACTTAACCCTTATAGAAATAAACACATAGAAGAAATCAACCTTATTACTTTATTGCGATACCCGTCCAAAAAAGTGTGTCTGGATACGAAAAAGTTTCCAACAATTTAACAAGTTTGCATCATCATTATAATAAACTTAAAAATTGAAGGAAACT
>PDWI01004870.1_pt1 | contig 19457 bp, 12 predicted proteins | sample 1430891 | NCBI WGS metagenome assembly PDWI01 (sample SAMN01162508, study PRJNA174530) | Oral metagenome, whole genome shotgun sequencing project. | biome: Marine environment; feature: Marine mammal; material: Swab sample of the gingival sulcus; isolation source: swab sample of gingival sulcus...
GCCGAATTTAGTTTGTTAAGCAGAGATTATTTTATGACCGCCGAAGAGTATTACGATGTGGTTAATACAAGAATAAAGCATTTTGTTGACGAATATCCCAACAGGCATTGGTTGTCGTGGAATTATGCCGACTATAAGGCGTATCAAAAACTAAAATAAAAGAATAAAGGGCTGTTCGGATTTTGAAACAGCCCTTTTGGGTTAAATATAGTGTTATTTATCGGAGAGATACGTAACGTAAATTCTTGAGAATTATTTAGGTTCGTTATTGGTGAAAAATTGGTAAACGGATTTCTGATTGCGTTTGTTTACGCTAAGGTGTAGTTTGTTGTTTTTATAAACCAAATAATGGTAATCTTTTCCTGTCAGTTGAGAGCTTGTAACTTTGGGAAATAGATTGGATTCGCAACGGTATAGAGTGTATTCATCTCGTTGTGCAATTAAAACCATCGGCTTTTCATTTCCGTCTGTAAATGATTTTAAATGATTGCTTGAAATAACATTTGCATAATGTGTCGTGTATGCATCTAAATTTTCACTGTTTTTTACATTTGCCATTGACAAGCTGCTTGTCACTAGCAATAATCCCATGATTATATTTTTCATTGTTTAATTAATTTTCTGATGCAAAAGTATAGGACAAAAGGCATAGAAACCGTTAAGTCTCATTTAAATTAAAACTATCAAACTGTTAAAAGAATTGTGGGATTGTTAAAAAAGCTTTAATTCCGGTTAGTTTATTTCTTTTTTGATAAAGCCTTTTTGTTTTAAATCGTTCATTTGAAGAAAACCGACCTTTAAATCTTCGGCTCGGCGAATGATGGTTTGGCTGGCTTTATGATTGACATCGGCAATGTTGAAATTGGTAATTAAAACCGACCTTGCATTGATGCCGAAATCATCGTCAAGAGCACCGAGTTTATACAAATCATCTTCCAATTTTTCTTTGACATGAATAGGACTGAAATATGCTTTACACTCAATCAAATAAATTTTATTTTGATACATAAAAACAACGTCGTATTCATTGTTGCTCAAATGATTCTTTATGCGAACTTTCATTGCAATTTCATCGTTGCTCAGATGCAGTGTCGATTTTATTTGATAGTAAATGTATTCTTCAAACCAACCTCCGCTGTAAAAACTTTTATCGTGTTTTGAGCGATGTTTAAATGCTTTTTTTATTTCCGGTATTTCGTCGATGTTGTTGTTGGTTGCTACACATTGATTGAAAAGTTCGGTAGCAATGCGATTGTCTTTTAAGTTGTGTTCCTGAAACTTAATTTTTAGTCCGTAAGCGGTTAAATATTCCTTTAACGAAATTTTTGTTTTAAGCTCAAATTCAGGTTGGTTTAGTTTGGGATAAATTTGTTGATAGTAGTTTTTACCAATGTACTTGTAAATAATTTGGGCATTTTCAAATTGCGAAAAGAAATCTAAACATGCAATAGACATTAATTTAGTTCCGCCGGTAATGTTTACAATGTATGTTTCGTTTTTATCCCACGCTTGTTTGCTTAAGGCTTGTGTGATATTGGTTATGGAATTGGGTTTTACCATTATTTTGGTAACTTCTTGCATTTTTAAATGACAAGCCATCATAACCCAAGTACTCCGATTGTCGTCGGGGTTTTCCATGTCTTTGGTGGTAACAAAAATGTGTCGAGTATCCTCATCAGAAAACTCTTTGATGATTTCAATGTTGGGCATGGTTTCCCAACCAATAAGCGATACTATGGTTTGCGACATCTAAAAATAAAACATTAAAAGTGATCCCGAGAGGACTCGAACCCCTATCATAAGAACCGGAATCTTACATTCTATCCAGTTGAACTACGGGACCAAATTTTTTTAGTCTTAAAATTACCTTATGAAACGATACATTATTTTAGTGATGTTGGGTTTTGTTTTGGGAGCAATTCCAATTTATGCACAAGACAAAGAAGAGTTGGGTTATCAATTGCTTTATGCTGCTGATGCAGGAGAGGTTGAGCAAGTAAGGGTTGCTCTTTTAAATGGAGCTCCGGTGGATTTTAGTACACCCGAAGGAGTAACGTCTTTAATGTATGCGTCGGCAGCCGGTTATGTTGATGTTGCAAACGTTTTGATAGAAATGGGTGCAGATGTTAATGCTAAACCTTTCAATTCTCGTCGTTCGGCTTTAGTGGCTGCGGTTGAAAACGGGCAGGTTGAGGTTGCGGAGCTACTCATTCGTAAAGGAGCTGAAATAACTTACATTGATAATTCCGGTGCATCGTTGTTGCACATTGCAGCAGGTTCAATGGTTTGGGAAATGACCGATTTATTGCTTTACTATGATTTTCCCGTAGAAATTATTGATAACAGGAAACGCACACCGCTTCATTATGCTTCGTCTTACGGTTTTGATGCAAATGTTCGGGTTTTACTTACCAACGGTTCAAATGTTAATTCGCTTGATGACGAGGGAAATGCAGCCATTCATTATGCGGTTTCTAACAATTATTTAAGAGTAGTGAAAGAGTTGGTAAAGCATGGAAGCAAGGTAAATGTAAAAAATGATAAAGGTTTGTCTCCTTTGGATTTAGCCGCCTTAAATGGTAACGATTCCATTGTCCGGTATTTATTGGAACAAAAAGCCGAAATAAACAATAATATTTCTCAGGGTGTTAATACGTTGATTTTGGCTCGTAAAAGTGGAAATCGTGCTTTGGTAAAATCTTTAAAAGAAAAAGGGGCAAAGTTTAATTACAAGCCGTATTTTAATGCCGTGAACTTTGGCTTCTCTATCAATACAAATTTTGACGACGTTTACATGGTAGGTGCTTTGGGAGCACATGAAGCTAAATACAATGTTGATGTAGATTTCGTTTTTGGTAGTCGTGTTTCCAAGTATCAGGTTTTGTATAAAAAAGAACCGAACTATTACGAATATTATTGGGAGAAAAGAAGCTTTGCTGCTTTGGGAGTTACCAAGCATATTGATTTTTTAAATATCGCATCAGATTCGAAATTGGGCGTTGATGTCGGAATGTTTCAGGCAGTGTCGTGGAGTGAAAATATTGGAATGTCGGAAATTCCTCCATACGCTTATCCAAGAGCCTATCGTGTGGGACTGTCTTTGAAATATGAAAATGTAAGGTTCGGGTTTCATTACGATTATATGAAATTTCCATTGTATGATTATTCGCCTTCTCGATTTAATTTTGAAATAAAATATCACTTGTTTTTTAGAAATAATCTTGAAAATCATTTGACTTTATGAAAAGAAATTGGATAAATATAAGTTTAGCGATTGTAAGCGTTTTAATTCTTTCTGTATTGGTGGGTTGTAGTGGTAGTTATCAGGTTGATTGTGACAGTTGTTTGGAAGAGAAGCCTCAGTTGAGTGATTTAACCATTTATTTTTCTGAAAGTATTTCCGATTCGGTACATTTGGTAATATATCGGGGATATGCCGGCGAAAATATGGTTGAATGGGATACTTATGCTAAAAAATCACCGTATATTTTGCCCGAAACACCTATCGATTTTTTGTATTCGGTAAGAGCAACTTACCTTGTTGATAGCGATACAGTTGTTGTGGTTGATGCCGATAAATTGGAAACAAAATTTGTTTCAGAGGTTTGTGGCGAAGATTGTTATATCTTGAAAGGCAATGTTTTGCACGCCGAGTATAAGAAGCATAGGTAATGTCCTAAGCTCCGTCAGTTGATTTACTACTTACTGCTTAATCACGTGTTTTGAAAAAGACGCATTGTTAATGTAAACCCTTAGTACATAAAATCCCGCAGGTAAATGTGCTATGGAAAATTGTTGAACACACTCCGTAAGAATAAGTTCACCGGTAGAATTGTACAATTCTACTTTTTGTATTTTATCGTTACCAATAATATTTAGCACATCAGATGTAGGGTTGGGATAAATATGTATTGTATTTTCACCAATGGCATGCTCATCAATTTCAACAAATCCGTTGCAAGGATTACTGCTGTCGTTGTTCCATTGGGCAGACTCGTCTTTTTCCCAACCGTCAGCCACTTCGGGAATAAATCCGTCGTCAACCTGAATGCAGGTTAAATCAGGATTGCTAACAGCATTAAATTCAGTGATGTATCCGTTGTTTCCGTTGGCTGCATACAAGTTTGTTAATGCGTTGACTTCACAGTTTAAGTGTTTTAATGAGTCTAAAGCCGTTACGTCTAACTCGGTTAATTGGTTGTTTGAGCATATTAATGTTTTAATTTTATTGCAGTTGTCAATATTTAATGTGTTTAGTTGATTGTTCTGACACCAAAGTTTTTCCAAAGCACTGTGATTATTCAAATCTAGCTCGGTTAAACCATTACCTTCGCAATTAAATTCAACCAAGGCGGTGTTTTGAGATAAATCTAAACTTGATAAGCTGTTTCCAAAAGCAAAAAGTTCTTTTAGTAATGGATTGTTGCTTGTGTTTAACTCGCTGATGCCGTTAGACGCACACCAAAGGTATTCAAGATTGGGATTGTTTGTAATGTCTAATTCCGAGATAGAGTAATTAAATCCGCACAAAAGCTCTTTTAATGCAGAATTATTGCTGACATCTAAACCTTCTAAACTATTGAATTCACACCAAAGAATTTCTAAATTAGGATTGTTTGATACGTCTAAACTTTCCAAGCTATTATCATCGCACCACAATACTTTTAGTGCCGAATTGTTTGAAAGGTCAATGCTTTCCAGATTGTTGTAATCACAGATGAGTTTCTCTAAAACCGGATTTTCCGATACATTCAAGTCGGTAATTTTAGATGAAGAGCAGTTGAATCCTGTAACATTGCCATATATTGTAATGGTCTGATTGGTTATGGTGTAATCCAATGTGTCCATTCCAAAAGCGGTAATTCCCTCGTTGTCTTCTTGTATGCTGTTGTTGTTAAGGTCTATCCATATATTTGACTGGTCGGCAGTAGGAGCGTCAAACGATAAAGAGAGTGTTTCGCCTGTTGATTTAGAGGTTGTAAAAGTCATTTTACTTTGTGCCGATAGTGTATATGCACTTGTTAAACAAAGTACTGTACATAACAATTTTGAAAAATTCATGGTCATAACATTTCGTTTTAAAAAGAGAATGCAAACTTAATAAAAGAAGATAAATTATCAATAATTATTCTAAATAAAATGAATGTTTAAAAAAGTTGACCGTTTTCGTATTGTAAAACTAGAAATTCAATGTTTTTATCTTCGCCTTTGGGGTCGTATTTGGCTTTTAAGTCGTTTCCGAACAATCGGGCAATGCCTTGAAATGTTCCGGCAAGTAAACCACCTCGAAATTCTTTGATAATATCAAAACTTGTACTTCCGGTTTCTCTGTCAAGTAGTTTTACCAACAATAAACCTTGCGACATGGTTAAGCCTCTGAGTTCTTTCTCGTACACACGTCTGAATTCTTTTTCTCTTTTTCGAATGTATTTTCGTTTGTCGCGTTTTCCCGAAATGTTAGCCAAATTTTTTTCCACGTCTTCCATGGTCGAAGCCATAAGTTTAGCGTAGGGATAAACTCGTTTGAAATTGCGGACAAGTCTGTTGTAGCGCCTTTCTTCGGCTTTGTTTTTAAATGTTGGTTGAGGTGCAACATAAACTTGTTTCATTAAAATAACGGGGTTACTGCAATTAACAATAAGGCTATCTACATTGATATTATTTTTGTAATACTTGGGCGTTTGTGCATTGCTGTATTGTATAGAAAAAAATAAAACAATAAATAAAATAATATTAGAAAATAGCTTTAACATACGTTTATGTTTCTTTATCTTTGATAAATTTTAACCAAAAAGTGTACCAAATATTCAATGAAAAGAGATTTTCAATCCATTTTGTATTGGTTGATATTATTGATACTTAGTTTAATATGGGGCAGTAGCTTTATATTGATGAAATACGGATTGCGGAGTTTTTCTTATGGACAGGTTGCCGGATTTCGTATGTTTATTGCCTTTATTACACTTTTGCCTTTCGCTATAAAAAATTTGGGCTTAATAAAACGCTCCAATATTATTCCGCTTTTAACTGTTGCTTTTGTTGGTAATTGTATTCCTGCTTTTTTGTTTACCATGGCAGAAACTCGTATCGACTCTTCGCTTGCCGGTATGCTAAATGCACTTACTCCGTTTTTTACTTTAATGGTAGGAGCATTGTTTTATCATACCAAATTGAAAGGTGGACGTGTTGTCGGGATTTTTCTTGGGTTGTTAGGCTCTGTTTTGTTAATTCTTGATAATGCAAACGGAGTAAATTTCAATGCTTGGTCTTTATTGGTTGTGCTTGCAACCTTAATGTATGGAGTAAACATTAATAATGTTAAAGCCAAATTATCCGATTTAACGGGTTTGCAAATAACGTCTTTGGCATTTTTTATGGTAGGACCGGTGGTTATACTGTATCTTTTAACAACCAATTTACCCGAAACCTTTGCACAACCTAATGCTTGGACAGATTTCTTTTATGTGTTTCTGTTAGGTTTTTTGGCTTCGGCATTTGCCGTTGTGTTGATAAATTACCTTATCCTAAGAACTTCTGCTATATTTGCATCTTCTGTTACTTATTTAATACCCATTGTTGCCGTAGGGTGGGGATTAATTGACGGAGAAGTTATATTTTTGAGGCATTATATCGGAATGACTTTGGTGTTGTTTGGTGTATATTTGGTAAATAAGAAATTGAAAAAATGATAAAATTACATGATTGGCGTGCTTATGTAATGTCTGCTTTGGGCGGACTTATTATGAGTTTTGGTTTTACTCAATGGCACATTGGTTGGGTTGTTTTGGTGGGATTGATTCCTTTCCTTTTGGTTGAAGATTATGTGTATCAAAACCGAAATACCATTTCTTCATCCGGATTTTTTCTTCGTTTGTTTGTCGGAATGTTTGTTTGGAATACCATTTCGGTTTTTTGGGTGTGGTTCTCAACCCCAATTGCCGGAGTTATTACCGTATTCTGGAACTCAATTGCCATGAGTTTACCTTTTTTACTTTACCACAAAGTGCGTTTGCGTTTACCTAAAAAAGAGTCGTATGTGGCATTGGTTGTATTTTGGTTGAGCTTTGAATTTATTTATTTGAGAGTTATTATGGCTTTTCCGTGGCTTTTGTTGGGTAATGCTTTTGCAAACAATGTCCGTTGGATACAGTGGTACGAATTTACCGGAGCTGCGGGAGGTACACTTTGGGTGCTTATCCTTAATTTGTTGTTGTTTGAACTTTATAAAACCTATACGCAAAGCAAAACAAATATTAAACGCCAAAGAAATCTTATCATGGTTACTTTGGTAATGTTTCTTGTGCCATTAACAGCTTCACACATTCGGTATTTTACTTACAAGGAAAAAGGTGCAGATTATGATGTGTTGGTTTTGCAGCCCAATGTTGACCCTTATCAGAAGTTTCATATTTCAAAAGAAGAGCAACTGATTGACATGTTAGAACTTACCGATTCGTTGATGGATGATGATGTGGATTATGTTGTTTTCCCCGAAACGGCTATTCCTTTGTATCTCAATGCCGATTCTGTGTTTTTTGAGGAACACCCTGTCATTCGATTGATGCGGAAATACATCAATGCAAATCCCAATGCCCATTTAATTGTCGGATTAACTTCACGTGATTTTTATTTTTCGGAAGAAGAACGTTCGGAAACCTCTCACCCTTACGATAATTTCTGGTTTGATGAATACAACGTTTCGTATCAATTGGACACTACGGGGTTACAGCAAAAATACTATAAGTCAAAGTTGGTGCCGGGCGTTGAAACTTTACCTTGGGTTGAAGATATTAAATTTTTAAACGATTTGATTATTAATTTGGGAGGCTCGCGAAACAGCTTAACCCCTCAAAAACATCGGTCGGTATTTAGGCATTCTCAAGATTCTGTTTCTGTCGGTACTCCCATTTGTTACGAAAGTATTTACGGCGAATTTGTTTCGGGATTTGTGCGTAAAGGAGCTAACTTTTTGTTTATTATGACCAATGACGGTTGGTGGAGAGATACACCCGGATACAAGCAACATGCAATGTTTGCTCGCATACGTGCCATTGAAAACAGGCGTTCTGTCGGTCGTTCTGCCAACACCGGAATTTCCATGCTGATTAATCAACGCGGTGATGTTTTGCAATCGCGTGGTTGGTGGAAAAGAGATGCTATTCGCGGTAAACTTAAATCCAATGACGAATTAACATTTTATTCAAAATACGGGGATTATTTCGGGCGTATTGCTTTGTTTTTATCCGTTATGATTTTATTGCATTTGATTTCATATACCTTGTTAAAGAAAAAAGAACAGTAAGTTAAAAGTTAGAAAGTAAAAAGTAAATGGAGCCAACAGCGAACACCTATTTCTTCTAGCTTTACGAACTTTCTTCCCGATAGCTATCGGGATTATGAACTTATTTTGTATTAATCGTCTAATGTTTCGAGAAAAAATATGTTACACATAGGGTCAACGTATAAAAAAATTGAACATAACGAAAATATGTGTACTTTTGTGGAAATTTAAAATTTATAAAAACATGAAAAATTATTTAATTTTAGTAATGAGCTTAGTTGCTCTGTTTGGACTTAATGCACTATATGCACAAAATGTAAATATCCCTGATGCGAACTTTAAGCAGGCTCTTTTAGATCATTTCCCTACAATAGACACTGATGGTGATGGTGAAATTTCTGTTGCAGAAGCAGAAGCGTTTGATGGTGCAATGGATATAAGTTATAAATCTGTTTCCGATTTAACAGGGCTAGAAGCTTTTGTTAATATTAAAGAATTAACTGCCGGTTTTAACTTCTTGAGTGGAACATTAGATTTTTCTGCGAACACAAAATTAGAACGTTTATTGTGTCGTGGTAATGAAATAGATGCTGTAAGTCTTATCGCAAATACTAAGTTGAAACGATTAGATTTAGCGAATAATAAATTAAAACAGTTAAAACTTTCCGCCAACACCCTTATCGAAAGATTATGGATACAAAGTAATGAAATTGAGGCTTTAGATTTGATCAATTTAACACATTTAGAGCATTTTGTTGCTGATGACAATAAACTTTCAGACTTAGATTTTTCTAACAATGAAAACTTGCTAACTGTTGGAGTTCAGAATAATGAATTAACAAGCATTGATGTTTCAAGCAACCATTCACTTTATCTTTTAAATGCTTGGAATAACAAGCTTACAAGTGTAAATGTAGCCAATGGAAATAATGCAAATATAAATAGAATGAAAGTTGAAAATAACCCTAATTTAACATGTATTCAACACGATGAAGGTTTTAATCCGGAGTCGATTCCTTGTACTGAGCAAGGTGGTTGGTGTAAAGATGAAACTGCCCAATGGAGTACAAATTGTTCTTCGGGTGTTGAAGAAATGATGGCGAACACTGTAGAGTTGTATCCAAATCCTACACAAAACAATGTTACTGTACTATTGGAAAATGCAGATTTTCACCATGTAGAAGTATATAATACACAAGGTACACAAGTTCTACTAAGCACTGATAATACGTTTAGCATGCAAGATTTTAGTGCCGGTGTTTATTTTGTGAAAATTGTAAATAAAGCCGGAGATATGACATACAAAAAACTTATCAAAGAATAAGTTTGTCAATAATATTTAAAATAAAAATGGCTCAGAGTTTTTCTCTGAGCCATTTTTATTTTAGCAATGCGAGTTTCTTGCTCAATAGAAGAGAATATAAGAAACAGAGAAAAGGAAGAATCCTATGGTTTAGACCGTAAAAAGCAAATTCCAAATTCCATTTTTCAGGGTTTTGTTTTGTTGAAGAATGAGTTGTTTCTTTGAATTGTAGGTGTTTATGTGTTTTTGAATGTGAAAAATTAAAGGTGGTTTAGCAAAAGCTCGTACCACCTTTCAAGTTATGATTAGAACAATCCGGTAATGTTACCTTCATTGTCAATGTCGATGTTTTCAGCCGATGGAATGCGAGGTAAACCCGGCATACGCATAATGTCTCCGGCAATAGGAATAATAAATCCGGCTCCGGCTGCAATTTCAATTTCACGAATCTTTACAATAAAATCTTCGGGTCGGTTTTTTAACCTTGGATTATCCGATAGTGACTTTTGGGTTTTAGCAATACATACCGGAACTTTATCCAAACCTAAATCTTTTAAACTTTCTAATTTTTTCTTGGCACTAATGGAAAAATGAACATCTTGGGCTCCGTACATTTTTTTTGCCACGGTTTTTATTTTTTCTTCCATTGGCATTTCAAAATCGTACAAAGGTTTAAAACAGCCCGGACAGCTATTTGAGTTTTCTACAACCATTTTTGCAAGTTCTAAAGCCCCTTTTCCGCCATCAGCCCAAGCACTGTTGACAGAAACTTTTACGTTTGTTTTTTCGCAATGGCTTTTTACAATTTCAATTTCTTCATCACTATCGCTGCTGAATTGATTAATGGCAACAATTGGGTTTAGATTAAATTGCTTAATGTTTTCAATGTGTTTGTCTAAGTTTGCCAAGCCAATTTTAACCGCTTCGGGATTTGGTTCATTGATGTCTTTAATGGAAACGCCTCCATGGTATTTTAAGGCTCTGATGGTTGCAACTAAAACGGTAGCATTAACATTAAGGTTTCCATATTGGGCTTTAATATCATAAAACTTTTCGGCACCCAATTCAGACGCAAAACCGGCTTCGGTAACCACATAGTCAGATAATGAAAGTCCCATTTTTGTTGCAAGCAATGAGTTCGTTCCTTGTGCAATGTTGGCAAACGGACCTCCGTGTATAATGGCAGGATTTCCTTCTAAGGTTTGAACCAAGTTGGGTTTAATGGCATCTTTCAGTAAGGCTGCCATAGCACCTTGTGCTTTTAAATCTTTGGCGTATATGGGTTTTTTGTCGTAAGTAAAACCAATAAAAATATTGCTGAGTCGGTTTTTTAAATCATCGGCATCTTTAGCCAAACAAAGAATTGCCATAACTTCAGATGCTGCTGTAATGTTAAATCCGCTTTCGCGAGGAACACCTTGTGTTTTACCGCCCAAACCAATAACGATATTACGCAATGATCTTTCGTTCATATCCATCACGCGTTTCCAAACCACGGTTCGCGGGTCTAGATTTAAATTGTGATTTTGGAAGTGTAGTTCGTTATCAATCAGTGCCGATAATAAATTGTGTGTTTTTTCAATGGCAGCTAAATCACCGGTGAAGTGAAGGTTGATATCTTCCATGGGGATAACCTGAGAATGTCCGCCTCCGGCAGCTCCTCCTTTGATACCAAAAACAGGACCTAATGACGGTTCACGCAATACAACCGTTGTTTTATGCCCCAATTGATTCATGGCTTGAGTTAAGCCGATTGATGTGGTGGTTTTTCCTTCTCCGGCAGGCGTTGGAGTAATGGCTGTTACCAAAATCAATCTACTCTTGTTGATTTTTTCCTCATCAATTAATGATAAAGGTAGTTTGGCTTTATAATGACCGTAAGGCTCTAATTTGTCTTCGGAAATGTTTAATTGAACCGCAATTTCTTTTATGGGTTTAATGTTTGCTTGTCGTGCAATTTCAATATCAGTTAACATAATTTGTGTTTTTATAGATTGTTTGTGTTTAAACAAATATACGAGTTAAATGTTTAAAATGATTCTAAATAAAATAGGCTGTCAAATATTTGACAGCCTATCTCTTTGGTTGGCTTTTCCTTTATAAAAAGGATTGGCTTAGATTTGTATTATTGACGAATGAATTTCAAATGTTTTGATGTTTGTTTATTGCGAATAATAAGTTGATACATTCCTGATTTTAAATTGCTGACGTCTATTTTATTGCGTTGGTTTGAGTAGATTTTTCCTGACAATACTACCGCTCCGTTTACTGCAATAATTTGATAGTTTCCGTTTTCTGAATAATTGATGTATAAATTATCGGTACAAGGGTTCGGGTAGCATGAAATACTGTTGTTGTTGAAATCATTCATGTTGTTATAAATTTCTATGGTAACAGGGATTTCGAATGTTACACTTTGTCCGTTGCTAAGGGCTTTAATAACTAAGGTTGTTTCGCCTTGATTGTTATTGTTACGCTCAATGGTTAAAATGCTGTCTGTTATGCTAAAGTCGGCAATGTTGGCATCATTTCCGCTTTCAAAAGAAAATACAATTTCGGTATCGTCGTTGTCAGGGTCGCTGACTAAGTCTAATAAATTAAGGCTTATCTCGTTTTCATTGGCAGCAAGTACCAGTGATGTATCGCTGATAACAACCGGCGGTAAATCAACAACCGGAGCATCGTCGTTAAAGTTATCCATACAGAAATAAGCAGGTGTTACCAATCCGTATTCGTTTTGTTTAGAACCTTCGACAGAGAAACGAATTTTAGAAACTTCGCCTAAGCTGCTCAAATCGAAATATTGCCAATCGGTAACCACATAATCTTGGGTATTGTCTTCGAAACGGTAATCGGCTAAGTAGAAATATACTGTATCTCCGGCTTCATCGTTTTCGTTATAGCCAATGGCTCTTATTCTGAAATAATCAGGGTCGTTGCCACTTTCTCCGCCAAAAGCATTAGTATAATTATCTCCGTTCATGATAACTTGATATGTCCATAAGTTATTGGTAACATACATACCTTTAACGGTTTCTGTCGGGTTGCCTGTTTCGGGGAAAACATCGGTAGGATAATAGCTGGCGTAGGATACATTGTATTGCTCAGAGTTATTATATCCACTTCCGGTAACTGCTGTATATTGAGCGTCCATAGCTGTTGTTGTTGTGTCTTTTCTGCTTGATACTTGAAATCCTCCCCAATAACCGGAAGCAGAGAAGTTGTAAAAACGCCAAGTTTTGTCAACAAAATAATTATCGCCCATAGCAGGAGCACTCCAAATACTGTCTGCGTTTAATGGCATTTCTTCAAAATCGGCAACCAACGGTTCAACCGGAGATGCTATTGCACTGATTAAAATATCCATATCAACGTGTTTGCCGTTGCTGTTTGCTCTTAATACTAAGGTGTCGTTGGTAAAAGCAGTGGGAGTGTTACGTACAATATCCATAGATGTTTCGTTGAGTGTAACATTGTATTTGTTGGCATCAAAGGATACAGCTTCGTAAGTTATTTCTGAATCTTCATTGTCGGGGTCAGTAAATGCATTGGAAATATCAACGGTAATGGTTTCCGGATAGGTGCTGAAATTTTGCTCTGCTATTTGGTTTTGAATAAGGGGAGCTTGATCGGTACTTAGTAGTTTTACGGGAATTTCTGTGATAAGACTGTCGTTGCCGCTTAAGGTTGCAATTTTAACCCATTCGTTAAGGGCTTCGTCGTTACTTTCACGAACTAAATTCAAAATGGTATCGTTAACAATGCTTGCCGAAAATTTATCGCTTGATAAATCACGAAGCTCAAAACTGATTTCATCGCCATTGGGGTCTGCAAAATGTTCTGAAAGCCCTACGGTTTTTGTTTGGGGATACATTTCGAATTTAACGGTTTCAAACGCCACGGTTAAATAAGGCGGTAAATTTTCTTCGTACTCATCGGCACCGGCACAAGGGGTAGTTGTAGAACGTGTTTGACCATCGATATCCAAAGGTACTAAACTTAACGGATTTTCAACTCGAAGGTTTTCATCGCCGATAAGATGTAAATTGTTTTCAGAAACAAACAAGTTGCTTAAGCTTATACTATCGGAGTGTGTTTCTTGATTTAGTGAATCTTGCCACTCACTAAATGTTGTTATTTCATCAAATTTATATTTTCCAAAAGTTGAAGATGCGTATTCGTAACGATTGTAATCAATGGTTTTGTTTTCAATGTTTTTATTTCTAATCCACATTAAAATACCTTCCGAAGAGCTGTTGGCAATTAAGTTGTTTTCTATTCGTAGATGTTCGGTTTTCTTCTCTATAAAGATACCATTCAATTTGCTTGAAGTACCTTTCATAGAAATTGTATTGTTTAAAATGTAAATATATTCAGCACCATTTCCGTCAATATCGATGGCATGAGAATAACCGGAATAATTTGTCTTGTTTTTTATCATATTATTGATAATTAAAACAGGTTCTTCATCCGTTCCTACACAAGGACGACAGCTAATGGCTATAGAGCGTTTGTTTTCTAAATTGTTAACGATGGAGTTTGATTCTATGTTTACACCGTTTTTACAGTTAAATAAATCAATGTTGGTAAATTCATTGACCAAATCTTTGGAGTTTTCAAAATCGTTATGAGTAATTTCAACAGCTTCTGTAAATTTAATGAAAACAGATTTTGAGTATTGTCCTGTAAAACGATTGTTGTTGATTTTAATGTCTTTATCATAAGGACTTATGAAATTTTTTCCTTGTAAATAAAGAGCGATATAACCATTGATAAAATCACAATCATCAAAGTGTAAGGTTTTATCAACAGCATCCTCGGATTTATCATAAACCAAATGCTTGTCGTTTGAATATGAGGAGCTTGTAACTTCTAATCCGATAAATTTAATTTGGTTAAAGCGAAGGTCTTTATATGTGTTTTCTAATCTGACCAATGTCGCGTTAGAGGTTGATGACGAAGTAATGGTAAGGTTTTCGAAACGTATATGTCTTGCATTGTTCAAAATAACAGTTGCTTTGTCATCAATGTTTCCTGCATTACTGGTTAAAATGGTTGCGTCTGGGTTGCTTCCCATTCCTTTAAAAGTAATGGTTTTGTCTTCGTCAACACCGCTTACTCGTTCGATGGTAATAAATTCGTCGTATGTTCCGGCTTGAATTTCAAAAATAACATTGTCTTGAATTCCTTTTTCATTAAGGTCGACAATGGCTTTGCTTATGCTGTCATAGTCAGGGTTATCGTTATTGTTTGTACTAATGATGTAAGTGCCTTGCATTCCTTTTTTTACATATTTCATGCCGGGCAAGTTAACCATGTCAGGTATTACACTGCCATTACTTGCCACTATAGAGTCAATGGCAATATCAATGGAATCGTTTTCTGTGGCTGTTGTTGATAATTGATAAACCAAATAAAAAGTGTTAGTAAGTTCTAGTGTTGAGTTAATGCTTACATTAAAGCTATTGTTCTCAATATTTGTTTCGCCTACTTTAGCGGTTGCTTCGGTGGCATCGTCTTTATAAATCATTATTTTTTCTACGTCGGATAATACTTCGGTTTCTCCGATATTCCCGTAAATGTTAAGATTAGAAATGGGAGATAAAGAACCGTCGGTCTTAATTTTAAGTTCCGACATTATAAGTTTTCCGCCTATCATACCAAATTCGTTTGGGGTATTGCTTTGAATGGCTTCTGAAAGTTGCATTGCAGAAGGTTCAAACAAACGAATGTTGTCTAAAGACCAGTAGTTATCAAAAGAACCGACATAGTTAAACTTTAGTTGGATAGAGTCGTTTTCCGAAAAACTTAATGCTTCGCTTAGGGCTTGATTGAAACTTTCTTCTACGGTTTCTGATGCCCACATTTGAAGTAAAACCCATTCTCCACTATTAATTCTTGCACTAAAGCGACAGGTGTCACCGTTTCCATAAGCTTTTTTAAAGTGATGGTCAAAAGAAATATTGACATTACTGTGGTTAGAAAGTTCAATTTTCGGAGAAATTAAATCGGTGTTTTGATGTTTTCCCCAACTGTAAAAATCGCTGTCAATAATTGCAAACCCATTGTCGGCAGTTGAAGAGAAAAAGGTTTTGCTACCGGGGTTGTTAAATACCCATTGTCCGTCTTCTGCTGTATTATGATTAATAACTGTCCAACCTTCGGGACTGGTGTCGCTTGTTTCAAAATCAACCGACCAAAATGTTTGTGCATTTATGTTTAAGCTAAATGCAAACATTGCAATAAATAATAGAAATCTAATTTTCATATCGTTTTTATTTAAAGTTTCAATACTAAAATAAACCGTAGGGGAATGTTTTAAAATAGAAAATGTTATTTGCACAACTTAATGTGAAAATATTGGCATTTATCATATCTTAAAAAACCTTAACTCCCGAAGGTTTACAGATTGTTTAATGGCAGGTCTTCTGACTTACTCTATTCTGTTACAGCCTTCCCATTGAGTTGATGTTTCAATAGTGGCAGAGTTGTAAAGAACTCAAAAAGAGCTTACAGCAGCGGGTACTGTTGCCGATTTTCACAGCATTCCCTTTTAAATCAACATCATTAAATGATGATACCAAAAAACGATGCGAAAGTACACAATAATATTAAGATTAGAATTAATAATGTCTTTTTTTTATGCGATAAGGTATTTTATCTAAAGATTTCCAGACGATTAGCATCTAATCTTAGGAAGATGAATAAAAATATACTGAAAGCCATAAATGAAGAGCCTCCGTAACTGAAAAATGGAAGGGGAATACCAATGACAGGAAGTAAGCCTATGGTCATGCCGATGTTAACGGTAACGTGAAAAAATAATATTGAAGCCACGGAATATCCGTACACACGCGAGAAACGAGAGCGTTGTCGTTCGGCTAAGATGATGAGGCGGGTGATTAAGGCGGTAAATAAAATGACAACTAAAGTTGTGCCTAGAAATCCTGCTTCTTCGCCTATGGTGCAAAAAATAAAATCGGTACTTTGTGCAGGAACAAAATCAAATTTGGTTTGCGTGCCTTGTAAAAAGCCTTTTCCACTAAATCCTCCCGAACCAATGGCAATTTTACTCTGATTAACATTGTATTCGGTGCCCAAGGGGTCTTCTTTTAATCCGAGGGTAATTTCAATTCTGTCTCGTTGATGTTGTTTTAAGATTTGATTAAATACAAAATCCAAAGAGCTGACATAAATAAAACTGATGGCAAGAATACCCGTTAAAATAAGGGCTGTTTTTCTTCTTGTTTTTATCATTTTAGGCAATAAGATAAGGGCCGTTAATCCAACAGCAATAATAACTGCAAGCGTAAAGCTTATGTTTATAAGGTCTTTGTCGGTAAGGTAGAAATAAGCAATTAATAAAAATCCAATCACAGATAAAGCAAAAAGAAAACCTTTGTTATCTTTTTCGTTTAACCAATACAATATTAAAATAAGAGCTGTTGCGATAGTAAGTACCCAGCCCGGTGAAAGCAAGATAGATAGTATAAACATTACAATTGCAGCTAAGCCTATAAATAAATACCCTGATTTCATGCCCTCTCGGTATAGCACTAAAATAAGTGATAAGAAAACTAAGGCGGAGCCGGTGTCGTTTTGCAGAATAATCATTCCCATCGGAATCAATATAATGGCAAATGCAAGCAGTAAGTGTTTAAACTTTTTTAAGTCGAAATTAAAGCCGGTAATTATTTGTGCAAGAGCCAAAGGGGTAAATATTTTTGCCAATTCCGACGGCTGAAATTTAAACGAGCCTATTTCAAACCACGAGCGTGCACCATTGGTTTCTTTGCCCAGAAAAAGTACGGCAATTAAACTGAGCATTGCTGCTCCGTAGAGAATATAAGCAAAAACCGAGAAAAACTTGGAGTCAATTAAAAAAATCAGAAAAACAATGCCTAAGGAAATGCCAATCCAGATGAGTTGTTTTAATTGTCTGCTTCCCGGAGTAAATAAGCTTTCGTTAGCTGCGTCATAAGATGATGAAAATATACTCAACCAACCTATGGTTGCCAGTAACAAATAAATGATGATGCTAAACCAGTCGATTTGTTTTAATGTGTTGGTTCTATTGTTCATTTTCTGTTTCTTTTACAGGTAAAAGGTTTGCATTCAGTATTCTTTCTTCGCCCCAAGTATTTGTAACGGTATCGGTTAAATAATATTCCATCATTAAGGCGGCGATTGGTGCAGCCCATGTTCCTCCAAAACCTGCATTTTCAACGTAAACTGCAATGGCAATTTTGGGGTTGTCTTTCGGAGCAAAAGCCATAAATATGCTGTGGTCTTCGCCATGAGGATTTTGTGCCGTTCCGGTTTTTCCGCAAACAATAATGTTATTTATTTTGGCTAGTCCTGCGGTTCCTTTCGGTGCATTTACTGCATTTTCCATGCCTTCAATAATAGGAGGGAAGACACTTTCTTTAAATGGTAATATGTGTTTTTCTTTGTATTTTGATTCCAGACCCATGCCTTCAATTGACTTGATTAAATGCGGTGTGTAGTAATAGCCCTTATTGGCTATAATAGATGCAAAATTAGCCAATTGTAAAGGAGTGGCAGATACTTCACCTTGTCCTATGCTTAATGAATAAATGGTGGAAAAAGCCCAGCGATATTTTCCGTAGATTTTGTCGTAATAATCGGAGCCGGGAACTTTTCCCGCACTTACGCCCGGCAGACCAATGTCTAAACTTTTTCCAAACCCCAGTAGTGTTACTTTCGCTTGCCATTCGGATAACCCAATATGAGAATCTTTAAAAATACTGCTCTCTTTACCTTGTTGAATGGTATGTTTAAAAACCTGAAAGAAATAAGGATTGCATGAGAATTGAATGGCTTTGCTGACATTGTTCGGGTCGGGGTGATTATGACAACCTACCCATGATTTATTGCATGGAAAACCGGTGTTTGGCGATATTATTCCTTCGTCGAGGGCAATGATTGCTTGTGCGATTTTAAAAGTGCTTCCCGGAGGATAGGGTGCAGCAATAGCTCTATTGTACAAAGGTTTGTTGTCGGCTTTTAAAAGACTGTCGTAGTTTGTGCCGCGTTCTCTGCCAACCAACAGATTGGGATTGTATGTCGGAGATGAAACCATGGCTAAAATTTCGCCGGTTGAGGGTTCTATGGCAACTAAACTGCCCAATTTGTTTTTAAACAGTTTTTCTCCGTAAGCTTGTAGTTTTATATCAATGGTTGAAGTCATTGATTTTCCTGCGGTTGGCAGGGTGTCGTATTTCCCGTTTTTAAATGATTCTTTAACACGATTGTGAACATCAATTAAAAATATTTTTACGCCTTTTTCGCCTCGAAGTGTTTCTTCGTAATATTTTTCTATCCCGTTGACTCCGCTGTAATCTCCGATTTTGTAAAACTTGTCTTTTTGTAGTAGCTTTTGATTAACCTCTCCAACATCGCCCCAAATGTGAGCACCTACCGAGCCGTGATATTCTCGCACAACCCTCGGTTGAACGTAAAAACCATCGTAGGCATACAGTATTTCTTGCAGTTCGGCATACTCTCTTGCCGATATCATTTTATAAAAGCCGGACGGTTGAAAACTTGAATGTTTTTTTGCTTTTTTTAAACGTTTGCGAAAAGATTCCATATCTATACCCAAAGCGTTGGCAAGTTTTAGGCTGTCCATGGCTTTTACTTGTCCGGGAATAACCATTAAATCGTAAGCCGCTTTGTTGCTTACAATAATGTTATGGTTTCTGTCGTAAATAATACCGCGGGGAGGATACTGAATAATGTGTCGTTGCGAATTGTTTAATGCCGATATTTTATATTCGTCGCTAATGACTTGAATAAAAAAAAGTCTTATAATAAAAATAATGCTTGTTATGATAACAATTCCTCCAATAA
>PDWI01004226.1_pt1 | contig 19454 bp, 16 predicted proteins | sample 1430891 | NCBI WGS metagenome assembly PDWI01 (sample SAMN01162508, study PRJNA174530) | Oral metagenome, whole genome shotgun sequencing project. | biome: Marine environment; feature: Marine mammal; material: Swab sample of the gingival sulcus; isolation source: swab sample of gingival sulcus...
GGACTTTTCACGGACATTGAAAGTATGATAGTCCGCAATCTGATGGATTTCCGCGAGACGAGCGTAGATGCAGTGTTTCGTCACAGAACAGAAGTCTTCGCACTCGACGAAAAACTCACCCTTCGCCAAGCTATCGAGGAGTCACTTGCTCATCCATACACCAGAATACCCATATACAGTGGCGACAAAGACAATATCATCGGCATCATCACCCTCAGAGATTTGCTGACCATTTCGTATGATGAGCAGAATATGAGTCGCGCACTGTCTGATTTTCCTTTCAAAGAAGTTGCCAAGGTGCCAGTCACAGCGAGTATTTTTGAGATGTTTATAGAGATGAAAAAACACGGCCGACACCTTGCGATAGTTGTCGATGAATACGGAGGTACAGCGGGTTTGGTCACATTTGAGGATATTCTCGAAGCGATGGTGGGAGACATTAGAGACGAAGTCGATACGGACGAAGAGCTTGATATCGTCCACATCGACGAAGACACTATCCTTGCCAAAGGTGATGTCATACTCAGAGAAGTACTTCATCACTTCAAAATAGGAGAATTTACCATACCAGAATGATACGAAACCGAAATCGATGAAGAAACGATGCTATCGTACATTCTCTTGCACGAATTCAAAAACTTCGCCAGCAAGGGTGACACGATGACTTTCGGACCATTTACCCTCATTGTCACCAAAGCCGAACCCGAAAAAATACACAGAGTCAGAGTAGAATACAAAAATCCACAGAAAGAGGAGTAAAAGGCATTGACATTATGATAGAAAATATGTATTATAAATATAACAGTAGGAAGTGGACGCTACTGTAGTATACATCAAAAGGATGTATCCTGTCTGTGAAAGGATGGTTATAATCGGTCCATATAACGCAAAAAAATAAAAATTATGCGTACAGAAAAATTTAAATCCCCAATGCTGTGGGGTGTTGTAGCTACTGGTGTGGCTGCGATTAGTTCATTAACATGTGCAACTCTAGCGTGGGGAGTTGCAATTACGACCCTAGTAGGTCTTTGTGCTCTATTGCTTGTCTTGCAAAATGACAGCCAACAAGCACGAAGAATGCTGACGATCGCAATCACTGCTGTTGTGGCACAATTTATCTATCACAATCCCTCGTGGAATATGGGATGGATACAATTTGTCATTATTGCAATTTTTGTGATGTTGTTTATTGTGTCATCGAATGAGTGGAGATTACGACCACACTTTTTTGGTGCGATTAGTGCAGTGGTATTGTTTGTGATTGGATTGCCTATGACACTATTACTGGCAGTCTGGTACTATCCATCAGGCGAATGGTGGATGGTATTGGTAGGATTACACATACTGTCGTGGTTAATATTATTTACCAATGAGGTGATTATGATCGATGAGGAGAAGATAGCTGAAAACTATGCATTGGGTATGGCTATTGCTGTATTTTTTGCACTGGGATATAAGGCTGCTTATCCTCTTTCGGATCTTATGAATGTCACTTTTACCGAAATGCTGATAGTGCTCTATGCTGTATTAATTATTGCGATAGCAATAGTATATATGTGTTATCAAACATATCAGAATCACAAACGTGAGCAAGAACAAGAAAAATCTCTAGCAGAAAAGCAACAGAAAGAAGAAGAAAATAAGAGAAAGATGGAGGAAAAGAATATGTTTTTGGAAAATCCAGAAACGTGGAAAAAATTCCTTTCATTTTTGATGAGAAGAGGTATGTCTCAGGCAGAAAAGCTGACTGTCATAGGGAAGCTTGACTTGTCCGAATTAGTGACAGTATCGCATCACAAAAGACACATCTATACAGATGAGAAGATGAAGGAGGCGATACGATGTTTGGGGGATATCTATGCAAGAGAAGAGATTGATGAGAATATCGCAATTCTTTTTGCGCAATACGACAAGGTAAAAGATGTACTAGGTCAAGAAAAAGTAAAAAATTATGCAGGTTATGAATATTTGAATAATCTCATAAGAAATGCAGACCCACGATTTGCAAAATAATGTATGTAAAAACACCAGTTATATGTGACTGGTGTTTTTCTCATATTTTTTACTTACAACAAACATTCTCAATCTCCATATCTCATCCTATTCGTGTTGAAAAAGTACCAAGATATGCTTTCCCAATAGGGCATTGGACATCGCGTTCGCCTGTGCCATAGTGTCACTGAATAACTTCGCCTCACGACTCAAGACATCACGCTTTGTTGGCGGGTGTCATAGGAAGGGGAGTATCGTTGCGTTGAAGTATGGAGCTACACCCAGAGAGCAAGAGAGACGAACACAGGAGTCGGCATACTATTTTTCTCATAGAACCAAAAGAGATGATAAATATTTTTTCTTTGTACATAAAACCACATCCTATTGCAACCAAACCCAAAGTCGTTAGAATAAAACCATTTATCATCTATTGGATATGATGACTCATTACGACAAAGCCTTCAAAGCCTATGACATCCGCGCCGTCCGAAAAGACCCTGTTGATGAAACATTTGCATATAGTATGGGACGCACCATTGGTGACTTCATCCAAAAAGAGCACTGACCCGATGCGCGTCTGTGCTTCGCTTGTGACGTCCGCGACCCAAACAACGAGATGATTTACTACTTCCTTTGTGGTCTCGAAGACGAAGGATTTACGAACTATATTGGCGTAGGTATGGAGCCAGAACCACACCTCGAAGACCAGGACTACTTCCGATGAGTTGCTAGTTCGCCCGTTCTCTATGCTGTCACGAGAGGTGAGTTTGACTTGGGAGTGATGTTTACGGCGTCGCACAACCCACCAGAATATGTTGGTATGAAAATCGTCGATACAGACCTCAAATTTGTCCCCACTTCCAAACTTCGTGAGATGGTGACCACACGACACGATGCCCCCGAACGAGATGACGAGAGATTTGAAAAAATCCGAAACCGTGCAATGGGAACGGACAATGATTTGGCAGAAGTCGTCGATGCGCAGTTGGAAGATTTGACACTGATGCTGACCGATAGATTTACCGACATCGAAAAATCATACACTATCGTCGTAGATTATGCGGGTGCAGCGGCGACCACCTACGAGAGGCAGTTTTTCGAACAAGTGTTGGCAGGACTTGGTCATACGATCATTCCGCTGAATGAGAAGTCTGATTCTGATTTTTCTTCGCACCTTGCCGATACAGCCGATCCACACGAGTATACACAACTCATAGATGCAGTCCTCGAACACCAAGCAGACCTTGGAATTATGTTCGATGGCGATGCAGATAGACTTGGAATGGTTGACAGCGATGGAAGATTCTTTACAGGAGATTTCGTTTTCGCAGCTATCATTCAGTCTATCCAAAAACCTGAAAATGAAAATATGACCATCTCATACGATGTGTTTTCAGCCAATATTGTCGATGAAACCATTAGATCTATTGATGCAGAACCACTCCGCACACGTGTTGGTGCAGCACTGATCAAAGATATTTGTAGAGAAAAAGAAATCTTCCTCGGAGGAGAGTATAGTGCACACTATTTACGACAGGAGGCAGGTTACTCTGAACTTCCATTACTCGCGCTCTACTACCTTCTCTCGTCGATGGACACCTACGAATCATCAGCCATTATGATGGACATCCTTCACGGAACTCACAAACCAGCCCAAACCAATATTCCCGTCGAAGATCCTCGCGAAATCCTCACCAAAATCCAACAAGAATACGCAGACCTCAATCCCGACCTCACTGACGGTGTCCGTGTCGATGGCGATGGACGACGATTCTGTGTCCGCGCATCCAACACGGAACCAATCATTCGCGTGATGATGGAAGCTGAAACAGAGGAGTTGTGGAATGAGCAGATGGAGAAGTTGAAAATGTTGTTAAAGTAAAAAAGAGGCATAAGGCCTCTTTTCTTTAATTATAAACTACGATAGAAATTCTTAAAATGAATCAACCAATATGTAAAAAATCCTCATCACATTACAGTGATGCTATGAACTATTTTCCCTATAAATCCAGTATATGGAAGTTTCCATACGTACGAAAATTTATCTGCCTGAGGACAAATCCATTGGATCTTTTTTTTGTAGTCTAAGCCGTTGGAATACGAAAGCACAACAGCCAAAATCCCTACATAAAAAGATTCCCTATATTCTTCAAAAAGTCAGTGCATATGCAAAAATTGCTCTAGTGATGTTGAGCAGCGATGGAGATCCTGTCGCGCTTTTTCACCTAGTGACTTAGTCAAAGATCCAGCATTATTTTGTCTGTAGTGCAAAAACGCTCTTGGAACATAAGAAACCTTTTCTGCAAGCAAAAAAAGTTGCGTAGAAAGATATCTATCTTCAGAAAAATTCATTCATTGTGGGGGATAAATATCGTTATCTACATAGAGCGATCTCTTAATAAGTTTATTACATGTAGAAACTACAGGATTACCCACCAAAAGATTATGATTATTTGCTTTTTTGGATGCAACATAGGGTTGCACAATTTGCCTTTGACTATTAGCGTCATTTTCGAAAAAATCACAGACTACTATGTCAGCGTTGTCTGCTTTTCACTGTGTATAGAGCGACGAAATCATATCAGGCTCGCACCAATCATCGCTATCAATATGGATGATATAGTCACCTGTTGCACATTTGACTCCTGTATGTCTCGCAGAACCTAGTCCTTGATTCTGTCTGTGATGAAGGATAGTGATATGTGGTTTTCTGTCTGGATGTTTTTTGATAATATGTTCAAGTACAGCAATGCTCTTATCAGGAGTACAATCATTTACAAAAATATACTCAATGTCAGAAAAATCTTGTTCAAAAAGACTTTGAGCACATTGCTCAATATATTTTTCTACTCCATAAACAGGAACAATAACGGATACTGGATAAGACATGGTAATATGAAAGAATGAGCTAAACTATGAATGTGTATGATTGTGACGATAAGATACAAAAGTTTGATAGAGGGCTAGAAGAAGAACAATACCAAAAGTACCAAACATTACTATTAGGCTTCGATCGTACCAAATTTCCTTTTCATATATGAGTACAGCATAGAGCGTATTGTTTTTTCTCATGTGTGTAGGTATATCATCAGGTTCCACTAACCAAGCATTTCCTACAAAATTACCTTCAAAATGATTGCTTTCTTTGACTGATGGGTATGAAAGATATTTTGTGTTGGCTATATTGATCATGTCAGCATCATAGCCACAAGATGTGTTTTCTGTGGTTGAATAAGTGCGATAAGTATCAGTACAAACTTTTTCTTCAAAATCATTTTTGCTGATCCATTTCATTTTCCAGTTGATGCCAAATGTTTCATTAAGTTGAACCAAGAATGGTTTTGATGTATCAATGTTAGTGAGAGATATATATATGGTGGTCGGTTGCAGTATGGATCTCTTGTATGATATGTTAATATGGCGATTTTCCTCTGGAATCACAAGAGATTCTATGATGTCAGGTTTGTGAAAACTGTCATCATCTATGATCACAGGTTTGGTGTCAATAGCAATACTTCACGAAAAGAAGTTGTGAATTTTTTTTCTTACAATACTACGAGGGCTATATAAAAAGTACTCATACTGATTATCACCCGTAATGCCAAACTGGACAAGATGAGAGTCATCTTGTTTGATGTAGAGATAGGGATTTGATGAGAAAGATTGGTAATATTGTTTGGATAGTAACTCATAGTCTTTGATCTCAAAAAAGTCAAATGTTCAGGTAGTTGTATTTTGTACATCCTTAAAAACAAAAATATCTTTCAGACCCAAAAGTGCAGTGTTCTGAATATTGAATCACGAAAAGGTTGAAATGGTGTTTGAGAGTGTTGACTGTTTGCTGTTTACGAGACGAGGATTATTGCTCATAATTTGTTGATATGATGCACTGTGTTCTGCACGAAGTGGATAGGGAGCCCATGAAAAATAATTCTCCGTATGGGGATAAAAAAGAGTAGCATTTTCTCATATAGCATCTTCATAGAGTGAAGATTGATATGATGAGGGTATGTCATCGAGAGAGACGGTTTGAAGTTTGGGATTATTGCTGTAGTTGATGAGGGGAAAGATAGATAGAAGGATATATATTCATCAAGAGATGAGAACGAAGCCATTTCCAATAGTGGCATATTTTTTATTGAAGTAATGAGGGATGTTTTCCAGTACAAAAACAAATAGGAATGCAAGAATTGGTATATAAAGGGTGTAGAGCCATAATAGATTCCCTGCCAAAAAAGGAAAATAACGATAAGTGAAAGAGATAAAAATGTCCTGCGATAGGAATCTTGCCGAAGATCTGATGAGAATGAGAATAAGCAAGAATAACAATAGCCATCAAGCAAAATTTCTTTTCTTCTGATCTATTTTGCCAAAAAAGACAAAAAATCACGATAATCCAATACCCACAAGCACAAAAAGAAGTGAAAAACCAGCAAAAAGTACTGAGTGTTGGTGATTTGCTCAGAAGTTATAGGATATTTCTTTGGGAATAAAGCTCTTCGCAAAACGATCTAATTGCTTATGATGAAAATTCTTTTCTCATGCATTGATCGAGGCAGTTACATAGTTTCCAAGTCAGTTAAAGTATTCTTTTTCTCAAGTAAAATAAGGGGAGAAAAAGGAAAAAATAAAGGGCAAGAAAAAGAAAATATGGGTAAGAAAAAAAATCCATACTTTTTTTTGTTGATTAAGGAAGATATTTTTGATAGTTTTCCAATGTAGACAAAGAAGAAAAATAAAAAATATTCAGTATATTCAAATTAATCTTGTATAGGAGATGAGAAAAGAGAATCACAATAAAGAAAGTAAGATATATATAAACTTATTGGTGCGAAAATAATCAATAAAAGAGAGGATAATAAGAGGAAGAGAAAAATATGAAAAAACAAAACCTATTTCATTGAGAAAATAGAGAGAAATGGGATTAAAAGTATAGAGCAATGCACCCCAGAAACTATTTTTTTGGGAAAAATACTTGCGAAGAAGTGCTTGGGAACAGAAGAAAGATATAAGAAAAAAAATGCTATATACAAAGAGTGGATGGCAATAATTGATAAGTGATTGTATAAATCTTGTAGAATGCAAAACAGATACATCAGGATCAAAAAAGAAATCCCCAATTGATAAAGTAGAAAATATACCAGAAATGTATTCTATGGATTTTGCATTCAAAACAGGGTGTCGACCAGTATCTAAATAGGACCAGGTTCATCATTGTAAAATTAGAAAAGCCAATGAGAAAAGCATAAGAACAGCAAGGAGTATGTTTTTTTTCATGCTAATGTTACGAGTATAAAATCCTTTTTATTCATTTTTCAATGAATTCTTTTTGCTGTCATGTGAGAAGTATTCATAGTATATAATGTGCATACATTGCGACTTTTTCCTTGAATGAAGGAGTATATCAGTGAGATATAAGTTGTTTTCTGATGAGGAAATTAAGTTTTTCTTTTTTTCTATTGTATTGGCTAGACGATTGTGCATGTTTTCTATATAATAAAACATAGTCACTAAGGTTAGCACTCTTGTATCAGCCCAAAAGCAATCTACACCACAAATCATAGTCCTCAGATAAGTGGTATTCTTGTCTATATCATAAATGAGAGATAAGAGTTTTTTTATAAAGTACAGTTGGATGAATAAAGGGAGAATAGAGAAAAATACCATCTAAAATGTCTTGATGATTGAGGGGTTTGTGAAGTTTACCTATATGGTTTCATTGTTCATTGATAAGAATAGCGGATCATCAGACAATATCTATTTCAGGATGGTCATCAAGAAAGGTAACCTGCTTTTCGAGTCTATCAAGAGTGCTAATATCGTCACCATCCATTCTCGCAATATATTGTCCTTGTGCCAGAGAAATTCCATGATTAAGATTTTTAACAATTCATATATTGGTTTCATTGTTCACATAGATAATTCTTTTGTCGTGAAGATATTTTTTTACTATGGTATCTGACTCATCCGTCGATGCATCGTTGATAATAATAAATTCAAAATTGGAAAAAGTCTGATGCAATATGCTTGAAATACTTTCATCAAGATATTGTTCGCAGTTATAAAAAGGCATAACTACCGAAACTTTTGGTTGGTTCATAGGTGATTATCTATTAATCATATTAAAAAGCCATAAAACTATTTTCGGAGGAAGAAATTGCATACATCGAGTTCCCAGGTAAAACACTTTTCATTTAAAGGTCATAGTATATCCTAATTGCAGAGCCCTTTTTCTAATAGCAAGTGTATTTTTGATATGATCTTTTTGTCTGGTAAGAATGGAGTTCTGACCATGTATTCTATATTGTACAAGATGTTCTTGGATATTGTACATCTTATATTGTGTGCTGATTCTTATCCACATATCCAAATCTTCTGCTACTTCCAAAGTCTCATCATAATGTCAAATGACATCTATTATCTCACTTTTCATCATAATAGTGTTCTGACCAAAGGGATTTCTCCAAAAGAAAGATGCTTTAATACTTTCATCTGTTTCTGGAAATTGCTTTTCCCCTACTTGTTTTCCTGTCTTATCAATGAGTGTGAAGTTTGTTCAACAAAGTCCATATGATGGGTATTCTGCAAAAAATTTTATTTGTTTTTCAAGTCTGGTAGGGTTACTAATATCATCACTATCCATCATCGCAATGTATGTTCCTTTGGCAGTATGGAGGAGTTTGTTTCTTGTTTTATGGACTCAGAGGTTTTTTTTATTGTGTATAGCAATGATTCTCTTGTCTTGCTTTGCATATTTTCGAATTATTTCCCAACTTTTATCAGTACTTCCATCATCTATAATAATAAATTCAAAATTGGAAAAAGTCTGATGCAATATGCTTGAAATACTTTCATCAAGATATTGTTCGCAGTTATAGTTGGGCATAACAACCGATATCAAGGGAGTGTGATTGGAAGATGGCATTGATTTCCTTGTAAATGCAAGGTAAAACTAGGGTGTAGTTAGGTAGTTTTCTGGTTTGTGCGAGTACAATACGAAGAAACAAGGATGTATACGACAGACACAAAAGATAGGATAAGAGTCCAATGATATCGAACTTGTTTTTCATAGATAATAACAGCATATAATATATTGTCATCCTCTATGTCATGAGGAATATTATCGGGTTCTATGAGCCATGTATTCCCAACAAAGTTCCCTTCAAAATGATTTTTCTCTTTGATTCATGTATGAAAAATATATTTTGTATCGATGATGTCTATTGCTTTGGGACTATAATTGCAATAAGTGTTTTGTGTTAGTGGAAATGTTCTATATGTATTAATACACTTTTTATTCATAAATTCCTCTTTTGTGATTCGTTTGAGTTTCCAATTTGTGCTAAAGGTTTGATTGAGTTGTATTAAAAAGGGTTTTTGGGGATTAAGATTCTCAAATTTTGCATAAATTTTTGTTGGTTGAAGATGAGATTTCTTGTATGTAACAGAGATATTTTTATTTTCACTTGGGATGCTAAAAGTATCCATATGGGCAGGCTTCTGAAAACTTAGAGGATCAATGTTGATAAGTTTTTGGGAGAAGTTGAGTGTATGTCATGTGGTGAAAGTGTTTATACTATATTGAAGAATAGTATTTGGAGAATAGAGAAAGTATTCATAAGCAGCACTACCGCTTAATGTAAAGTGTGAAATATATTTGTTCTTAGTTTCAAGATGAAAATCCCTTTCTTTTATAAGTGATTGATAGTGTTTCTGGGTGCGAGTAATATAGTCTTTATGAGCATAGTAGGGAAACTGTTTTTTGATAGGATTTTTGATATCATTGAAGAGGATAATATTTTTGAGATTAAAGATTCTATTGTTTGGATGGGTAATGAAGCTCAGTTTTCTTTGTTTTGCATTCACAAGTCTCACATTGCTCTCAAAAACCTTTTGAAATTTGGGTGTAAGTCCGTGTCCATATACTGGATATGGAGATCGAGGGAAATAGAGTTTTTCTCATCATGGATATGCACTGGTTTGAATGTCGGATCAAGATACGGGTGCAAAAAACTTTTTATAGTATGTAGGGTAGTCGGAGACTTTTTTGAGAAATGGATTGTTATAAAAAACTGTTATATTGAGCAAAAAGAATAGTGATACATACACATAGTTAATAAAACGAATAATAGGATGTTTATGGGAGGAGAACGAAAGAGTAATAAAAAATGTTAATGCAAGAATACTAATGGGTTTTAGCCAACTTGCATTATTGGCAATGAATGGGAAATATGTGTAATATACTTTTTGGAAAGTGTCACTATTAACAAAAAATGGTAGATTAACAATGAAGATGATGAGAAGGTAAATAAACAAAAAGAAGAAAAAAATGGGTCTGACCTTTTTCTTTTTGGGAGCAAAAAGTGCACTGATGATAAAATAAAATACGAACAGAAGAGAAAAAATTTTATAGTAATGATCAAGATGGAGGACAGACTGAAAATTGGTAGTAATTTCTTTGAGGAAAAATCAATTGAAAAATGATCTTGATAAAACATTTTTATAGTAAGTGGGGGCATATGAACTGTGTATGTCAGCATAATTACCAAGTCATGCAAAATATGCAGATTCAATAAAATGAGAATAGTACAAGTTTAATAAAATAGGAGACAATAGTAATATGTAGAGTAGAGCGGCAATAAGTACTATTTTATAGTTTTTCTTAATAAAAAGAAATATATCTTGAATAAAAAATAGACCCAATAAAACAAAAAAAGCACCATAAATTCACAGTAGTCTTGGATATGAAAATAAGAGCAAAGTTCCTATATATATCAAAAGAATAGAGAGGAGTTTTTTGTGCTTATAGAAAGATAATATTCAGAGTAAAATAAGTGGTCATCCAAAATACACAAACATAAATCATGGTTGTGAGAGAAAATAATAACTAATGGGATTAAAAGTGAAAAAAAACGATCAAATGAGGGCATGTTTTTTGTTAAATAGGAAGAGGAGTATCTTGTAAGATATAGTAAAGGAAAAGACGAAAAAGAGAATGTATTTTATGATAGTGCCTACACTATATCAAAAAAGAGATTGTAATGCATATGCAAATCATTCATGAAAATCTCTTGCAACACCTAAGACACCATTATCAAATCAAAAAAAACTATAAGTTGAATATGTTGTTAAAAAACTAAACATATTTCCAAAATTTGCATATGGTTGAAAAAGTCGAGAAGCATCCAAAAATGCATAAAAACCCTCCCCCCACAAAAAAGAAGTAGAAATGGCAGCAAGTCAAAAAAATGCTACCAGATACCGCTTATATGTTCTCAAAAAAATTCACATTATATCAATTCAAGTATGGTGATAAATTACATCTTCATATTTCCAAGTACTCCATCAATAATTCTCACATTGGTTGTTATGGTGTTAGAGTAGTTTGGATCTTTGATGGTGTACTTTTTTCCATAGCAAGAAATCAGATGCTCTTCCCAGTTTTTTGGAATCAAAACTTTTTTGCCTTTAAATTCATATGGTATAGTGCCCTCATCTGTGAATCTGTGTTCCTTCGTCAAAAGTCCTCAGAGAGCATCCAGAGTCTGAGCATAAGTTTTCCCCTTTTCTGGAACAAAGGTATAACACATTTTGTCTCCATTCTCTTGGTTGAAATAGAATATATCAAGTGGAACTCACTTGAAGGTGAATGATTGCTCTTTGTAGCGACTTCCATCATCCACTTGAAAAGAATGCAAGAACTTGAATCCATGTTTTTCAAAAACTTTCTGATTTTTTTCATCAAAATCTTTGAGATACATCCCCATATCTATATCAACATCATGGCTGATGAAATCCTTATCTCTGATGGCTCACAAAAGGGTTCCAAATTCTAGCCAATATTCTACTCATAATTCTTTGCACACATCATCAAAAGCATATAAGGCATCTTTTCATTTCTTCGAAAGTACATAGTTTTGATATTTAAACAAAGTATGTTTGTAGATCCATGTACTAATATTGAAAATGAAAGTATTCTTTCATAGAAAAAGTTTTATTTTATCAAGCATGTTGTTGTTGGTAAAGATTAAAAATTTTTGTTCCAAAATACACATCATGAAGTGCAAGACCTATATTATAAGACAAAATTCTTTGCTTATCATTATCTCTTCCAGAAATATCTCAATGTAATACTTGATCTAATTCTCCAATGCTTTTAAACTTATCAAAGTATTTAAAGTTTGCAATATGTGGAATATCATCTGCAAACACTTTATCAAAAAAGAGATCACAATTTTGGAATCATCTTGTATGTATAGGAACTACTAAGCATCATTTCTTGAACCATTCATCTTTTCCAAGAACTTTATCAGTAAAAGTAATGGCTGAAACAATAACATCACTGTCTGTAAATAAATCTTCATAAGTCTCACAAATAACTACATCCTTTACTCATCTTTTCTTTAAGTCTTCTGCTACTGTTTCTGCATGATCTTTATATTTCAGTAGTTTTATCGTTTTTTCTTTATTTTTCTCTTCTACTAAAAACATATCCAAAAAACCTTTTCCAGCATTTCATAGTCCCATAATAGCAACTGTTTGAAAATCTTTTTTTGCAAAAGTTTTTACCGCAAGGGCTGCTGCTGCACCAGTTCTTTTTTCTGTAATCCAAGTTGCATCCATAAGTGCAAGGCTATCACCAGTTTTGTAATTATACAACAGCATACTTCACTGAATAGAAGGGGCTCTATCAGAATATCTAGAAACATACTTTACTCCTGCACCATTGATTGATGGAATGATGCAGGGCATAGTATTATAAAAATTTGCTCAATCGTTGAATGTTTGACTGATTTTATGTGGAAGGTCGGCATTTTTTTTGGATAAAAATGATTCCCTGATCCATTTCATCATGGTGGCATCAGAAATATTGAGATCTAAGATGTCTTGATGGTTTAAGATTTTCATAATTCCTGCAACTTAGCAATTAAAAATTCATTATCATTATAATCTCTGACAGCGAGTCTTATATATTGTTTATCTTCAAATGCTATTTTTCCTGTCAAATCTTTTATGTAAATTTCATATTTTTCAAGAAGAAGTTCCGCCAATTCTGTTGCTGAAAAGGTATCAGTTACTTCTACCATAAAATAATTCGCCTGCGAATATATGGGCCTCAAAAATGGAATTTCTTGTAATCTACCAAAAAATCTATCCCTTTCATTCGCAAATAATCTACATCATTCTGTGAAATCTTTTTTATATTTTCCTATAATTTGTAAGAAAAATTCTCCAAATGAGTTGATGTTCCAGATAGTGAGTTTTTTTTGAATTGCTTGTAAAGTTTCTGTATCAGAACCAGCAACAACCCCCAATCTCAATCCAGGAACTCCATAACTCTTCGAGATGCTCTTGATCACAAGTAGATTAGGAAACTGGTCTAAGATCTCCTGAGTGATCATACTTTCTGCTTCTCATTGAGTTGAGAAGTCCACAAAGGATTCATCAACAATAAACTTCTTGCCAGACTCTAACAAAGTTTCCGCTATTTCGATCAGGTCGGTCTTGGGAATGAAGTTTCCGCTTGGATTATCTGGATTAATCAAAATCACTGTATCACATTTTTCTGAGAGTTCTATGATTTCTTCTTTTCCATAAGAAAAATCTGCATTTTCAGGAATATGTTGAATTACTCTATCATATCCTATACTTTCTGGATATTCATTAAAAGTAGGCAAACACATACCAAAAGTACCATCAATAGCACTTCATAAAGCCCTAATAATCTCGGCAGCACCATTTCCTACGACGATATTTTCTTCTTCTACCTTGAACATTTTTCCAGCAAGCACATTTTGAGTTCTTTGTCCGGATGGGTATTGGGTGAGTAGATCTACAAAATATTTTTGCATCTCATCGAGCATTTTTTGATTTGGAAAATATGGAGTCACCAAATAACAAAAGTCTTTCAGATGTGGGAATCTCCAATATCATCCATATCTTCCTTGAATGAGTTTGAGTTTTTCTTTTGCGGTTTTTGCAAAGATAATCTCTGCATTTTTCTTATCTTGAATATCATCTATTTCGTACCATTTTTCTCCACTCAAAGGCAAAACTTTCAAATCATCACCAGGAAGGAATGTTAAAATTTTCAATACAGTTTCATAGTATTCATTTCTTCCCATTGCTTTGAGATATCCTTTGAGAAAAGGGATGTATTTATTTTTTGAAAATTCTTTGGAAAATTTATAGATGTTGACAGTCTTATAGTATTTGTGAGCATCAGCAAAAGAAAAAGAATGTTTATCAAAAAATCCGTCAATGTTATATTCCTTATCAAAGGTGACGGCCGTACCATCCATTCGTGATTGGTATTTATCAACCACTGCAAGATTAGGATTTTTATTATTCAGTACTTTTTGAAGAATTTTTTCATCAAAAATCAAATCACTCTCCAAAAGAATAGTATCATCTTCTACGAATTTTTCTCTTGCAAGATAGAGAGAGTAGATGTTGTTGGTTTCATTGTAGATAGAATTTTCAATGTATTCTATGTCTATATCCTTATACTTTTTCCCTACATATTGCATAAGATTGTCAGCCTTATATCATACGACGAGTATCAACTTTTTGATTCCAACTGAGTGCAGTTGTTTAAGAACATTTGCAATAAGTGGTTGTCCATTGACTTCTAACATACATTTTGTATTTTCTTTGGTGTGTTTTCCAAGTCTGCTACCCATTCATGCTGCGAGTATAATTGCTTGCATAGCAATATAAGATAATGATAAAAGAATTTATAGTGGCCAGTGGATAGGTTGTATGGCAAATGTGTAACAATGTTTAGTGGTTTTTGGTGGAAATCTCTTGCGAGATTGAGCATATCTAATGACCTCTTGTTTTGTTATCTGTTCTCATATCCTAAAAGGCTCTATCCAGACATTATCAGAGAAATAATCTATTTCTAGGACAGGGATCATGGGAAGACCCATTTCCAAGCAAGTGGTATATCTATGATGTCCATCAATAATCACTCCTGTATTTTTATCTATTATGATTGGATAATCAATTGCTTGTTCCGACTGAATTTGGTGTTTCATCTCCTCCAATCTCTTGGGGATGATTTCTTCATGTGGGAGCAAATCATCAATAGATCTGAGTTTTATAATCATAAAACGATAGTAAGTATAAATTAGGTATTGTTGATTATATTAAACAGCCATAGTACGAATTTTGGAGGCAAAAACTGCATACACCAGGTTCATGCATAGAATATGTTTCACTTAAATGTCATATCATATCCTAATGCTAATGCTCTTTTTCTTGCTTTTAGAGTGTTTTGTATCATCTGTTTTTGGTGTTTAAGGATGCTATTTCATCAAAAGACCCTATATGATACAAGTTTTTTTTGAATATTGTAGAATGTGTAATGTTGTCCAATCCTTATCCATAAATCCAAATCTTCTGCATACACCATATCTACATCGTATCATCAAACTGTGTCGAGGGCTTCTTTTTTGATAAGTACCGTATTATGTGCAAAGGGATTCTGAAACCAAATAGATTCTCTACATTCCTTATCAGTTTCAGGAAAAGTTTTTTCTCATGTGACTACTCATGTTTCATTAATAATATCAAAGTTAGCACCACAAACACCGAGTTTTTCGTCTGAAATAATCTTTTCATAGGCTATTTCTAATCGTTCTTTTTTGGCAACATCATCGCTATCCATTCTGGCAATATATGCTCATTGTGCAATATCGATTCATTTATTGAGAGTTTTGCAAATTTTAAGATTTTTTTCATTTTTTATAGCAACTATCCTCTCATCTTTCTTCGCATATTGCTGAATAATGTCCCAACTCTCATCAGTACTTCCATCATCAACAATGATAAATTCAAAATCGGAAAAATTCTGACCCAAAACACTTTCGATCGCTTCGGCCAAGTACGGAGCACAGTTATAGTTCGGCATCACAATGGAGACCGCAGGAGCATTAACTTTTGGTCTCATTGAGAATCTCTTTTATGATATAAATTGGTCTTTGCCTCACTTCATTATAAATACGACCAATATACTCACCAACAATCCACATAAAAATAAATAATAGTCCCATAAAACCAAACATAGCAATGGTGAGTCGTTTATAGAGTGGATAGGGCACATCATTAATGAAAAAATCTACTGTAACATAGCCAAAAAACCCTATACTCATCAGAATCATAATAATACCCAAAAAGAGGCCGAGTTTGAGAGGCGCCATAGAAAAATTCAATACACCGTCGGTAGCAAGTTTGATCATTTTGGATCGAGTGTAGCCTGTTTCTCCATGTTCTCTTTCTGGACGATCAAAATCTACATATCAGACATCGAATCCAAGTCGGGCTACCATTCATCTTATGTATCTGTCATGTTCGGGTAATGCCAAAAACCTATCAAGAACCTGTCTTGTCACGAGCCTAAAATCCCCTACATTTCTAGGAATTTGTGTATTTGATATACCAGAAAGTATCTTATAATACCATAGAGCGGTGTGCTTTTTGAAAAAGTTATCATTTCTTTTTTTTCTTCTTGCATAGACAATATCATGATTATGCTTTTCTTGTAGTTGAACCATTTCAAGTGCAACACTGATAGGATCTTGTCCATCACAGTCCATAGAAATAATGAGATCACCCCTACAAACACTGAGTCATGCAGTAAGTGCTGCCTGATGACCAAAATTTCTACTGAGATTGACCCCTTTGACATAGGTATCGGTTTGACAAATCTTTTCAATAACTCACCAAGTATTGTCTGGACTCCCATCGTTGATGAGTATAATTTCGTAATCGTAGTCTGACAATGTTTTGCATCATTCGGTGATTTGGTCATACATAAGAGGAACATTCTTTTCTTCACGATAAGCAGGAAGAACAAAAGATATAAGTTTTTTTGTCATTAGAATAATGGATCAAAAAATAATACTTGAAAAGTATATAGAAAATAAACATACTATGCAAGTTGTTTTACATACTACACTATTTTGATATGAGTGAGAGCGGCAACACAGTTAATAGTGCTGGTGTTGATTTGTATAATGGTATATATACTAGAATGGTTTTCTTTTAGTATATGTGTGCAGGAAAATATAGGAGAAAGGGATGTGTGTGGAATGTCAGTACTTAAATATATGGGAGTGATGATTGGTGATTTGGCTGGAGTGGATATCGCATTAGATGTGATATATGATGATATGGGTACATATGATATATGAATATCAAAAAACAAAACCTATGATGATAGTAGTTCTGTTGTTCTCGGGTACTTGTGTCGTTTTGTTGGTATGTATGGGAATTGTGGTGACAATCTTAATGATAATGCAAAAATATCTATCTGACCACATTCCACGAAAGATGAGCTATCGAATACGAATTGCTCTTTCTTGTGTATCGATATTGTGGGCAACTATACCTGCAATAAGAAAATATGTTGATTAAATATATTGTAATGAAACCAAAAAATCCTATACTACCACAAATATTATTTTAATTACAATAAAAACCAATGAACAAAACAGAAAAAAGATCAAGTTTGCTGATTGCATTCCTTCTAACGATAGGAATATGTGCGGGGATTTATTTCGGAGTGAGAGGAATAGGAGAAAAGCAAGAAGAAGAAATCCAGCCCACAGCCACAGGAAGCATACAAGTTACATCAATATCTAAGGACAATGCAAAGGAACACTGAGTCACTATTGTGTCAGCTAAACAAGATGAAATAGAAAAATCTGGCAGAGCAACAGCCACTACTACTACGAAAGTTCCCAACAAAAAAATTGTTGCAGTGAAATCACCTACTATGACAGCAGCATCGACGACTGTTACACCCCTTTGACGAAAATCCAATGGCGTCAAATACACTGACCGTGTTCGTGTCATTTCGAGAAGAGGAGTGGATACGAGTGTTGTGGGTTGGGCAAAACCTTCAAAAAACATAGATATTGCATATTGGAAAGATGAAGTGCTTCCATATACAGAAGACAGAAATCATGACCAATATCTCGTCATACCTCGTTTGGGTCTAGTCGCACCATTGATATACTATGAATTTAAGGGAGATTTGAAAAACTTTAATCAAAAAGCTCTAGATAAGGCATTCGAAGGAGGTGTGGCAACCTATCCACAGATGGCAAAATTAGGAGAATATGGAAATGCGTTGATTGGTGGACACAGTAGCTATTACACAAGAAAAAAATCTAATTATAAAACCATTTTTGCAACTATCCCAGAGCTTGATCCAGGAGATGAAATCCGATGATATGCTCGCAAAAATGGAAAACGACATCGATATAGATATATCGTTACCGAGTCGTACGGAGGACAAAATGATCCCAAAACAGGAAAATTCAATACAGACATAGTGGACGTCGATCCTGCTATTCAAGAAATGACACTCTATACTTGTATTCCCATAGGAACTGATAGAGATAGACGAATCGTAAAAGCACATATGAAAGAGGAGCGAAAACTTGATGATGCTCTGCAAAATGGACTACGAAACAAATAATATGTCAGAACCGTTGCAATGTGCGACGGTTTTTGTATAAAGAAAGATATATTACTCTTTGTAGATAAAAATGCGTATTCTAACGAAAAACAAGCAAGCATACCATGACTATGATATTACAGACACGATAGAAGTCGGTATCGTTTTGGCGTGACACGAAGTCAAAGCTATCAAGGAGGGAAAAATCAATATTCGTGATGCAATAGTGAGAGTATCTGATGGGCAACTTGATATACTCAATATGGACATACCACTGTATAGTAAGGCATCTCATATAGGAAATTATAATCCTCGTCAACCTCGCCGTCTTCTGATACATCGTCGTGAACTCGCTCGTCGAGTGGCTCGTACCCATCGCAAGGCAGAAGTGATGCTTCCTTTGCAAGTTCGTTTGATGAAAAATCATCGCATCAAAATCCTCCTATGACTTGCCAAAAGACTTCGCAAAGTAGAGAAAAAATCCATCCTCAAAGAAAAAGATGTCAGCAGACAGATGGACAGACAAATAAAAAATATGACATACTAAATTTATCTTCTTATTATTTATTATTATGAAAAAACAAATCCTTATTACTGGTGGTCTTGGGTATATCGGTTCACACGCCGTGGTAGCATTTGAACAAGCTGGGTATCAGGCCATCATAATCGATAACCTATCGAATACGGACACGAGACAGCTCGACGGAATCGAAAAAATCCTCGGCTACAAGCCTACTTTTTACGAAGGAGATATTTGTGATCTTAGTATACTCGAAAAAATATTCTCAGACCACAACATCGACGGAGTGATCCATTTTGCGGGTCTGAAAGCAGTAGGGGAGTCCACGGAGAAACCACATTTGTATTATGAAAACAATGTGAAGGGGAGTCTGACTCTTTTTGAAAAAATGGACGAGCACAATGTCAAAAAAATCATCTTCTCATCGAGCGCAACAGTCTACCATAGTAGTGTCTACGAGGGCGGCCACGGTGC
>PDWI01004227.1_pt1 | contig 19454 bp, 25 predicted proteins | sample 1430891 | NCBI WGS metagenome assembly PDWI01 (sample SAMN01162508, study PRJNA174530) | Oral metagenome, whole genome shotgun sequencing project. | biome: Marine environment; feature: Marine mammal; material: Swab sample of the gingival sulcus; isolation source: swab sample of gingival sulcus...
AGTAATAGTTTGGATATTACTTACTATATTTGGTAGTATTTATCATTACTTTAATGATCCTTCATACTATGAAAAGACTACTTTAAGTAATGGGGAAACTATTAAATTTATTTCGATAAATAAAAAAATACCAGCACTATCGATTATTGGTGATTTAAAAGAAAGAATATTAGATGAAGAAGAAATAGAAAAAATGATACCTAATTGTAGTTTTAGAGGAGTTGGATTCTTTAATAAAAGTGATAGTTCGCTTATAGCTATAAAAGTTTTTATAAATAATATAAAGCTTATTATCTGTAAGTCAAATTCTTTTGATATTAATGTGCCAAAAGTTACAAATCACATGAATCATAAATATAAAATAAATGGTGTTTTGATTAAAGCTTGGTATTATTGTATACGAAATCACGAAAAAAATAATAATGATTTTGTTTTCTGCGTATATTTTAAGCTTGGTGATAAAGATGTTTATTTAGAAAAAACATTAGATACATTCACAGATAAAAGTGAACAAATTAAGCTTGGAGAATGGGTGCTACAATTAACTAAATTAAAGCAATTTGATTTTAGTAAGATTAAATATTAAGATGTTTTGCTTATAGTGTTTAAAGTTAAAATTTTACCTTTTCAAAAAGTAAGTTAAGGGGAATTATCTTTTTGATAGTTCCCTTTAATAAAAAAATGATGTATTTACAGATAAGAACTAAAACTATTAGTCGTTTTTATGTCTATGATTATAAGAGGGGGATTATAAAACGTATAAAAATTTCAAGAAAAAAGAAAAATTAAATACACAAATTTTAGTATAAGAGATAGCAAAATGTTATCTCTTTTTTTATAGTCAAAAATGAAATGAGAATTTTGAAATGGAAAAACAACTTAATTATAAGCAAAAAAATATAAATTTTTTAATTTAAAGATTAAATAAAAGGAGGTTAGATGAATTTTATTAAAAGTGTACTGTTGGTTGTTTTAATGGATTGTTGTAAAAATAACGACTAAAAGTGCATACAATATATATTTAAACTAAGTTAGACTATATATTATATGCAAATTACTTAATATTAGAAACTAGAGGGCTGGGGTAAATCTCAGCTTTTTTTATTACAAAGAATTAGGAGAATTTTATGACCAGATGTCGTGACCCACCTTTTTTTGTTGTTTGAATTTTGGCGTTTAAAGAGGAATTAACAATAAATTAAGGAGAAAATAAAAATGAATAATAGCAAAAAATATTATTTAGAAATGGAAGATGGAAGTAGAGAATATGTTTCTGAAAAAATATTTAAAGAGTATTGGAAACTGGTAAACAGAGAAAACTATTTAAAGAAATTAGATAGAAAGCAAAAAATACAATCGTTAAATACAGTTGATGAGGATGGTAGAGAATTTGCTGAAACTTTAAAAAGTGGCATTGATATAGAAAATATAGTTGAAGCTGCAGAAAGAATAAATGATGTTAGAATGGCGATTTTAAAGTTAAGTCCTAAAGAACAAGAATTTATTAAAATGATGTTTTATGAAGGATTAAATGAAACAGAAATAGCAAAAAATGAAGGTGTATCAAGAGCTGCGATATGGCATAGAAGAAAAAGTGCTTTTAAAAAATTAAAAGAACTTCTTAGGAATTTATAAATAAAAAATAAAAAGTTTAAAAAATGACTTGCAGTTTATAGCATTTTTTCACTTAGGTAAGTATAGGGGTAATTTATTTATCCTATCTTGAACATTGACAATTTCATAGACCACGACGGAACGTTAATTATTAGTGGAGCGAAAGTTACTTACGCAAAGACCTTTTTGCTGATTTTTGTAATCAGTTTAAATGAATACCAGCAAATGCTGTGGATACAAAAAAGTGAGCGATAAATAAGGATACTTAAAGTAAAGGTAGGAACTTTATGAGCGAAGATACTAGTGAGGATAATGATACACCTAGACGTTGTTGCCACCTAAGCGAGAGAATGTATGGTGGAGGTTAAATTCCTGTGCTGTTACCTAGACAGTCGTCAAAGTCGTTAAACTTTAATATAGAAAATAATTTGGAGGTTTATATGAAAAATGATTTACTAGATTATAGTTTACAAATTTCTATGCTTATTACATTATTTAATAAAAAATTGATTAGTGAAACAGAATATACAAAAATTTTAAGTAAATTAAAACAAAAATATAAAATTATAAATTAAGAGCTGATTAATATTGCAAAGCGTGGTATAATGTTTATGTATAGAAGTACACAAAATATAAATGAAAGGATTTTGTAATGGATAATAAGGTTAAAATCATAAAGGGTAATACTGCACTTAAAAGAAAAAATGGCGGTGTAGAATTAAGTCTTAAAAGAGTAGCTGCATATTGTAGAGTTAGCACCGATGATAAAGATCAGATAAATAGTTATAAATCACAAGTTGAACATTATACTAATTATATAAAAAAGAATAAAGAGTGGGATTTAGCTGGTATATATGCAGATGAAGCTATTACTGGAACGAAAGTAGATAAAAGAATAGATTTTCAAAGATTAGTAAATGATAGTATTAATGGAGAAATAGATATGATAATTACAAAATCTATTTCAAGATTTGCTAGGAATACTTTAGATACACTGAAATATGTTAGAGAGTTAAAAACACATAATGTTGCAGTTTTTTTTGAAGAAGAAAATATAAATACATTAACTATGGATGGAGAATTATTATTAACAATACTTAGTTCTGTTGCTCAACAAGAAGTTGAAAATATATCAGCTAATGTTAAGAAAGGATTAAAGATGAAAATGTCCAGAGGAGAACTTGTTGGTTTTCAAGGTTGTCTTGGATATGATTATGATAAAGAAACAAAGAGTATATCTGTAAATGAAGAAGAAGCAGAAATTATAAAATATATATTTAATAGATATGTAGAAGGTGTTGGTGGGAAAATTATCTCTAGGGAATTAGAAGAAAAAGGTTTTTTATCTCCCAAAGGTAATAAAAAGTGGCATGAAACAACTGTTCTTGGTATAATAAAAAATGAAAAATATAAAGGCGATATTCTTATGGGTAAAACTTTTACTGTAGATCCAATAAGTAAAAGAAGATTGAGTAATTTTGGAGAGGAAGATAAATTTTATATTGAAAATAATCACAAAGCGATTATATCTGAAGAACTATTTCAAAAAGCTCAAGAAATTAGAATTCGTAGATGTAGGAATAGAAATACTCTTGCTAATAAAAACGGTAAAAGAGAAAAATATTCAAGAATGTATGCTTTTAGTAGTATGTTAGAGTGTGGATATTGTGGTTCTTTATTATCAAGAAGGGCTTGGCATTGTAGAACTAACTACAAAAAAATTATTTGGCAATGTATAAGAGCAACAAAAGATGGCAAGAAATTCTGTCCATATAGTAAAGGACTTGAAGAGCTAGCTATTGAAAAGGCATTTATGGAAAGTTATAGGCAAATTACTTCTAATAATTCAACTGTTTGCGACGAGTTTTTAAAAACTATTGAGGATACAATAGATGATGATAGTTTGAGTAAAGATTTGAAGAAAATAAATACTAAGTTATCTAGTTTAGTGAAGAAAGAAAAAGAAATAGTTGATATGAAATTAAATGAACTTATAAGTGATGATGTATATTCTCAAAAATATAATGATATTTTGTCCAAAAAAAATAAATTATTAGATGAAAAAATGAATTTAGAAGTAACATTAAAAGATGATAATTTAATTAAAGATAGATTAAATGAGTTTAAAACAATACTTAAGAATAATGAGCATATGGAAACTTTTGATAGAATTGTATTTGAAAGTATAGTAGATAAAATTATTATTGGTGGAGAAACAAAAGATGGAGAAAAAGATCCTGCTATGATAACTATAGTATACAAAACAGGAAAAACTGATGCTCAAAATGGTAAAAATTTTAAATCAAAACGGAAAAACGCAAAAATTTATAACGATAATGACGATAATAAATTGTGTACTAAAACAATTGACAATGATGAAAAATTGTGTTCTCAAACAAAAGACAACACATGTTGAGTGTGTGGTATTGATGTCCAAACAAGATATCAACTAAGTTTAAAAGCCTTGAAATAAAGGTTTTTTATAAGTCTTTAAGTTTAAGAAAAAATGTGTTAAAAACACTAATTTTTAACATTTTGGGAACATATCAACCTATAAAATCATAGGGTTGACAATACACTATTGATATTGGTAGGTTGACAATATGGTCATCATACTATTTGTAGTTGAAAAAACTGTAAAAAAAATGTATACTACAATCGGTAATATATTTGTTTTGGGGTGTATTTGTGAGAGAAGAAAAACTAGATTATAAAAAAAATAATTTTTATAAATTTAAATTATGGATTTCTAATATAAAAAAAATTTGCTGTCATATATATTTAATTTGTTTGTATTTTTAATTCCGATTATTATAATAAATAAAAAAGTTAACGACTATATTGTTGATAGATTTATATATGTAATAATATCGTTGATAGTCATCTTTATAATAAATGAATCGCTGAAGTCTATAGAGTTAGTGAAAAATGATTTCGAGCTAAAAAAATTAAGAGAAAGAAATAAGATTTTAGAGTCGGATTTTGAAAGTACAGGATTATTTTTAGAAAATTTACCTAAAGAATTTTTGAAAAGTGTGTCACAATTTCTTAATTTAAAAAATAGTGATAGAATTTCTTTGTATGTGCTGGATGGGGAAAAATTTCGTATTATCGGAAGGTATAGTGAAAATCTAAAATATAATAGGAACGGTAGAAGTGAATATCCGTCTGATTGTGGATATATATCTAAATGTCTTGGAAATAATAATGGTAAAGCATATTATTTTAAAGAAAAACTTCCTAAAGACCCAAATAACTATGTAAAAATGGTTTCCAAAGATTCGGGAATGAATGAAAAGGATATAAAAAATCTTTCTATGAGAAGTAGAACGTATTTTGCTAGAGTAATTAAAGATACGCAAGATCAAAATGTAGGGATTTTAGTTCTAGAAAGTATAAATCCAACATTACCTATAAGTGCAGACGAAATAAATAGCAAATTAGAGGAATTGAGTATACCTTATATGTCTACATTTTTAGATATAAGTAATAAATTGAAAGGAGATAGTTCCAATGAATAATAAATTAAGAAGTGTTATGAGATACATTGTTAGGAACTATCCTTATCCTGATGATTTGACAAAAACTAGGATAACTAAGTTGGTATATTTAATTGATTGGGAAAATGTTAAACTACATGGTGACCAAATGACAAATATAGAATGGTTTTTCGACCATTATGGACCTTATGTATCAGATGTATTAGATGAAGCAGATAAAGACAAAAGTGTAAGTATTAATAGTACTATATCAAATTTTGGTACAGTTAAGTATATTTTAAAGCCTAAAAGAGATAAAGAGGAGCTAGTTTATGATGATTTAACTAATAACGATAAGAATATAATTGATAGGGTTATTGCGGAAACAAAAAATTTTTATTGGAATGAATTTATTAATTATGTGTATTTAACTGATCCTATTAAAAATAATACGAGGTATAGTGTTTTAGATTTAAAAAGATTCGTAAAACATTAAAAGTACGCAGATATTGTAGACTAGATAAGAAATCTCCAAAATGAAAAGCGGAATGTTTTGATGAAAAAGGCAGATAATGAAGGAGTAAAACTTAGAATCAAGGAGATGCATGAATTTATAGATAGTGAAAGGATAGAACTTAAAGAGTATGATGAGAGTTTAGTCAGAAAGCTCATAAAAAAAATAGTGGTTTGTGATGAACATTTTGAAGTATATTTTAAGTCTGGAATTAAAATAAATATTAGTAAAAAAAATTCCGTAGATATCAAAAGGGTGATGATATTTATGGAGTTTTTCTCTGCTCTGCTATCGAAAAAATGGGGATAAATGGTATAATTTAAATTGTATGAAAAGATAAAGTGTGATGTTTTTGGAATACATTAAGATAATAAAATAAATGTTTTATAGAGTGGAAAGGTAATCCAAGTGTAGGAACGGTAAAAAATAGAAAAACTTTAATTAATATAGCTGGTTAGTATATTTGTGATTGAATATAATGAGATAGGAGAATAATTAAATGTTGGAACAAAAAGTATTTAAAGAATTAAGCGCTGATTTTTTGAATATATTTAGGGAAAATTTTAATAATAAATTTACCTTTGAAAGATTTACAGTGTATGATTTTGTTGAGTTAAGTAAAAATTTTTATTCTAAAATATTTGAAGAATTGGAAATTGAGTATTGTGGAGAGTTCGATAATGTCTATAGTGAAAGAATTTGGTCTTATTTAGAAGGTGAAGAGTTAGATAGAGAAGAATATCGATTTATTAGACAACATTTTATAAATAATTATTTAAAAATAAATTTGAATGATGTTGATTCTAGTAAGTGTCGTAAATTAATAATATCAAAAATGTTAGAAGAAATATTAAGTTTGGATAGCTTAAAGATAACAGAGAAATTCACTAATAAATTAGTTTTAGAGTTATTAAATTCATTTAGCATAAAAAAATATTACCGTAGTCCAACTGATAATAAATATATGGATGATTATAAAGATATTCTTAGGTTTAGTGGTAATGTTGATGTCGAGTATTGCAATGAGCTAGATGATGTCGAGTATTCTGAAACTTTTAAATTAAGTGATAGAGATAATCTGGAATATCAACTAGATTATAATAAGATATTAGATACAAGTATAGAAGACTTGTATTTAGTTGTTAACAGAGAACTCTTAGACAGTTCTATTTCTAGTCAGGTTATTAGTAATATTAATGTTAATCTTTAATGAATCTTTTTATATATTATATGACTATAGTAATTATGAATGCTCTTATGAAGATGCTGATAGTGTAAGTTGTGCAGTAAATATAACTGCTTATAGTGGTGATTATGAGTGGGAAATGCTTTTATCTAAAGCTTATAAATTTTATAATCAAAAAGACTATAGTGGAGCGTTTCTCATGCTTTTTGTTTCTTTCGAATCATTTATCGAGAGTGTTAATTATGAGTTGAGAAATAATTTAAAAAAAATTTATAGTGGATATTAGTGCATCTGTAAATAAAGGAGATTATATTTTAGAAAATTTATTAGACTATATAAGCTGTAACAATGTGAATTTACCAAATGAATCAGTTTGTTTTAAAGAAGTTTTATATTGGTATTTTGAAACGTATAGGTTACTTTCTAATGAAAAACAAGAATTAATAAAAGGTAAATTAAAAACAATATTAAAAATTATTAGGCAATTAGAACATTCGGCTATAGAGGATTCATATTCAGTAAATGATTGCAGTTTTTTAGGAAATCACCAAAGTGTTGAGCATTTAATATTGAAAGAGTCAATAAATTTAAGTAAAGTATGTAATACTATAGCTCATGGTAGTAAAAATGAATATGAAAATAAAGATTTTAAACTTTTTTATGAAAAATTAGTTATTATATTTTCAGAGCTATTTTTTTTGATAAAAGGAAATAAATTGGATGATATTATAGGTACTAAATGGATTGTTTGATAATGTTTATCTTGTTATCGACCAGTACCCAACAACCGAACTACCCTAAAAAGTGCAAAAGTTATCAATCCTGTCTTGTCGAGTCATTGTGAAGTAATTTTACTCTTGTCTATGGAATAGTATTGATGACAAGAAAACAACTGACACTGGTCTAAAATGTCTTGAAATAAAAGGTTTTTATAATTCAGTGTATTATAATTGTCAGTTGAAAAATCTAAAAAATATACACTTGGGGAACATATCAACAAGATAAAATGTAGTGTTGAGGTTATAAGATGGATGGCATAAATTTAAGGAGAATACTAAGAGAATGTTAATTTTACAAACAGTTTATATTGTTTGATGTTTAGTCTATTAGTTATGATTTTTTATAGAGGAAATCCAATTAATATTGTATTTTTCTATCCTAAAAATGTAATTGAAAAAGTTATAGAAATCAAACTCATAGATATTAAAACAATTGAAAGAAAAAAGAATTTATTTTATCTATTATTTATTATAGTGATGTTAGGAAGTTTATTTTTAATTGTATTTTATTGTAATAGGGTTACTGATTTTAAAACAGCATTTATTCAAACAAGTATTTTATTGCAAATATGGAATATTTATGATGGTTTAGTTATGGATATATTGTGATTTTATAATTTTAATTTTGTAAATGAGTAAGAATGTTAATTATTAGAAAGTTTTAATAAGATTAATTTATAAAAGGAATTTTAATGATAAAAATAGAAAAATCTAAGAAAGATGATATAAAATTCATACATAATTTACAAAAAGTATCTTTTAAAAGTCTATTAGAAAAATATAAAGATTATGATATGATAAAGGTATCTAGATTTTTATGAAAGGGGACAAAATGAAAAGAATAGAAGATTTACCAAATTATGAGGAATTAAATATAATTGTTTTTATCGGAAATGGTTTTGATATTTCGGTATTAAATAAATATAGAAATGATGGGTTACTTTCAACATATTCCCAATTTTATGATTATTTATGTTGTAAGAATTTTAACACTAAAAATTTATTTTTTGAAAAAATGAAGATTGATAAGGAACAAGAAAAAGAAAATTGGAGTGATTTTGAAAGTTCTATTTATGAATTGCAAATAGGGGATTCCGCAGATGATTTACAAAAAGATTTATATGAAATTCAAAAATATTTTCTGTTGTTTTTGAATGAAATAGTAGGTACTGATATTCTTATTAATTTAAATGATGATTCCGAGAGAAATAAATGGTCAACTAGAACGCTATCAAGTTTTTTGACGGATTTGTCAGAAGAACAGTATGAGAGGATTATTTTTCCTTCAAAAGCGGAACATCATAAATTGTTTAATTATACGTTGTTTAATTTTAATTATACTTCTATTTTTGATAATTATATTTTTTTAGATAAATATCAACATGATCCTGAGAAGTATCCTACATCAGGTAATAACTTCAATTTTGAAATTAATCCTAATAATTATAAATCAAATCATCATAAATGTAATTCTGAAACCACATGTTTTTGTAAAATTGTAACCAATATTTTACATCCGCACGGGTGTCAGGCAATACCTAGGAGCTTATTATTTGGAATTGAAAATTCATCTGAAAAAAAATTAAATAAGTCATATTGGGGAAAGCATAGTTTGAAGTATAAAAATTATTTAAAAAATGTGGATCTTTTTATAATATATGGTTCATCTCTAGGTAAGAGTGATAGTTGGTGGTGGCGTGAGATATATGAGTCTATTTTAGAATTTGGTAGTGAATTAATTATTTATTATTACATTGGAGAAAAGTCTATTGAGGAAGATGAAATAAAAGAACTGTTTATTGACGCATGTGACTTAGGAAACGCGATAGATAAAAATGTTAAAAATAACATTTTTGTAGTTATTTATGATGATAATGGTAAATTAAATGCTTTCAGTTTAGCTGATAACTAAAATAAATTAATTAGAATTGTATATATTTAAATTTAAGTAGTTTAAATTTGTAAAAATTGGAAAATAAATTAGTAAAAGAAATTATTTACAACAAATATATATAAGTAATAGCGAAAGTTCTTTTTTATTTTTTATAGAGAAAGCAAATTTTTTAAAATTAAAGATTAGAAAATTAGTTTTAACTTTTAAAGTAAAAAAGAACAAAGTTACAATTGTAAAAAAGTATAACAGATTGAAAAAATATATAAAGTTTTAAATGTATATTATAAAAAATGGTTTAATCTAATAAAATTACATAGAAGGTGTGAAATATCTTTTTGTTCCAAAATATTTTAAGGAGAGTTATATATGAGAATTTTTAATATTTTCAAAAAGAAAAAACAGGTTCCAAAATGGGCGAATTTTTTTAATGATAAAGAATATTCTAATTTTATTGGTTGTGTAGATAAATATTTTGATAGAAAAGCAGTTATATATGAAAAAGAGGGATATATATAACAGTAAATGAAATTGATGAATATGGGCTTATAAATCTTGCTAATATGTGTTATGAAAATAAAGATGTTAAGTTTGAAGAGGTTGTAAAGTATCATTTTGATTCGCTTATAGAAACCCAAAGATTCTCAAAAGAATTTGAAAAAAGGGAGGAAGATTTTGAGTATATCAAAGAATACCTCGCAACTAGGATATATTCGTATGATTATTTGAATAAATTAGAGTTTAATGTAATATATGAAAAAATAACAGATGAACTTTATCAAGTTTTAGTTTATGATTTTTCAAATACAGTATAAACAATAAAAAAAGATATGGATTTAAAATGGAACAAATCTAAAGAAGAATTATTTGAGATAGGATTATCAAATGTAAAAAACAAATATGAAAAAGATATTTTTAAAATAGAAATGAATGATGTTGAATTAACAGCTATTCTTGATGAAGAAGGTTATGCAACAACTTTATTTTTAGATAAGGATGAGTTTAATAAATATGTTGGTGATTGTGGCGTTTTTATAGGTATGCCTAATCAAGTTGCTAACTTTATTTATACTGTTGAAACAACGGAAATTTTTGTAGCGGTTCATTCAATGGCTATGATAATAAAAGAAGAATTTAAAAAAGCAAATTCTTTAAGTGATAATTTATTTTGGTATAATGGAGTTGACCTAATTCATATACCTGTTGAATTTGTTGACGATAAAATTCAAGTTCATCCTCCAAAAGAGTTTGTTGAAATGTTAGAAAAGCTATCTAAAAAATAGGAGTAATATTGATGTTGGGAGAATTAAATGCAAAATAAGTATAAATTCAAAGGTAGTTTTAGAAATTATCAAAAAAGAATATTAGATAATTTAGATAATCTATTTAGTGATAGGCATTTACATATTGTAGCAGCACCTGGTTCTGGTAAGACAATCCTAGGATTAGAGGTTATATCTCGTTTAAATAAATCTGCACTTATATTAGCACCTACAATAGCTATTCGTGACCAATGGATAAAAAGGTTTGAAACATATTTTACGGATGAAGATATAACAGATATTGTTAGTAAAGATTTTTATAATCCGAAGTTTTTGACTGTTATAACATATCAAGGATTACATTCTGTAATGAGTAAAGTTTCAGAATATGAAAATGAAAAAAAAGTAGACTCTATAGAGTCTATTAAAAAATATGGTATTGGAACTATTTGTCTTGATGAGGCGCATCATTTAAGAAATCAGTGGCAACAAAGTCTTACTAAATTTATTGATGAAATAAGAAAATTTGATAAAGTAGATAATAGGTTACATTACATTTCATTGACTGCAACTCCGCCATACGATTCTACTTTTAGTGAATGGAATAGATATATGGATATATGTGGCGAAGTTGATGAAGAGATTACAATTCCTGAGCTTGTAGCAACAGGTGATTTATGTCCACATCAAGATTATGTTTATATAAATATGCCGACTCGTGAAGAACATAAAAAATTGCAATCTATTTGGGAATTGCCGTTTAATGCAATAAATAAATTGTATAAAGACGGCATTTTAGAGAAATTGTCAACAGAATTGTCAAAGAAACTTAAGTTATCAGATGATGTATTTGAGAAGTGTCTTGACATAGAAGAATCAACTGTTGGCTTTACAATTATTTTAAAACATTTTAAAATCAAAATTCCAAAAGAACTTGACGCAATACTTTGCTCAAATATACCTATGTTTAAGTTTGGAGATGCAAAAACACAGTTTTTAACTAATGCGATAGAAAATTCATTTGATTTTATTTTGAATATGTCAACAATTTTTAATCAAGAAACATTTGAAAAAGCATTTAATATATTGGATGAGTTTAGCTTAATAAAGAAAGAAAACGATGTATTTAAAGTGGTTAAAAATTCTGATGTTAAGACTAGAAAAATAGTAGTATCTTCTGTAGGTAAGTTAAAGTCAATATGCGATATTGTAAATTCTGAAATAGAGGCTTTAGATAAAGATTTAAGGCAAGTTATTTTAACTGATAATATATATGCTAAAGAACTTGATAAAATTGGAACTGATAAATTATTTACAAAAGTAGGTGCTACTCCAATTTTTGAAACTATTAGGCGTTCATTAGGAAATGATAAAAATAGCAAAAGATTTACTTCTAGTCTTGCACTTCTTACAGGGTCTTTGATATTAGTACATAAAAATAGAGTTAATAGTATATTAGAATGTGGTGAGCAAGAATTTGGTTCTAAATGGAAAAAACCATCTATTACTGATGTTGGTTGTAGATTTGTAAAACTTGATTTTCCTAAATCTACAGCACAATCAGTTCCAACTTTGACAAAAGCTTTTAATAAGGGTATTATTAAAATAATTGTTGGTACAGCAGCTCTTCTTGGAGAGGGTTGGGATGCACCAACTATAAATTCATTAATTCTGGCTAGCTTTGTTAAGACATATATGTTAAGTAATCAAATGAGAGGTCGTGCGATAAGATATAATCACATAAATCCTAATAAGGTTGCTAATATTTGGCATCTATTAACAGTAGATTCTGCAAGACTTAATCCTCTTAATAATATGTTAGAAATGAATATTGTAAGTGAACACGATTTGATTTCTTTATCTAAAAGAATGGAAAATTTATGTGCTTTGGATGCGCAAACTTTACCTAAAAAAATAGATGAAATCGATTCTAAACAAATTGAATTAAATAGTGGACTAGAGAGATGTTTTGATATAGATATTAATGATGCTTTTAGTAATTATGAAGAAACAAATAAAAATACACTTGAGCGTAGTAAAAATCGTAAACTTATTTATAAAGCTTGGAAGTCTGTTATTGAATCAAATAGTATAGATAGGAATTATGAGTCTAAAATTAAAGTAGAATATGTACCTAGAAATTTAGGGGTTCTTATGATAAATGCTATTGATTTATTATTTGTGATTATATTATTTTTTATAATAAATGTACTTCAATATTCTGGGATATTTTTGCAATTAGGTTTTAGAGTTATTGATCCTAGAGTTACATTTGTATTAGTTACATCATTTGTGTTATCTTTAAAGTTTTTAGGTATATCTATGCATAAGTATATAACTAATTTATATAATGCAAAAAAAAGATATACAAGGCAGGCTAATGCGCTTCTTAATACTTTACAAAGTTGTGGAATAGTAAAAAGTAAAGATGCTAAATTAGCTGTAAAAACTAGTGTGTGTGGTGCGGATGTAAGCTTGGTTAATGCTACAATGGCAGAAAAAACAATTTTTGCACAGTGTATTTTTGAATTTAGTACAGCACCTATAAATCCTAGGTATTTGCTTTTATCTTCACATTTTCTTGGATTTTTATTGCCTATGTTTGCACAGTCAGTTCCTAGTGTTTTGAGTTATAAACGTGAAACAGTTGATATATATGTGGAAGAATTAAATAGGGCAGGACTTAAAGTTAGTGCGATATATACTAGAAGTAAAGAAGGACGGAAAAAGCTTTTAAAAGCTAGAAAATATGCTTTAGTAAATATTGTTTCAGGAGATGTTAACAAAAGGCGTAGTTAAAATAAATATAAAGTTATACATAATTTTGATATAAATAATTAAGGGGTTTATATGGACTTAATAAAAAAATATAAAGTTGCTATTTTTTTAATTATATTTTTAGTAGCATTAATTTTACTACCTAGAATTATAAATGATTTGACGGCGAAAAGTCTGTTAAATAAGCTTATGGAGGTTAAATTGCCCAATAAAACTAAACTTATAGATACGGCTTATAATGCTGGGAAAGTATTGGGAAATGGAAATGGTATGCAGTATTATGGCGCAATACTTATTGAATCTGATTTGAAATACGATAATTTAAAAGCTTATTATTCTAAATATCAAAAGGAAAAGTTAAAATTTGAAGTAGTAAAACATAGTGAAAATCCTTACAATTTTTACTCAGAAAATTTAAAATTTAAAGACTATAATAAAAATAAAAAATATTATATTATTTATTACCAAGGAAACGGAATACCTGTTTTTAAGGATTTAGATATAAGGGGACATTAAATCTTATAAATCAAGAGTATATGGTAGTTAAAAATGCTAATCTTAAATTATATTTAGATTTTGAATAATTATAATAGTTTAAAATAAAAATAAATTCTTACAAATTGTTTGTAGGAATTTATTTTTTTGTTTTATTGGGTTATACTATTAGTGGTTAAAATATAAATTTGTAATAGGGGGTAAATTAAAATGGTAAATTATTTTAATTAATAAATAACTTCAGTTAAACTCTAAAGTTATTTATTATAGGGTTCAAAATATAATATAGAATGGAGGAGTTTATGTTGCAAATTAAAAATTTAAACATATATTTGAAAAAAGATTTAAAACAGCTTATTGATGATTTTAGTTTCACGATATCAGTAAATTCTAAAATAGCATTAATTGGAAAAGAAGGCAATGGAAAAAGTACGCTTTTAAAAGCTATTTACGATATAAATATGGTTGATGAGTATGCAAAAGTAAGTGGAGAGATAAATATAAAAAGTGAAATTATTTCTTATTTACCGCAAGAATTTACAAGGGAGTGTTTAGAAAAATCAGCTAAAAATATTTTATATGAAAAATATCCGCTTGAAAATTTTGATTATAATAGCTACTATTATTATTTAAATTACTTTAGATTAGACGAAAAAATTATAGACGACAATGAAAAGTTTAAATTTTTTTCCGGCGGCGAAAAAATAAAATTTATGTTATTACTTTGTATGATGAAAAGTCCGACTATTCTTTTACTCGACGAACCTAGTAATGATTTAGATTTAAATTCGCTAAAACTTTTAGAAAAATTTATAACAGATATTAAAATTCCTGTTTTGTTTATTTCCCACGATGAACATTTTCTTAATATGTGTGCAAATGGGATAATTCATTTAGAAAATTTAACAAAAAATAAAACAAGACATACTATTAAAAATATTAGTTATGAAGAATATATAAAGGAACGTAACCATATTATTTGTAAGCAAAATCAACAAGCTATAAATGATAAAAAAGAATTTGATAAGCAAATGGAAATATATAGAAACATACATAATAAAATTCAGCGTGAGCTTAGAATAACTAAAAGTGATGTTGTAGGTAAAAACTTAAAAGATAAAATGCGTTCTATTAAGTCAATGGGGAAAAGATTTGATAAAAAAGAGCAAACTTTAACAAAAAAAGTGGTTTTAGAAACTGATATTAATCCTATATTTTCAGAAAATGTGGGTAATCATAATAAAAAAATAATTTTAAATTTAAAACTTTCAAATTTGAAAATAGAAAATAGAATTTTAGCAAAAAATATTGATCTTAAAATAAAAGGCAATGAAAAAATCTGTATTGTTGGAGAAAATGGTGTAGGTAAAACTACGTTAATAAAAAAGATTATCTCAACTTTAAAAAAGGGCACGCTTAAGTATTATTATATGCCGCAAAATTATGATAATATTTTGGATTTTAATAAAAATCCTATTGAGTTTTTATCTACTACTTTTACTAAAGAGGAGAAGACAAAAGTAAGCAATTATTTGGGCTGTCTAAATTATAGTAGAAAAGAGATGTTAAGACCTATAAACACATTATCAGGAGGACAAAAGTGTGAGCTTTTTTTCGCTAGAATGATTTTAGGGGAATATGATTTTTTAATATTAGATGAACCTACTAGAAATTTATCGCCACTTTCCGCAAATAAGATAAGAAAATCACTTAAAAATTATAATGGAGGAATATTAGCTATATCACATGATTTAACTTTTATAAAAGAAGTTTTTGACACTGTTTATATTATGACAAAAGATGGGCTTAAAGAAGTAGGGAAGGATGAGATATAAGGAAAATAGTGTTTATAAGTGTATATAGCAGGAATTTAGTGATTAAAAAGGTTTATAAATTTTAATAATAAATTTTAGAAATAGGAGAATATGTTATGGGAAATTTTAATTTAGAATTTACACTACTAAATAATGATACAGTTGATATCTACATAGAATATTTAAAACTTGCTATTTTAGAAGAACCTGAATTTATGTGTATAGAAAAGGTTGAAGAAGATATAATAAGGTCAAGAATCAAAGGTGATTATTTTAATAATTCAAAATCTATATTAGCGATAAGTGATGGTAAGGTAATAGGTAGAATAGAATTTCATTTTTATGGATGTATTCAAAATGGATATAAAATGGCTTATGTTAATTGGGTATATGTTTTAAAAAAATTTAGAAATAAAGGCGTAGGGCATTTATTGTTTAATGAGTTTGAAAAAGAATGTGTAAAAAATGATATTAATCAGTATTATTTAATAAGGGCAGAAAACGATTATGCTAATAAATTTTATAAAAATTTTGATAATGTTAAATTTACAAGTGAACCTATATTGCGTAAAATATTAAAAAAATAATTATAGTTAAAAAGGTAAAATATATGTTGAGAAAATTAAAAAGTGAAGAATTTGATAAATATGTATTATGGGCTTATGAACTTTCTATAAAGCCTGAAAAATCTTCTTTTCCAAGTTATTGTGACGGCATAAAGACAAAGGAAGATTTTGTTAATAAAGCTAAAAAAAGTTTTAATTCTAATGATTGTGAGATATTATTGTATGAAGAGAGTGGCACAGTTTTTGGTTATATTGACTATTATGTAATTGAAACTGAAAATTATGTTTCGTTTAATGTTATTAATTTTGAAAATTATGCAGAAAAAGGGTTAAGGGAAGTTATTGATTATATAAAAAATAAACATAAAGTTAGTATTATTGACTTTGGTTTAAATAAAAAAAATATTTCAGCAACAAAATTTTTAGAAAAAATAACAAATACAAAGTTTGAAAGTTTTGTAAATACAATTTCTACAGAAGATTTTGATTTTTTCGCCGAAGATGAGAATATAGTCAGGGTTACAGATAAAAATTTTAATGATTTTAAAAGTATTCACGATAAAAATATTGATATGTATTGGAATTCAGAGCGTTTATATGAAGAACTTTATAAAGAAAAATGGAATATCTATATGTATTATAAAAATAGTAAACCTTTGGCAGCAATTTATTTTGTATATACACCAATTATGGCAGAGATTTTTGGTATGGATTTTTGTGATGATAGTTTGAACGAATATATCTTTAAAAAACTTATTATGAAAGCTTTTAACGAAACTAAACGAAAAAAAATAAAATATATTACAATGTTTTGCGATACAGAACCTGAAAAATGCTTATTAGAAGAGCTGGGAATGAAATGCAATTTAGAGTATGTAAATTATAGGATTGAGTGTTAAAATTTTTATAATTTAATTTTAAAATAAAAGGATATAAAAAATGAATAAGGAAATAGCTTTAGGAAATTATAAGGATAAATGTGTTTATTACGACTTAAATGAGTATAAATATACTTTTACATATTTGAAATCTGACTCAAAAGTTATAAGAAATTGGAGTTTAGTTGGTGCTTCTATTGGCACGCCGTTAGTCAAAGCGTTGAACGATATATTTATAATTAATAATATTGTATTAAAAATTATATTTTTGATTATTTGTGCGTGTATAATTATGTTTTTGACTAATAAATATGTGATAAAATTTAGTAAAAATAAAAAATTTGAGTTTTATGAAAGTAAAGACAAATTAAAAGATTTACTAATTTTATGGAAAAAACAAACTATTATGTCTATTGTTTTTGTAATTTTTGCTATATTAATTAGTTTGGGTTCAGCTATATACTATTTAATGTATGGAAAATTTTTCGCTTTATTTATATTTGCTTTCTCTTTTTTCTTTTTAGCGATTGTGAAATTAACTTTTGTGGATAGATTAAAGATGATTAATATACTTCTTAAATAATATTGATTTATTTTGTTTAAAGGAGTAAAATTAAGTATGTAATGAGTAAATTTAAAATAGAATAGAGGAATAAATGACTAAAATAGTTTATAGAATAGGTATTATAATAGCGGTATTAATATTTTCTTTTACGTTAGCATTTAAATACAATCATTCTACAGATAATAGGTATCGTGATGATTTAATAATAGGTAAAACTAAAGAAGAGATAGAAAAAGTATATGGGAAATTTGATTGGGGTGGACAAGCTAGAAATTCAAATGAAGAGTATGTCTATACATATAACCTTGGTAAGTATCCACAATTACAAATTATTATGGGATACCGGCATGCAGCGTTATTTGAAATTTGGTTTAAGGATACAAAAGCGTATAAAGTTAAAATAGAAATAATGCCGGGGGGCTAAATGAAATTAAGATTAATAACACAAATAGAATGGAATTATGAGTTTCTAGTTTTTCTTTTATTAATTGGAATGTTATTTTCGTATATTTATATAAAAGTAATGAAAAGCGGAATAAAAAAGTATTATTTAACAATAATTATGGTAGTCTTATTCTTGCAGCAAATTAACAAACAAACTGCTTTTCCTAAAGAAGAGGATACTAGATTTTTATTATATACATTGATTTTAGCTGTGGCAAATATTATTATAGTTTGCGTGTGCAATATATTTAAAAAATGTGGGGATAAATAATGGATATGTCTGGTATTTTGGTTTCTAATTTGGTATATATTTTATATATACTTTTTCATATAGATAGAACTGTTAAAAAATATGAAAAAAAAGAATATAATTTCATTATGATAAAGTCTTTATTATATATTTATATATCAATAATTATTATGTTTAAAATAAATTCTTATCATAACGCATTTTTTTATTATTGGTACTTTACATCTGTGTTATTTAGTATATTGTCTAACTACTTTTTTGTTTCTGCGGTTACCATTATGTGCACATATTTTATTTTAAACAAAATCGAAAAAAAGAAAAGTTAGTTTTAAAAAATAGTTGGAGATTATTATGGAGTTAATAAAACTTATTCATAGTTATGGGGATTTTACTTTAAATGTAGATAATATCAAATTCGAAAAGGGTAAAATTATAGGTCTTATTGGAGAAAATGGTGCTGGTAAGACTACTTTAATGAACGCTATTTCAGGGAATTTAACTATTAATGGAGAAATAAAAATAAATGGTATTAAAGAAAATGATATTTTATATATTCCAAGTACTTTGACCGCGTATCCTTTTTTAACTGTTTCAGAATTTTTAGATTTGGTTATAAAATATACTGACACAGAAAAAACTAAAGATATAATTTTAGATTTATTAGAGTTAAAAGGTAAGGAAAAGTCGTTAATAACTAATCTTTCACAGGGGATGAATAAAAAGATAAGTTTAACTCCTATTTTTATAAGAAAATACAATCTTCTAATTTTAGATGAACCTTTTAATAGTATTGATATTAAATATATTTTTGAACTAAAAAAGTATATTAAAAATCTTTCTAAAAATTGATATGAACCCCTAAATCCGGACACAAGTTATTTAGTATTTTAAGCGGAATGTAATCTGTACTTAACAGGTGACATTCCGTTTAATTTCGTC
>PDWI01004228.1_pt1 | contig 19453 bp, 23 predicted proteins | sample 1430891 | NCBI WGS metagenome assembly PDWI01 (sample SAMN01162508, study PRJNA174530) | Oral metagenome, whole genome shotgun sequencing project. | biome: Marine environment; feature: Marine mammal; material: Swab sample of the gingival sulcus; isolation source: swab sample of gingival sulcus...
ATTACCAACACCAAAATTAGCTCTTACAGCCATTTGTGGTGAGAACCAATATCTAAGACCGGCATTCAAATTTAAGAACATTCCTCCATAAGATGTCCCTTCACCATCCCATCCAGAGGTATTGGGACCATCCCAACTGCTAGAAGCAATATTAAAACCTAAAACTAAACCCAAAAAGGGATCAATTTTTTTATTTTCTAAAGCGAAATGATAATTTCCTTGAGCACCAATAATAATATTTGTATAACTCCATTGCCAGTTCCCGAATCCTTCGCTAAAGCTATAATATCTTACTAATCCGCCTAATCCGAAATTGCCTGGTGCATCAATACCAAGTTTTTTCATTGACATTCCATATTCATAATCTGCACCAAAACCAACACCCCAACCGGAAAAACCAACTGACACGGAAGGTCCAACATGACTTTTACCGTCTCTAAATTGTGCAAAATTAATTGATGAAACAAAAAATAATAAAACAAGTATTAGTAATACTTTTTTCATACTAATTCCTCTTTAGTTTAATGAATAAATAATGATTATTTATAAAAAATAATTTAGTAATATAATAAGTTAAAAAATATAAAAAAATACTTTTTGGGTAGTTTATTTAAAATGATTTATTTTACTTTTAATGTCCGAAACTAAATTTTATTTTAGCTACAAAGAAAATCTTTTTTAGATATTTAAAAGAATTATTTATAAAAAATAAATCGGAGCTTCAGCAAATGCCCAAAGTTGATATTTACATTCCAAGTTTTGATGACATTACTTTTACCCAAACTGCAAATTCAGTAAAAAATAATCCAACTGTAAATAATATTTTTCCTTTAATACTAAATAATGTAAAATCTGATAATTTAGATACTATTGCAATTAGTAACATTTTTTCAACTGAAACATTAAAGCTAATAAATAGTAATTCAAAATCAGATTATGTTATCTTCATCACAAAAAATACATTTGTAGATTTTGAGAAATTTAGTTTGGAACGATTTGTTAATGTCGGTGAATCAACAAATGCAGGAATTATTTATTCTGATTATTACGAAGTAAAAGAAAACAAAAAAATAAAACATCCTGTAATTGAATATCAAAAAGGAAGTTTGAGAGATGATTTTAATTTCGGTCCGGTTATAGTTTTTAAAAAAGAAGCTTTAAACGAAGCAATTAGCAGAATTGATAAAGATTATGATACTGCAGGACTATATGATATAAGATTAAAAATTTCTCAAAAATATTCCTTAGTTAAAATTCCGGAATTTCTTTATACAACAGAGGAACTAGATAAAAGAAAATCCGGTGAAAAACAATTTGATTACGTTGATCCTAAAAACCGAAAAATGCAAATAGAAATGGAAGAAGCTGTTACTGACCATTTAAAAAAGATAGGAGCTTATTTAAAGCCTGAATTTAAAGAAGCAAAAATACCCGATTACAATTTTGAGTATGAAGCATCTGTAATTATTCCGGTTCGTAACAGAGTTAAAACAATCTCGGATGCAATAAAATCAGTACTAACCCAAAAGGCTGACTTTAGATTCAACTTAATTGTGGTTGATAATCATTCAACAGACGGGACAACAGAAATTATTTCAGATTTGGCAAAAAGTGATGAAAGATTGCTGCATGTAATTCCAAATAGAAAAGATTTGCAAATCGGGGGCTGTTGGAATGAAGGAATTATGCACGAAAAATGCGGAAGATACGCTATTCAATTGGATAGTGATGATATTTATTCTGACGGAAATACAATAACCAAAATAGTTGATAAGTTTAACGAAGAAAAATGTGCAATGGTAATTGGCTCCTACAAATTAACAGATTTCGAACTGAATGAAATTCCTCCGGGACTAATTGATCATAAAGAATGGACACCTGAAAACGGAAGAAATAATGCGTTAAGAATAAACGGACTTGGAGCACCAAGAGCATTTTATACTCCCGTTTTACGAGAAATTAAAATTCCAAATGTAAGCTATGGTGAAGATTATGCTGCCGGACTTGCAATTTCGAGAGATTATCAAATCGGCAGAATTTACGAACCGATTTATATATGCAGAAGATGGGAAGGTAATTCCGATGCTGCTCTGGATATTGAAAAATTAAACTATAACAATTATTACAAAGATAAAATTAGAACTTTTGAACTTATAGCAAGACAATTGAAAAATAAAAAGAGTTAAAATTTATTGTTCATGAATAAATATCTCTTCTTAGGAAATAATGAAATTTTGAAATATGGCAAAAATGATAATCTATCATTAATAGCCAAAACACTTTTAAAGCATCAAAAAGAAAATTGGGAGTTGGTAAATAAAAATTTTGCTGCTTTAGATAACATTAAGATTAAAAAGTTTTCTTTCAGCAATTATTACATAAAAGCACAATTCAATCCTTCAAGAATAATTTCTTCGAGTGCCAATGTTGATAAAAAATCAATTCAAAAAAGACCATGTTTTCTATGCAGCAATAACTTACCTGAAACTCAAAAAGGAATTAACTACAAAAATAAATTCATATTACTATGCAATCCTTACCCAATTTTTAAAGAACATTTAACAATTCCGCATAAAGACCACATTCCTCAACAGATTAAAGATTATTTTTTTGATATGTTAAAAATAACTTATGATTTGAAAGATAATTTTTTTGTTTTTTATAACGGACCTAAATGCGGTGCTTCAGCTCCTGACCATTTACATTTTCAAGCAGGGTTAAAAAATTCTACTCCATTAGAAAGTTATTATTTAGAATTACTTAAATTCTCCAAAGTATTGATTAATGAAAGTGATTTAAAACTATTAAAACTAAATAGTGGATTTCTGAATTATCTTTATCTTCAATCCAACAACATTGAAAAAATTGAGAAAAATTTCATTAAAATTTATGATGCCCTACAAAAATACAGCGGTAAGAATGAAGAACCGCTTTTAAATATTTTTACTTTTTATGATAATAATTTGTGGCATATTTTTGTAATTCCAAGGAAACAGCATAGACCGAAAGAATTTTTTATGGAAAACGAAAATAAAATTTTGATGAGTCCTGCTGCAGTTGATATGGCAGGTTTATGCATAACTCCTCGAAAAGAAGATTTTAACAAATTATCTATTAAAACTATTAAAGATATTTATAGTCAAGTTTTATTTAGTAAAGAAGAATTAAATAAAATTTTGTATCTTTAGCATGAACTTAAAAAAAGGAGAACTCATGAAAAAGAATATAGGAAAAATAGATAAAACTCTAAGACTTATCATAGGAATAATAATTTTAGTTCTTGGAATTATATTTAAAAGCTGGTGGGGATTGCTGGGAGTTATTCCTGTTATAACCTCATTTCTAAATTATTGTCCACTTTACTGCCCGCTAAAAATTTCAACAATTGAAAAAGAAGAAAGTTAAACTTTTAGATTTCGTAGCTCAGACTTATCTAGTCTGAGCTTTTTTGTTACTTCCTTCCAATTTCAAACCGCCTTTGGTGTGTTCAAATTAACAGCTCTCTACTCTGTAATGAATTACAAAATTACTACAAAATATTCATATTAAATAGATTTCATGTGATTCCGATCAACTACATTTACAAACAATAAAGATAAATTAGAAAAAACAAAATAAAATTTTATATAAGGAAATTATTTTGAAAGAAGAATACGTTAAAGATGATTACAAATTCGGAAAAGGAAAGGATCCTTATGTAGAAATGTTAGATAGAGAAAAAAGAAGACAAAGAAACTTGAAATTGTTTTTTGTTCTGATTTACCTTTTACTATTAGTAATTGCTCTTTTTCTAATTTAAGTAACGGCCTGCTTTACCATTCAATGAAATAATATTTGCTCTTTTAGTCAACTCTGTAACTCAATAAGTTTCTACGGAGAATTAAGCCATTTTTTTCAATCACGAAAGTTAGAATATTAAAGGAATTTTTTTTACTAAATTCTGTTATTTCCTATAAACTCTAAACAAGTTTATCCGATAGTATCAAAAAAAATAATTATTTATTAGAAACCAAAAATGATTAATAAACTAACAATGGAAGAACAAATTTTAAAAGGCGACTATATTATTAGAACCGAAGAAGATAATTATACTCAAATGCTTGAAAGAGAAATAAAAAAGAACAAAACCAAGAAAATTCTACTTTCATCTTTGTATGTTTCAATATTGGTACTATCTCTTTTTCTAATTTAATTTATAAATTTATGCCATGTATATTTTTTATGGCTATTCTCTCAAAATCTTCAATTTTAAAGGCATCTCTAAGAAGTTAACAATAAGTTAATCTTGCAAATCAATTTTTTTACTTATATTGTATTTATAAAAATTCTCTTTTAAAAAAGATATAAATATAGGAGCACAAATGGATAATAATCTTAAAGATTACAGTTTTGTATTAACTAATAATTACGAGAATAAAAAGAAAAAGTTTCTAAACCTTAGTTTAGTATCTATTTATTTAGTACTATTGGTTGTTTCTTTATTTATTGTATAAAAATTATTTAAACACAACAATTGGTTAAAGTTTATTATAGTTCTAATAAATTTTAATTCCTCCTCATTCATTTATAACTTTTAATCCATAATCTTATTTTTTGTATTGATATTGGATTCATATAACTTTATATATAAAATTCCAGTAAAATAATTATTTGAAATTTTCTAAAAAGAACAAAATTATATTTTTTTAAAATAACACAACCATTTTATGTTAGCTCAGTCTAATTAAGTGGAAATAAAAAAATATTTATGCAAGAAGATAATTATCTAATAGAAAAAGCTAAAAATGGTGATAAGTTCGCTTTTCAAAAACTTGTTTTAAAATATGATAAATTAGTTCTGAACATAGCATATTCTTACAGAAACAATAAAGATGATGCCGATGATATTTATCAAGAAGTATTTATTAGAGTTTATAAGGGACTTAAAAACTTTGAATCCAGAAGTAAATTTACTACTTGGTTATATAGAATAACTGTAAATGTATGCCTGGAATATAAAAGAAAACAAAAAGTGCATGGTCATCAAAGCTTGAATAATAATATAAAAGATGATAAAAATAATTATTTTGAAAATTCTTTGAAAAGTAATATTAAAACAGATACTCAAACATTAAACAACGAAACATCTGAAGTAATAAAACAAGAAGTAAACAAATTACCAAAACAATTAAAGATGGCATTTACGCTTAAACATTATCAAGGATTAAAAATTAAAGATATTTCTAAATTAATGAACTGTTCGGAAGGAACAATAAAAAGTTATTTGTTCACTTCTAATAAAAAATTACGAAAAGTTCTCCAACCATTACTTGGCAAATAAAATTTTGAGGCTATGATGAAACATGAAAAATATAAAGAATTATTGGAACTGCATATTCTAAATGAATTGGAGAATGAAGAAATTCTTCTTCTGGAAAATCATTTACTGGAATGTGAAGAATGTTCCCGCCAATTTAATGAAATGAAAAAAATCAATAACTTTATTGCTTCTGGAAGCCCTAAGGAGTTAACAGCAAAAGACTTAGCTTATTCCAGAAATAAGTTATTTGAGTCAATCAATATCCTTGAAGATAAACCAAGTTTTATTAGTAAATTTCTTAACAACTTTAACAACACTTTTTCACTAAAGTATAATTTGGCTTTTGGTAGTGTATTATTACTTCTCTTAGGCTTGCTTATCGGTTATTTGGTATTTAAAAAAGAAGAAATTAAAACCCCCGTTTTGGCACAAGGTGAAATAAATCTTGATGAAATAAATTCAGGTAAACTACAAATTGCTAAAGTTACATTACCCGAAATATTCTCGGAAAGTGGGGAATATGCAATAAAAGTCGGTACAGAAAACTCAATAATATACAAAGGAACTTTAGAAGATAAAATTATCCAAAAATTATTAGCTGCGGCAATAAAGAAAACAAATAATCCGGGCTTCAAAATAAAAACAGCAGCAAGTATAAAGGAATTTATGCCCAAAAATTTTAAGCCGGATTCTGCAATTGAAAATTCTTTTATTCTTTCGTTAAAAAACGATAAAAATCCCGGTGTACGAAAAACAGCATTACAAGCTTTAATTAATTTTCCTTTTAATGAAAAAATAAGAGATGCTTTAATCTACACTTTGGATAATGATGATAACGCATCTATAAGAATTGAGGCAATTAATGCACTGTTATCAATGAGTTCAAAGTCTCAATTAATAAATGAAAAAGTAAAAAACAAAATAGCAAACAATGATTCTAATGAAGATAATGAAGTTGTAAAAGTTAGAAAAGAAACTTTATTACTTAAAGGTAAATAAAATGAAAAATATAATGCTTATAATAATAGCTTTATTGCTCCTTACATCAGTTGGTAGTAAAGCTCAAGAAAAAACAGTAACAAGGAAACTTTCGGCTGAAGGAAGTAGTAGCACTCAAGGAGAAACCATAAAAAGAAAATTTTCGGCTGAAGGAATTAGAAGTTTACAAATTATAACTGACCCCGGCAATATCGAAGTAAGAACATGGAGAAAATCTGAAATTTTAATAGAGATCTCTACAAAAAATACTTTTGAGCTATATAACTTAATAGTTGATGAATTAGATCACGCAATCAAAGTTCATTTTGAAATTGATAACAGTTGGCATAGTAATATAAATTTTATAATACACTCGCCCAAAAGTATGAGTTTCAAACTAGAAACAACCGGCGGAAATATCTCCTTTGAAGATGACATTAACGGAAACTTAAATCTTGAAACAGATGGCGGACATATAACTTTTCAAAATGTAAAAGGTACAGTACTTGCCAAGACAAAGGGCGGACATATAACCGGGGAAGATATAAACGATGATGTTGAGCTTCATTCCGATGGGGGACATATTACCTTGGGAAATATAAATAACGGGAAAGCAATTGTATCTTCTTACGGCGGACATATTAATATCGGAGATGTTAATTCAGATGTTAAAGCTACAACCCACGGTGGAAATATTGAGGTAACTAATGTGGGGGGTAATGCCAATATACTAACTTACGGTGGACATATTTCTATAGAAAAAGTTTCCGGTTATGTAGATATGGAAACTTATGGCGGTAATTTATACTTGGGCACAGCAACCGGTAAGGTTAAAGCCATTACCATGGGTGGTCATATTCAATTAGATGAAATTACCGGTTCGGTTAAAGCCAAAACTAACGGGGGAAATATTCAGGCAAAATTAAATCCCGCTAAAAACAGCAGTTCCTCTTTAGGAACCGAGGCGGGCAATATTACAATTATGATTCCTCCGCAATCTAAAACGGAAATAAAAGTAAATATCGAACACGATGCTATAAAATATAATGCCCATGATTTACTAATATCTGATTTTAATGAAGAATTTTTGAAAATATATGAAGATGATGGTGAATTAACAGCAAAGTATTTTTTGAATAGCGGTGGCAGTAAAATTAAACTTTTTACTTCGTATGGAAAAATAAAAATTTATAAATGGAAAAAATAACACAATTAAAGTACTATACAATGTTGAATATGTATTTAATCCTACATTGAAGATTAAATTTTACTAAAGCTCTCAAAATTAGAGAGCTTTTTTTATTTACATTTAAGATTAAAACTTAAAGAATCTAAACCTATTGTTTTTAAGCTCTCTTTATTAATTGATGATTCTTCTGTATAGCTTTTTATTGATATAAGATTATGTGTTGCAAGCCAAATTTTTCTATTATTTACCATTCCCTCCAAGTATATAATTTCCGAATTAAAGGCAGTAGCAAATCCAAAGGGAACAGTTTTCTTTATATTTCCCGTAAAAAGTACTTTTGAGCCTATCGGCAGCTTTAAGGATTCTTTTTTAACTGGAGGATATTCATCGCTGCAAGTATTAGGTGTATGAGGATCTGAAATACATAAAAAACTTTCATTTTCGCTTATCTCCAAAAAACTGTAAACTTCTTTACCTTCAATAATATCAATAATAAAAAAATTAACACTCCTTGTCGGTTCTAAAATAAATGAATTAATACAATCCTTCTTTACAACGGTTTTTATTCCGCAGCTCGTAACAAATAATAATAAAACAGCTGCACTTATAAATCTCATAATCTACTTTTCTCTTATTTAAATCTAATTTAATATTCAACCTAATTAATAACTGAACTTTTTCGATTATTAAAGTTAAATCATCTAAAAAATAATTTATGTTAAAAATAAGAATTGAAATTTTATACTGCAATAAATTTAAGTATAAATCTTTTAATTTTTTAGAAATTATAGTTTAAATAATAACAAATAAAATAAGAATTTTAATTTTGTCTTTTTTAAGAAATCTATTTTACAAAGTATATTGCTGGAACCAAAACGAAAACTTTGAAGATAACAAAGTAACCGGCAAGAAAGATACATTTACGGTAAATCCCTTTACTTTATCTTTTAACCCAAAATTAGAAGATAGATTTCTACATGACTACCATAAAAGATTTATCCCCTTCATAAAGATTTCCGGAATAATGGGAAAGTTACTTTTTATTTCTTTCTTTTATTTTGATATTATTTTTGTCCCTGAATACTTCACAAAGTTTTTATTTATAAGAATTATGTTAGGAGTTTTATTAGGAACTATAATATTATTAAGTACCGGTAAATCAAACGACTTTAAAAAAATACAACCAATTTTAAGTATTTCATCTATTCTGGTCGGGATAGCAAATATTTCTTTTATGATTATTGCTGCACCCAAACTTAATGACATTTATTACATTGGTATTATATTAAATCTAATATGGATTTTTGTTGTACTAAGGTTAAGATCTATTTGGGCTGCATTTGCAGGAATCTCTATTCTGGTGATTTTTTTAATAACGGCACCTACAATCCTTAATTTTGATAGCAAGCTATATTTAATTAGTAGTACCTACCTTATTATAAGTAATTTTTTTGGATTAATTATTGCGTATCTTTTAGAATATTCATATAGAAAATTATATTATCAAAAAGGCAAACTTGAAGAATCGCAAATAGCTAATGAACGATTAAATAGAAAAATAGATGAAAATGAAAGAGGAATACGTAAGTTTATAGAAAACTCGAGTTTAGGAATATATAAAGTAACTAAAGAAGGCGAAATTATTCTTTATAACAATACTTTAATAAAAATTTTGGGTTTCAATAATATTGAAGAAATTAAAGCAAAAGGTTTGATTAATTGTCTCTATCAAGGTAAAAAGGATAAAGAAAAATTAGATAAAAGTATTAAAGAAAGCGGTGAACTAATAGGACATGAGAGTTTATGGATAAAAAATGACGGAAATGTAATTTATCTCAGAATAAATACACAAATTATATATGAAAATAGTAGAACTTGCTACGAAGGTACAATTGAAAATATAACATCTTCAATGATAAACCAAATAAAGTTAAAAGCATCTAACGAAAGACTAAAAACTCTCTTCAATAATGTTTATGATGCTGTTTTTATTCATGATATTGACGGTAAAGTATTAGATATAAATAATAAAGTAATTGATTTATATAATACATCGCAAGAACAAATAAAAAATTTAAATATAAAAGATATTTCCTCAGCAACGAATGATTTTAAGAAATTAGAAGCTGCTTGGCAAGATGTAATAGAAAAAGGGAAAACATTTAAGTTTGAATGGAGATCAAAACATCATAATGATGAATATGAATTCGATACTGAAATATTTTTGAGCAGAATAAAGTTTGGCTCCGATTATTATATTTTGGCAAGTGTAAGAGATATAACAGATCTGAAAGAGTCGCACAGAAAACTATTATTAACCCAAGAGACTGTTGAGTTTAACACAACTCCTATTTATTGGTTTAATAATAAATATAAAATCATTTATGCAAATAATTCTGCAATAAAACAAATTGGTTATAGTCTAAATGAACTCTATAAAATGAAATTTGAAGATTTCATAAGAAACGAATTAAAAGAAAAATGGATTCAATGGTGCGAAGATAATATCCAAGGGAACAGTTCAACAAAGTTTGAAATTGATATCACTAGAAAAAACGGGCATGAATTTCCGGCAGAAGTTAATGTTACAAATATTTTTTATGAAAATGAAGAAATAGCAATTGTACTTGTAACAGATATAACCAAAAGGAAAAAAATTGCACAAAATTTAATTCTTGCAAAAGAAAAAGCAGAGCAATCCGATAAACTCAAAACCGAATTCCTAGCGGGAATGTCTCACGAAATAAGAACGCCTATAAATACTATTCTTAATTTTATCTCGTTAATAAAAAACGAACTTGGTAAAAACATAACTGAAGATACATCTTTTGCTTTTCAAATGATTGATAGTGGAAGCAAGAGATTGATAAGAACTATAGACTCAATCTTAAATATGTCACAATTTCAAACCGGCTCTTATGATGTCTTTCTTGAAGAAATTTCACTCGTTGAAAATATACTCTCTCCTTTGATAAATGAGTTTAAGCAAACAGCAAAAGCAGAGAACCTTGAATTTTATTTTGAAAATAATGTGGATAATCCTATTGTATTTGCAGATGAATATACTCTTAAACAATTGTTTATTAATTTGATTGATAACGGTATTAAATACACAAAGGAAGGTTATGTTAAAATACGATTAGATGCTGACGATAAATTCTGTTTTATTGATATTGAAGATTCTGGTATAGGGATGGCAGAAGAATTTATACCAACACTATTTCAGCCATTTAGTCAAGAAGAACAAGGTTATACAAGAACCTTTGAAGGCAACGGACTCGGTTTGGCTTTGGTAAAAAAATACATAGATATTAATAACGGAACTATCTCGGTAGAAAGCAAAAAAGGAGAAGGAACTGCCTTTAAAATTAAATTACACAGATTACGGTAAAACATAAATTTGTGAACCTCCAAAAGAGAACAAAAATGAAAATTTAGAATTATTTAATAAACGGAAGTATTTTACGTAACGTAAACTATGGCAAAGCAGAAAGATACGACTTTAAAGAAAAAGAGCGTGATTCTGAAACCGGATTTGATTATTTTGGTGCACGTTACTATGATAGTAAAATTGGTAGGTGGTTAAGTGTTGATCCGTTAGCTGATAAATATCCGAGTTGGAGTCCTTATAACTACACACTCAATAATTCTCCAAATCTTATAGATCCAAATGGAGAATATGTTGATACTGACGATATTCTAAAAAAAGATGAAGATGGAAATTACGTCAATAAAGCCGCTGCTGAAGCATTTTTAGCTTTTGCCGGATCTGAGGAAGGGATAGCCTTTTTGAGTCAATTTGCTTCTGAAGGTCAAGTAATTGCTGGACATGAGTATACTAAACAAGCTATTTATGATAAAAATGATATTGATATTGCTTATAAAGTAGCAACCTTGAAGGAAAAGGATGGAAGTGTAAGTGCAGCCAATGGAAGAGCAACGCCTAGAGAATGGTATCAAAGGAGAGTCATTGATGTTACTTACAATGCAGCAAATGTTAAAACGATTTCAATGTATAGTAAAATTCAAACAATGATGCACGAAAGCTTTATCCATGAGACATATTTTGCAGGTGATGCAATGGATGACAGAAGTTTTAATTATTCAAATGTACCCGGGACTTTTTCAGGAAATCCGCATCATTATAAGACAAGAGAATCTAACTCTATGTTTTCAACACAGGGTTATAAGTTAATGTTAAAAATGAATAAAATATATAAAGCTCATAAAAATAGTAATGGAGTATGGAATGACATGTGGAATTTTGCTCATTAAAAAAGTTTCTATGGTTTTAATAATAGCTATTTTAGCATCATGCACAAAGAGTGAAAAATTACTTTATGAAGTTTATGATGCTAACCATGAAAAGCTTAAGGAAGATACTTTATTTATAGCAAATGATGGTAAATTTCTTCAGAAAAAAGAAAAAATAGAGATACAGTTAAAGAATAAACAAATTTTTGATTTTAAGAAACTTGTATATGACTTTACCTCTGATAGTCTAATTACTTGTGAAAATCGTGCTAATATATTTAATGCCTATAAAGTAAATGATACAAAAAAGATGCTTGAAAAGTACATTACTGTTGGGGAAAATAAATATATAGTGACCAAATTTGCAGTAGATAACTTAGTTTCAAGTAATTCCTTATCCTATGTTTATTTTTTAAATCATAAAAAAATCTACTTATGTTATCATTTATATTTTGGTGATAAATATCAATTTATTTCTAAAGAGAGTTTTCAAAATATTTTCAAAAATGATGATTACTATGAATTAAAAAATGCAATTTTGGACTCAACATTTTTCAGCTATCCTGTAAAATTACCACCACCTAAACCGGAGCTTTAGCATATACATAATATTTGAAGGTGAGCTTAAATAATACAACTATTATAAAATAGCCACTACACAAAATTTGTGTAGTGGCAAAATAAACCTAATCTATTCGATTCGGTAACGGAATGATAGGCAACATAAAAGTAAATTGGAGTGGTAGCACAAGAACTGATGAAAGATACTATTATGTAAAAGATCATCTCGGAAGTGTACGCTTAACATTAAATGGTAATAACATAGAAAGCGGAAAAGACTATTTTGCTTACGGAAGTATTTTGCGTAACGTAAACTATGGCAAAGCAGAAAGATACGACTTTAAAGAAAAAGAGCGTGATTCTGAAACCGGATTTGATTATTTTGGGGCAAGATATTATGACTCCAATGGTAGTTTTTGGCATAGTGTTGATCCACTTGCTGATAAATATCCGGTTTAGTCTCTGTATAACTATGTAAAGAATAATCCGTTAATTGCAATTACTTCGATGGTAGAGGTATTAAATATAACTGATAATCCTCATCTTTTAAATCAGATTGTTTTAAAATATATAGGAACAATAGACGAAATATACGATATTCTTGATGAAGCAAAAATTGATGTTGGTTCCGACTTAATTGAATTAAGAAATATGTCTTATGAGGAGGAACGTAATCACCAAAGAGGTGGCCGCCAACCAATGTTAGATGCTAGCGGCGAACCAATGTTTCCATAATATCAATTTTATTAAATAGGAGATTTTAAAATGTTATTTATGATTGGTGGTATTCTTATAATGTTGTCAGGAGTTTCTCGCTATATTTGGTCATATCATTCTTTAAAAATAGTGCGTTGGTTAGAAGAAAACTCAGTTGAGAATTATAAAAAATATAATGAGCTTCAACGAAAAAAAAATATAAAAAGATTTTATAAAGATTTTGATTCTGGGTTGATAGATTTAGATGGACAGTCAAAAAAGGACTTAAAAACAGCAAGAATATCGCTGAATATTGGAAAGGTTGTATTTATTGTTGGGTTAGTTTTTATGGTAATACACTTTGCTGTATAAAATGATAATTATTTCCTAACATAAGGAGCGAGAATTTAGATAATGCAACTATTATAAAACAGCCACTACAAAAATTTGTGTAGTGGCTAAAATAAGTTAAAATTTTTGGTACCGCACTAATAGTCCATGGTCTCGCTACTTCAGGATTTGGTTTAGCTCAGATGATTGATGGCTTTGTTGAAACTGGGAAGGATATTCCTAGTGGACCTCTGGAAGCAACTGGTAAGGGTCTTGGAGGCGAAACTATTGGGAAAACATTAGATGCCGGTATTGGTTTAATTACTTTTTCACCAGCAGAGAGTGTAAAAACAATAAATAAATTAGTGCCAACTAGTGCTAAAGAAGCAAAAAATATGACAACAACAACTAAAGTAAACGGAATTATTGGAACAACGTACAGTGAAAAAACAGTTAGAAGTAATTATGTTGAGATAAAAGAAATAATTAAGAATGATGAGGAAGATGAAAACGAGGTAAAATAAAATGCAAAAGTGTTTTCATTCTTCATATAATGTTAAAATTATAGAGATAATAGTATTGTTACTTGCTTGCAATACTGTAGTAATCGTAAAAAATGTTAGTAGTGAAAACTTAATTTCACTATTGTTTTTTTGGAATATTTATACTTTTATAATTTATTTTTTAATAAAACTTCCTTTAGTTAGAAGTATAGAATTTGCTAATGATGGGTTGATTGTTAATACTCTTTTTAATAGAAGTGAATTAAAATATAATCAAATTGAAATGAGAATTATTAAATATCCTTTAAGACCTTTGCAAGAAAAAATATTGCTTAAGGCCAGGAAGAAAAAATTTACAGTAAGAAAGATTGATTGGGAAGATTACGGAATTTTAATTGAATGTTTAAAAACAAATATTGAGAATAAATATGAATAAAAAAATTATGAATCAAATTGGAATAGGAATACTAATTATGATTATTGTATCTGTTGTTCTTGTTACAACAGATATTGTATCAGGTAAATATTTAGATACCATCATTACTATTACAGGTTGTATAATAGGGCTAATACTTTTTTTTAATATTAGAAAAGAAAAAATAACACATGACATAGTCAGCCAGCTTATAAAACAGCCACTACACAAAATTTGTGTGGTGGCTAAAATAAGTTAAAATTTTTGGTAACGGAATAGAAAACAGAAAAGACTATCATTTACACGACTAATGCTGTTGAAGCTGTGCATAGGCAGTTTAGGAAAGTAACTAAAAATCGCTCTCTTTTTCCTAATGATAATGCTCTTAAGAAAATGTTATTTTTGGCTTACAGAGATTTATCTAAAAAATGGACTATGCCTATTAGAAATTGGGCTATTGTTTATCCCATTTTTCTATTTATTTTAACAACAGATTTGAAAATATTTTTTAACCCAATTTTTCCATTTACATAAATTATTTTTTAGTCTCAAAAAAACTGAAAGAAAACTAATTGAAGCCAAAGAACTTGCCGAAAAATCCGATAAGTTAAAAACTGACCTTCTTGTGGAAATGTCTCACGAAATAAGAACACCGGTTACTACAATCTTAAATTACAGTAGTCTGCTGAAAGAAGAATTAGTTGATTCCATTTTGCGACTGTTCATACAGAAAGATATAAATTAAAATTTTAGTATATTTACAACAAATAAATATTTGGCAGATTCTTAGGTAGGCTACAGTTAACGGTAACTTAAAAAACAGACTTATGAAACAAAATTCAACTATCATTTTTCTTTCTTGAATAATAATTACAATGTATCCACATGAAAAAAAAGCACTCAATCACCAACAATGAATAACGAGATAATTAAAAAAATAGAATTAGATCATTTCAATAATAGAATCGGACTTGAAATAGGATTGGCAATTGTAAATTTTGCTAAAGAACTTAATCAAAACATAGCCGTCAAAGTAGAAAGACTAAATCATCCCATATTTTTATACGTGGATGATAATTTACCTTCTGATAAACATAATTGGTTAAGACGAAAGGCAAATGTTGTAAAAAATTTTGAGGAGAGTTCTTTAAGTGTAAAAAATGAACTAGAAAAAGGAAATATGACATTAGACAGAACTTTTGCTTTAACATCTAATGATTACTTGGCAAAAGGAGGTTCAATTCCAATTTTTGTGAAAAATGCCGGAATGGTCGCTATTGTATCAGTTTCCGGACTTCACGATGAAGAAGATCATAAAATCATAATTGACAGCTTGAAAGGAAAATTCATTCTGTAAAATAATAAAAATCCGGAACATAAGTGTGCTTAGCAGAGTTATTATTATAAACAATTAGAAACAAAATGAAAAAACTGAATCCCAAAATGAATAAATTATTGAGAAAACTTGCTATTATCTTCTTTCCATCATTCTTTTGGATAGCTTTAACCGCTCTGGGATTTGGGGCTCAAAGTTTATCAAACAGTATTGAATTATTTGGTATTTTTCTTTTATCGTTAATCTGTAGTTTTTTGCCTGAACGATTTATAAAGTTTAAATATCTTATTATATTACTTTGTTTAATTGCCTTTTTATCTCGACTTTTAATGCCGAATATACCTGAATAAGAAATTAACAATACTATAAATAAAAGGACTTTTACATAATGAAAAAAATATTTTATCTATTATTGAGTGTATTACTATTTAATGCTTGTCAAATAAACAAAAATAAAAAAACTGAAACTAATCTATCGGACATTGCCGGAGTGTATAAAACTACATACCCTTGTGCAGATTGCAGCGGTATTGAAGCAAATCTTACATTAACTAAAAATAAAACCTTTGTATATAACAGACTTTATAAAGATAAAAAAGACGGACGCTTTATCGACAAAGGCAAGTACACTGTAAAAGATAGCATATTAACAATTAAACTGGGTGATGATCCTATATATTTTCTTATAGGAGAAAATATGTTAACACTTTTAGATAATAATTTGAAATCCGACACAGGTATGTTTGCTTTGTATTATCAACTTAAAAAACAACAAAAGTTTAATTACGAAGGAAATTATGCAACATATTACGAAGCTGAAGATTCTTATAGAGGAACACTTTCTATTTTGCCTAAAGGGACTGATTATGAGGTTAATTTTTCAGCATCAAAAGTAAAAAACAGAGAAAATTGTAGATTTTCGGGAATTGGAAGTATTAAAAATGATACTCTTTGGGTGAATATTTCCAATGAAGCAGATAAAGAAGTGTGGATGTATATCGCTCCTTCTCATGATAATTTGGGCGTAGAGGTATTTACTAAAAATTTTGAAGAGCGCTTTCAAATGATGTTTTATTGTGGAGGCGGAGGTTCTTTGGCAGGAAAATATTTTAAAAATACCGTTACGAATAAAAGCATTGGTGTTTTTGATAATTCTGCTACCATTAAAGAAGTATTACATACCGTACCTTTTGACCAAATACGTAAAAAAGCAGGTCATGGAGAGTTTAAGGACGATATTTATGATGATTATGAAATATATGATCATAACGCCAGACACCTTTTTACGCTTACACCAAAAGATACAGCTCAAATAGAACAAAAAATCAATAGAGTCTTAATTAAAAGTCCGTTCTTTAAAACAGACAAAGGCATAAACTGTAAATCAACGTATAAGGATATAAAAAATGCTTATACCATTACCAAAATTGAGCCTACGAGAGAGCATATAGTATTAATCGTAAATGATATAAATGCGAATTTTAGCATTCCAAAAACCAAATTAAAAAAAGGTTGGTGGAATGATAAAACAAAAACAGTAAATACAAGTAAAATACCTTTAAATGCTCAAATAGATGATTTTATTTTATGGTGGAATAATTAAAAGAAGAAGTTCTTAAAATGTATATAATTTAAAGTGTAAATGAATTTTAGTGTTTCATTTACATTGCATAAAAGTATTTTGTAACTGCAAGATGGATTTTTATATTTTTTAAAAAACTCAGATTCTATTTTTATAAATCCTAAAGGTTAAAAAATTATGAAACAAATGTTTTTTTTGCTGCTGATTATAGTCCTCTATAGTTGCGGCTCTCACAAAAAATCAGAATATGTTAACAAACAAAACATGGAAAATAAATCATTAAAATCAAGCTCTATGGACATAAGCATGTTTCCAAAAGCTAAAGAAAATCAACTTAGGCACCTTATAGAAATGCCGACTTTACAGAATGAGCAAGAGCATAAGGTAGAAGTTTTTGTTACCAAAGAAATGAAGGTTGATTGTAATACTCATTGGCTTCAAGGTGAGTTAAAGGAAAAAAATGTTGAAGGTTGGGGATATAATTTTTATGTATTTGAAACCAATGGCGAAGTTTTAAGTACTTTGATGGCTTGTCCCGATAGCACTTTAACTAAAAAAGATATCTTATCGCAAAGTAAAATGCTGCCTTACAATAGTAAATTACCAATAGTTGTTTATACTCCCAAAGGGTATAAAGTAAAATATAAAATATGGAGTGTATCTTCTGACGAACATACGGCTACCTTGTCGGTACAATCGAAAATGTTAAAGTTGAAATTTGAAAGCAAAGAAAAGTTAACAGTTACAAACACGAAAGCAATAATAACAATTTACGGATTTGATTCTTCTCTGGCAGATGTTTCGGCAACAGCTATCGCCAAAAAGGAAATTGAAGTTTCCACAATTCCTTTTTCCGTGACAATTAATTTACCGCAAAATTCTGAAAGTTTGATTATTCCCGCAATAAAAAATAAAAAGAATGCTAAATATTATTTGTCGTTTGAAACGAAAGGCAAAAACATTCAATTAGAGCATTCGAATCAAAAATCAGACTTAGATATTTATACAGGAAAAGAGCAGTTTTTTTTCATAAAAAAATATTGAGCAAAAATGATAAAACCGAAAAAATTAAACAAGGGTGATAAGGTAGCAGCTATTTCGTTATCGTGGGGAGGAGCAGGAGAATTTCCGCATCGTTACGAAGCGGGAAAAAAGCAGATACAAGATGTTTTTGGCTTGGAAGTAGTAGAAACACGTAATGCTTTAAAATCAGCCGAATGGATTTATAAAAATCCAGAAGCAAGAGCCGAAGATTTAATGGAAGCACTTGCCGATAAGTCAGTAAAGGCAATAATATCCAATATTGGCGGCGAAGATAGCATACGCATATTACCTTATTTAGATTTCGATATTATCAAAAATAATCCTAAAATTTTTATTGGCTTTTCAGATTCCACCGTAACACATTTTTGTTTTTATAAAGCGGGAGTAACCTCATTTTACGGCACTTCCTTGTTGGTCGGTTTTGCTGAAAATAACGGAATGCATCAATATCAGATAGAAGATATTAAACGAACTTTATTTTCTAACAAAATTATAGAAGAAATAAAAGCCAATACACGCGGTTGGACTTCAGAACGCCTTGAATGGAATATTCCCGAAAATCAAAATATAAGCAGACGATTAGAAAAATCTGATGGTTGGAATTTTTTACAAGGCTCAGAAACGGTTTCGGGAGAATTGCTCGGAGGTTGTTTAGATGTTTTGGAAGTGTTAAAAGGCACATCGCTTTGGGTAAAACCTAATGATTGGAAAAATAAAATAATGTTTATAGAAACTTCCGAATCAATGATGCAGCCTAATTACTTCAGAGGTATATTAAGAAATTATGCAGCTTCCGGTATTTTAAAAAACATTAAAGGTCTATTGATGGGAAGACCTTATAATAATCAATATGCTAAAGAATACGAAAGTATTTTAAAACAAGTAATTGTTAATGAAGAAGGATTAAGCAATTTACCTATCATTACCAATATGGATTTTGGACATACTTGTCCTACTTTTACGATTCCATACGGAATAAAAGCGGAAATAAATCCAAAGAAAAAAACATTTTCGATAATTGAAAGTGCTTTGGAAAGTTGAAAAGATACATAAGAAATAGTGGTTTAAGCGATAAAATTAAAAAGTAAAAACTCGACAAAGTTTGGCGAAAAAAAATAGTAAATAAAAACTTACTGCTCGTACACAAGATTTTTTTAGCTAAAAATTAAAATTATGATTGCATTTCAAAAATTTATAGAAAAAATAATAGATATTGATGAAAAGGAATGGGCTGCAACCGATATAAAATCCCAAAAAGTCCATTAC
>PDWI01004229.1_pt1 | contig 19453 bp, 15 predicted proteins | sample 1430891 | NCBI WGS metagenome assembly PDWI01 (sample SAMN01162508, study PRJNA174530) | Oral metagenome, whole genome shotgun sequencing project. | biome: Marine environment; feature: Marine mammal; material: Swab sample of the gingival sulcus; isolation source: swab sample of gingival sulcus...
ACAATGTTGTTTCTACCTCGCAAATATAAGGCATTTACAACGAGCACTAACAGTATCACTGAGGATATGCTGTTGTTTCTACCTCGCAAATATAAGGCACTTACAACTAAGAAGAAATATAGTGAGGTTGTTCGTGGTTGTTTCTACCTCGCAAATATAAGGCATTTACAACCTTAGAAAAGCAAAATGGTACCTGGATAGAGTTGTTTCTACCTCGCAAATATAAGGCATTTACAACAGAGGGTAAGGAGTTGGGTATGACTTTAGCGTTGTTTCTACCTCGCAAAAAGGCATTTACAACAAAGAAATATTAAAAGAGAAAGGGTTAACTGTTGTTTCTACCTCGCAAATATAAGGCATTTACAACTTGATAGGGACAAATCCAGAGCATTTAAAAGTTGTTTCTACCTCGCAAATATAAGGCATTTACAACGCCTAAAGGACGAGCAAGACCATAACCCTCGTTGTTTCTACCTCGCAAATATAAGGCATTTACAACTTCTAAGAACTTTTCTTGCACCTCAGGAGGGTTGTTTCTACCTCGCAAATATAAGGCATTTACAACCCTTCAAATTTAAATATTAATCCAGTTGTAGTTGTTTCTACCTCGCAAATATAAGGCATTTACAACATTCCTTTGTTTCAGTAGAAAAGTTTTTGCGTTGTTTCTACCTCGTAAATATAAGGCATTTACAACATGAGTGAATGGCTACGAATCAATCATTTAGTTGTTTCTACCTCGAAAATATAAGGCATTTACAACTTACGGGCGTATTATTCGCCTCTGTAACAGTTGTTTCTACCTTGCAAATATAAGGCATTTACAACATTGTAAACCCAAAATACACTTATTACACGTTGTTTCTACCTCGCAAATATAAGGCATTTACAAACGCATCAGAGACACAAATACATTACATTACAGTTGTTTCTACCTTGCAAATATAAGGCTGTTTATTATTCAATTTAAAAGAAGAAATTAAAGAAATCTTTATTCCCCAAAAAACGACTCAATAGGTATTTTTTGAAAATACAATTCTCTGTTTCCTTCGTAAAGTATTCCGATGTATTTATTTTCGATAACTGTCATACAAGAATATCCAAAAGTACCTTCTTCATAGAGTTCTATTTGGTGTTCTTTATTCCAAGAATTACCTTTGTCTAAACTCACTTTTATCGTCATATGATTTCGGTGTGTTTTACTGTTTGGATTTGAGAAGAATAGCAAATCGCCGTGTTTTTCTGAATGATGAGAAATTAAACTCGCCATACAGTTAGGTTCTATCAAAGCACTACGAGAAGTAGCGTGTTTTGTCCAAGTTTTCCCCAAATCGGTAGTAGTCATAATCGTTCTACCGTTTAAAGAGTCCTTTCTGTAGGCTCTATTTCGGTCATCACGAGCGTTAATCATCAACGTTCCTTTGTCAAGTTCTACTACTTGTGCCTCTGTCGTTTCTGATTTGATACCAGTACCTACTTTCCACGATTTACCGTGGTCTTTACTGTAAATAATTGTAGAATATGGAACTGCTTTTTTGTCCTTATATTGAGCTGCAAAGACAAGCGTACCATCTTTCATCGTAATTCCTTTTCCTGGACCATTAAAGAAAAGTTTCCAAGATGGATTTTTGAGACCTTTTGTAATGTTAATTGGCTTTGACCACGATTTTCCGTCATCTTCACTTTTTACTAAAATCAATTGTCCTGTTTCTTCAGGTGTCATTCCTTCTTTAGAATCCCACCAAGCACGTTTGTCTTTTCCACCGTGTTTCCATAAAGCCGCTACCCAAATAGTGTTAGTAGCTCTGTCCACTAAAACAGCAGGGTCTCCGATACCATTTTCGTCTTGTGGCTTGTCTCCGTACGTTCCCATATCCATAATAACTTTCATAGGTTCCCAAGTTTCACCTCCGTCAGTACTTCTACTCATACCTACATCGACATTTGCTTGTAAATCTACAGAGCTGTTATAACGAATGTCATAAACACCTATAAGCGTTCCTTTATTTGTTGTTGCTAATCCAGGAATTCTAAAAGTGTGTACGCCTTTTTCATTTCTTTGCTTTAGAGCAATTCCGACGTGCTTCTGAACTGGTTTTTTATTATTAATTTCAATAATTTCTTCTTTATCTGTTGCAATAGAAGACAACTGTACGGCTACTTTGTCAGATAAGGTTGCTTTGTCATTTAGCGTCGCAGTTACCCAAAATGTATTGTCTGCTGAAACTTTTTCAGGTAATGAAATAGCCACTTTTGATGAAGTCGGAGCTACTTCCGTTGCTAAAGTTGCTTTTCCAAAAGATTTTTTTCCGTAAAAAACACTTATTTTTTTGATAATTGAAACATTTCCTTTCAAGTCAAGTGATATTTTTTTGAAAAAAGGCGTCGTGTCTTTTACTTTTACCGTAAATGAAAATATTTTATTGTGTTCTTTTCCTTTTAAGATAGGAAGTACAGATTGATGTTCTTTAAAAGAAACTTTATCTGATGGTATCTTATTAGTACAAGCAGTACCAAATAAGATTACAGAGATTAAAAATCCGATAATTAATTTATAGTTATTCATAAGGAATGATATTTTGGATATTTGTAATTTTTATGATAAAAAAAATCTTCCAATTAGAATGATTTTAATTGGAAGATGATGTTTTTTTAGCAGTACTCTTCGTAAGCACCCACGAGGTTGGCTGCAATTGCTTCTGCAGGTCTTCCTTCGATGTGGTGACGTTCAATCATATGCACTAATTCTCCGTCTTTAAACAAAGCGATAGATGGAGATGATGGTGGAAATGGTACCATAAATTCTCTTGCTCTGTCTGTCGCTTCTCTTTCAACACCGGCAAATACTGTTACCAAATGATTAGGTGTTTTATCAAATTCTAATGAGGCAATGACTGCTGGGCGAGCCGCACCTGCTGCACAACCGCAAATAGAGTTCACAACGACTAGTGTCGTCCCTGATTGTTTCATTACGTTTTCTACTTCTTCTGCTGTATATAAGGACGTGAAACCTGCGTTTTCTAACTCCTTTTTCATTGGTTCTACAATTTCTGCTGGATACATATTTTTTATATTTTTAATTATTTAGTGCAAATGTACTTATATTTTTTGGATTTCAGATAAAGCGTACAAAAACAAAAGTCTGTTTGTTTTTAGCACGACTATTTATGGGTTTAGCTCATTTTAGAATTTTCTATTTCTTTAATTCTTCATAAGCCTTTACCACAGCACTATGAGTGACTGTTTTATCTTTAAAATATTCTAAAAGGTATGTTTTTTCTTCAGGTGTTGCATTTAATTGCTTTAAAATATTGGTTAAGTGCATTTTCATATGTCCTTTTTGAATACCAGTAGTCGTTAAAGCTCTTAAAGCAGCAAAATTTTGTGCTAATCCAGCAACTGCTACGATTTTCATTAGTTCTTTAGCCGTTGGTTTCCCTAAGAGTTCTAATGAAAATTTAGACAATGGGTGTAAAGATGTTAGTCCGCCAACCGTTCCTAAAGATAAAGGAATTTCAATCCAAAAATGGAAAGTGTTATTTTCTATGTTACAATGAGTTAAACTTTGATAGTTGCCATTTTTAGATGCATAGGCGTGTACTCCTGCCTCTACGGCACGAAAATCATTCCCAGTGGCTAATATTACGGCATCAATACCATTCATAATACCTTTGTTGTGGGTTACAGCTCTGTGTACTTCAGCATTAGCGATGTCAATTGCTTGTTTAAAACGACGTGCAAATTCTGGTGAAATACTTTTCTCATCTGTTCCGATAGGGCATTGAACTTCCGCTTTTACCAAACAATTAGGGATGTAATTTGACAAAATAGACATAATAACCTCTATTTCGTCGTTTTCAAATTCCTTAGCAATTGCTTCTAAGCAAGAGTTAATGAAATTTGCCCCCATACTATCTTTGGTTTCAAAAGTGATGTGAAGTTGGTAATAATCTGACAGAGAACCTGTTTTGTCTCGTAATTCGATGTCTAAAATACCACCACCTCGCTTTTTCATATTTTCGGTAAGAGGTGCTGTTACGTCGTATAAATCCTGTTTTTTCTGTTGGAAATAGGTTTCTAAACCTTCTTTTTGACCTTTGTATATAAAGTGAATTTGCCCAATTTTCTCCGTATTGATGACTGTAGCTTTAAAACCGCCTCTTGTTTCCCAAAATTTAGCCGTAAGAGATGCCGCCGCAACTACCGAACTTTCTTCAATCACCATCGGAATGGTATAATACCTATCATTGATTAAGAAATTAGGTGCTACTCCATAAGGTAAATAAAAATTAGAAATCGTATTCTCGGTAAATTCGTCGTGGAGTTGCTGTAATTTTTCGTCAGTATTCCAATATTTCTTTAGTTCTACAATGGCATTTGAGTCGTTGTTAAAATAAGATTTAACCAGCCATTCTATTTTTTCATTTTTTGATAATTTAGAAAATCCGATTACTTTTTTGGTCATATTTTTACTGTTTAGTTGTTGGACTATTGATTTGTTTTTTTAAAGTTATATTCATTATTTTGCAATAGATACGCTTACCCTTCTTCCGATTCAAAATGAAGTAATACTTCTTTAACATTGTTTAAATAACTTCTTCCAATGGTAAATCGTTCATTATTAACGAGTAGGCTGTTTCCTTCGATAGCGTCAATTTGATCAATAGCGATGACAAATGAACGATGAATTCTTAAGAATTTATTCGCAGGAAGGTTTTCAATAAAGCTGTGTAATGTTTGATGAGTTAGGAAAGATTCCTTGGTTGTTGAAATCTTGATATAGTCTTTAACACTTTCAATAGATATAATTTCATCTATAACGACTTTTTTCAAAACTTTCTTGTTAAGTCTTACAAAAATAAAGTCTTGTTTTTTATTTTTTGTAGTTTCTGATACTTCTTTGGCTTTAAAAACTTTATTAGTAGCCTTTACAAATCGAGAAAAAGAAATAGGTTTTAGTAAATAATCTAAAACATCTAATTCATAGCCTTTTAGGGCGTATTCTTCATAGGCTGTTGTGATAATGATAAAAGGTTTTTTGTCTAAATTTTCTAAAAAATCAAGACCATTGAGTACTGGCATATTGATATCCAAAAACAGTACATCAACCTCATTCTCCTGAAAAAAAGAAAGGCTTTCGACTGCACTGTGAAAGGTTTTAACCACTTCCAATCCCTCTATTTTATCAATATAACCCTTTATAATTTCAACCGCAAGTGGTTCATCGTCAATAATAACACAGCGTAAACTCATAAATCTATTCTAATTTTAATTTTAGTTCCACAATATACAAATTATCTTTAGTATTAATGGATAATTTATAATCTTTTTGTTGGTATCTCAATTCTAAGCGTTTTTTCACATTTTTGATGCCAATTCCTCCTGTCTTTTTAACTGATTTTTCTTTATAAATAGGATTGACTACCTTGAAGTTTAAAAAGTCATTTTCTATATGGAAATTAATGTTGATGTAGAACTGATTTTCAGCATTGTCGGCACCGTGTTTAAAACAGTTTTCAATAAAAGGGAGTAGCATCATCGGAGCAATTTTTCGGCCTTCTACATCTCCTTTTATAGAAATATTGATGTCTATTTTATTCCCATATCTAATGCGTTGTAATTCCAAATAGTTTTTAATACAATTAATTTCTTTAGATAAGTCTTGGAATGATTTTTCGGTTCCGTATAGTAAATAACGCATTAATTCTGAAAGTTTTAAGACGATTTCAGGTGCTTTGTCTGATTTTTTTAACGTCAAAGCATAAATATTATTCAGTGTATTAAAAAAGAAGTGAGGTGAAACTTGTGAGCGTAAAAATCGTAAGTTAGTTTCTAATTGTTCTTGTTTTAGCTCGGTAATACGGAGGTCTTCTCGCATACGGTCAATTGTTACTTTAATCATTGCTACAAAGGACATTACGTACAATTCTCCTAACATCATTGTAATAGCATAATTGAGTGTAAAAGAGTAAGTTTCAGGTCCTTCACGCCACACATTTTGACTGACAAATAAAGCTGTTAGATAATATTTGAGTACCACCATAACAAATATAGATAGGGTAACAGCTGTTATATAACTGAAAAACTTTCTTCGATATACCAAATGAGGCATTAAGAAGTAAATATTAAAATAACTTAAGAAAATATGGATGGGAAATCCTAGTAAATTTGCTTTTAGTGAAAACCAATAATCATCGTAATAACTTCCCCATCTAAACGTGTTGAAAACAAAATAGATAAGCCAAAATATAAGATGATGTTTCCAAGAGGTCTTATATTTGTTGTTGGCAGTTATGTACGGTATTTTTCTTAAAAATTTCATTTTTTTCAAAAATATGAACAAATGTACAGCATTATTTTTAATTGTCAAATAAGTATTTCTGTAAGTAGAAAGTATAAAATTATAATGTATATTTGTTCGATTTAAATTTATAAATAATGAAAGAATTTTTAGCAAAAAAGAACATAGAAATTAGTTTTAAAAGGTATGTAGTCGATTCGTTAAACGCTATGGCAGTTGGTTTGTTTGGCTCGCTAATTATCGGTTTAGTACTTAAAAATATAGGAGTTTGGTTAGATTATCAACCTTTGGTAGACGCTGGGATAATGGCTCAAAAAGCAACAGGAGCGGCGATTGCCGTTGCTATTGCTTATACTTTTCAGGCTCCATTATTGGTTTTGGTATCGGCCACGGCTGTCGGTTTGGCATCGAATAGTATAGGAGGAGTGGTAGGTTGTTTGATAGCAACGATGTTTGTCGTAGAGTTAGGAAAATCGGTGAGTAAAACGACCAAAATTGATATTTTAGTTACACCAGCGACCACTTTGATTGTTGGTTTTATCATCATTTCTTTGGTTGGAGAGCCTATCAAATACGGAATGATAGAAATAGGACGATTTATAGAATCGATGACGCAATTACAACCTTTTGTAATGAGTGTCGTATTGGCTGTGATAATGGGGATGCTATTAACGATGCCAATTTCAAGTGCAGCGATTGCTATCTCTCTTTCTTTGTCAAGGGAGGCCGCTGGAGCAGCAACGATAGGTTGTTCGGCTCAAATGATTGGTTTTGCTATTATGAGTATGAGAGATAATAATATAGGAGGTGTTATCAGTCAAGGATTAGGTACGAGTATGTTACAAATTCCAAATATTATTAAAAATCCAAAAGTATGGATACCACCGATTTTAGCGAGTGCTATTCTTGCTCCGATTGCGATTTTGTTGTTTCATATGGAAAATATTCCAACTGGAGCAGGTATGGGAACGAGTGGTTTGGTAGGGCAAATCGGTACGATAGAGGCAATGGGTAATTCCACAAATATTTTGGTGTTGATTGGGATTTTCCACTTTGTAGCACCAGCAGTTTTAACCTATTTGTTCTATTTACTTTTACGAAAAATAGGGTGGATAAAAGACGGTGATTTGAAGTTAAACTTTGATTAGAAAATGTAAGAAAATGAAGAAACAACTACTCCTTTTTAGCACTATCTTATTTATATCTTGTAATAAAAAAAGCAACGATATGAAAACATCAAATGATATAAAAACGGACTATACGCAATATGTAAATCCGTTGATAGGAACGAGCAAAATGGGGCATGTTTTCCCAGGGGCGACTGCTCCGTTTGGAATGGTACAATTAAGTCCTCAAACGAATTTTGAGCCGATACACGATAAGGATGGAAATTACAATAAAAACACCTACGAATACTGTGCTGGGTATCAGTATAAAGATACAACGATTATCGGTTTTTCGCACACAAATTTTAGTGGGACGGGACACTCTGATTTAGGCGATTGTTTGGTAATGCCAACCGTTGGCGATTTGGTCTTAGACCCTATCAAAACCAAAGACGGACAAAAAGGATTTTATTCTACGTTTTCGCATAAAAAAGAAAAGGCAACGACAGGTTATTATAAGGTAGATTTGGATAGTCACAATATTAAAGCCGAACTTACCGCCACCGAGCGAGTTGGGTTTCATCAATATACCTTTCCGAAGTCGGAAAAAGCACATATTATTTTGGATATGGTGTATAATATTTACCATTATGATAACAAGAATATTTGGACGTTTATTAGGGTTGAAAACGATAGTTTAATAACAGGTTACCGGCAAACAAAAGGCTGGGCGAGGGATAAAAAAGTCTTTTTTGCAATGCAATTTTCAAAGCCTTTTAAATCGTACGGACATAAAAAATACGACCAACTCAAATACGACGGATTTTACAGACGATTTGACCAAGAGAAAAACTTTCCTGAAATGGCAGGAAAAAACATTAGAGCCTATTTTAATTTTGATACCGAAGAAAACGAAAAAATTAAGATAAAATTCGCTTTATCTTCTGTGAGTACAGCAGGGGCTTTAAAGAATTTAGAGGCTGAAATTCCACACTGGGATTTTGATAAAACACGACAAGAAACCAAACAAAAATGGAATTACGAACTTTCTAAAATAGAGGTTTCTATGATGAACAAAAACGATATGAAGACTTTTTATACCGCGTTGTATCACACTTGTTTATCTCCGATTATTTATGAAGACGTGGACGGAAAATACAGAGGTTTAGACCAAAATATTCATGCTTCCAAAGACTTTACGAATTATACGATTTTTTCACTTTGGGACACTTATCGTGCTTTGCATCCGTTGTTTAACATCACTCAACCAAGTCGGAACAATGATATGATAAAATCAATGTTAGCACATCACGATCAAAGTGTGCATAAAATGTTACCGATTTGGTCGCATTATGCGAATGAAAATTGGTGTATGATTGGCTATCACGCGACTTCGGTAATCGCAGATGCAATGGTTAAAAATGTAGGCGATTTTGATCACAAAAGAGCCTTAAAATCCTCTGTAAATACAGCAAATGTTCGTTATTTTGACGGTTTGGGCGATTATATAGATAACGGATTTGTAGCAGAAAACAAAAGTCATTCTTCGGTGTCAAAAACTTTGGAATATGCCTACGATGATTGGTGTATTTCGCAAATGGCAAAGTGTGTTGGTGATGCAAAAACAGAGGAAGAATTTACCAAGCGTTCCGAGTATTATAAAAATGTATATGATGCTAAAAGTGGTTATATGCGACCAAAATTGAGTAATGGTAATTTTAAGAAAGAATTTGATCCTATGGATACGCACGGACAAGGATTTATTGAAGGAAATGCGTGGAATTATGGTTTGTATGTCCCACAAAATATTCCTAAAATGATTGAAATGATGGGAGGGAAGAAGGCTTTTACTAAGCGATTAGATTCCTTATTTACTACCGAAATTGAGGATAAATACATTAGTAAAAACGAAGATATTACTCGTGATGGAATTATCGGGAATTATGTTCACGGAAACGAGCCAGGGCACCATATTCCGTACCTTTATAATTGGACGGGACATCCTAAAAAAACGCAACAACGAGTGCGAATGATTATGGACACAATGTACGGCTCAACCATTGATGGCTTATGTGGAAATGACGATGCAGGGCAAATGAGTGCGTGGTATATTTTTAGTGCTTTAGGCTTTTATCCTGTAACACCAGCCTCGCCTTATTATGCCATCGGTAGTCCGTTGGTAAAACAGGCTGTTTTGCATTTAGAAAATGGTAAAACCTTGAAAATTAACGTTAAAAATCAAGGAAAAGATAATGTTTTTGTGAAAAATGTATTTGTAAACGGTAAACAAGTAGACGGAACTAATTTATCACATAGTGATATTGTGAACGGAGGAGAAATTATTTTTGAAATGATGGGGATATAAGTGTTTTAAATCGTTAGTTTGCCGAAATACATTTGAGAATTTACTCTTCACTGTACAATGGTTTAGATTTTATACATTCTAAAATTGAAAATAATAATATGTGTTTTCAAAAAATAATGTAAGTTTGCAGTTAGAAGAAATTTAAACTTAAAAAATATGGCACAAAAGCCTAGCATTCCTAAGGGAACACGTGATTTTTCATCAGAAGAAGTAACAAAGCGAAATTATATATTTTCAACCATTCGAAAAGTTTTTGAATTGTATGGTTTTCAGTCTATTGAAACGCCGTCGTTTGAAAATTATGCTACTTTAATGGGAAAATATGGAGATGAGGGAGACCGTTTGATTTTTAAGATTTTAAACTCAGGAGATTACTTGAGAAAAGCCGATAGTAAGCTTTTGGAAGAAAAGAATAGTCAGCAATTGACTCCTCAAATCTCCGAAAAAGCATTGAGATATGATTTGACGGTACCGTTTGCTCGTTATGTGGTGCAACATCAGAATGAGTTAGCATTTCCGTTCAAACGCTATCAAATGCAACCTGTTTGGCGCGCTGATCGTCCGCAAAAAGGGCGTTTTAGAGAGTTTTATCAATGTGATGCTGATGTTGTAGGTAGTAAAGGCTTGTGGCAAGAAGTGGAGTTGATACAAGTCTATGATGAGGTATTTACTCGCTTGGGATTGAACGGTGTAACCATAAAATTAAACAATCGTAAAATATTAGCTGGAATTGCTGAAGTGATGGGAGAGCAGGATAAGTTGATAGATTTTACAGTAGCATTGGATAAGTTGGATAAGATAGGTGAAGACGGTGTTATTAAAGAAATGTTAGGCAAAGGAATTTCCGAAAATGCGATTGAAAAAATAAAACCGCTATTTAAATTTGAGGGTGATTACAACGAAAAAATAGCTCAATTAGCTACTTTACTAAAGGATTCGGAAGAAGGAGTAAAAGGGGTAGAGGAATTACGTTTCGTAGTAGATAATATCGTTGAATTAGGCTTACAATCAGCGAATTTGGATATTGATGTTACCTTAGCGAGAGGTTTGAATTACTATACAGGAAGTATTTTTGAAGTACAAGCACCAAAAGGAGTTAAAATGGGCTCTATTGGAGGAGGAGGAAGATACGATGACCTTACGAGTATTTTTGGACTCAAAGATATGAGTGGTGTTGGAATTTCTTTCGGTTTGGATAGAATTTATTTGGTATTGGAAGAATTACATTTATTTGATAAAGTGATATTGCCAATTCCACAGATTTTATTTATCAATTTTGGAGAAAAAGAGGCTAGTTACAGTATGAAAGCCTTGCAAAAATTGAGAAAAGAAGGTGTTATTTGTGAATTGTATCCTGATTCAGCAAAGTTGAAAAAGCAGTTTAATTATGCTAACAAACGACAAATTCCTTTTGTAGTAATGGTAGGAACCTCTGAAATGGAGTCAGGGCAGTTTACTTTGAAAAATATGAATACAGGCGAGCAGAAAACAATTTCCTTTGAAGAGTTGTTAGATTTGATGTAAAACATTAAATTTGCGCACTAATTTTGTAATTTTATGGCAGAGAATAAAGAGCAAATAGAAGAAATGGGAGATAACCACATTGGTTCATCGGCAAAAACACCTTTACGAGAAGATGCTTTTGAATTAAGTGATGAAGAAAAAATTGAGCGTATTGCTGGGAATGTAAAAGAGATTTTAGCAACTCTCGGAATGGACTTAACAGATGATAGCTTGAAGGGGACTCCTTTACGAGTGGCAAAAGCCTATGTAAATGAGCTGTTTGGTGGATTGAATCCTAAAAATATGCCTAAATTATCAACGTTTAATAACAACTATCAATATGGCGAAATGTTGGTAGAAAAAAACATCGTTGTTTATTCTACTTGCGAACATCATTTGTTGCCAATTGTAGGACGAGCTCACGTGGCATATATTTCCAAAGGAAAAGTTATTGGTCTGTCTAAAATGAATCGAATTGTAGATTATTTCGCTAAAAGACCACAAGTACAAGAGCGCCTTACGATGCAAGTAGTACAAGCCTTACAAAAAGCTTTAGGAACGGATGATGTAGCCTGTGTAATTGATGCAAAACACTTGTGTGTCAATTCTAGAGGTGTGCGAGATATCTCAAGCAGTACCGTAACGGCAGAATTCGGAGGAGCATTCAAAAATGAAAAAACGAAACAGGAGTTTTTGAATTACATCCAGTTAGAAACTACTTTTGAGTAATTTTTAAGGAAATTTATTTAATTTATCGAGAATACAATTTACATATGTCAGTTGTATAGCTAGTCTTTTATAGATTTTTTGTTACTATAAAAAGGCTACCATATTATTTGGAGTGCGACCATCATTATAAACAACCATAGTATTCCGTTTTTAATCATTGGTTTTTTGATGTTTTGCAATAGGATTCCAAATATAATCGATAGAGGAAATGCTAGTAAAAGAGCATTAAAAATAGTTTTTTCTGAGGTGTAACCATTAACAATAACTGCTATTAAGAAGTGACTGAATAAAATTTTCCAATTAGCAATAAATTTTTTTCCGATACTTACTGCTTTAGGTCCAATAAATAGAAGACTTATTAATATAAATATGCCTATGAATACAGTAGGTATAATATTATGTGTAGAGATTAGATAATTGAGTGAAAAATCAATATTTTTAGGTAATAAATAGTCTTTAAAAGAAATTTCTGTAAAGCAATACACATAAGTAAAAGCTAAAAATAAAGGAGTGATCCATCCTAGAAGACTTGTTGCGATGTTTTTTAGAGTATTTGTATTGTACGTGAAGACTGCAATCAGTAACAAAAGTAAAAATAGAGTGTTCCAAGGTTCAAATAATGTAGCTAAACCTATCCAAAAGCTACTATTGAAAATACTTTTTTGTATAGCAGTATTGTGATTATGTAGCCCATAAATTTTAAATAGAGCAAATGAAAGAGGAAGTATTGACAGAATATTGAAATTGATGTTGAGATTGTTGAATAGGGAAAATACAATTAATACGAATAAAATAGCTGAATAGTTGTTTTTTAGTGTGAGTTTTTGATTTTTAACGGTAAATAGTAATATGTATAGGCTTATGCTAATAGGTAAAAACAAGTAGAATCCTTTTTTAATACTTTCTAATTGAATGCCATATTCTTGAAAACTAATTAAAAAAGAAAGTAGAAAAAGAATTAAAAAAACAGTAATTGTCGAAAAAGGACTTGTTTTTTCAAAAAAACTTGCAATCATTTTAATTTATTTTTTAAATTTGCCGTAAATATATATCAAGATATGTTAGCAAACAATATTTTTAAAGCAATTGGCGATTTTTTTACAAATGTATTATTTCAACCTCTTAATGCAATTCGTTTTACGGATAACTGGTGGTTGCAGAATGCATTCAGTTGGTTATTAATTTTAATAACTTTTGGATTTTTCTTCTACTGGTTAGGACAGATTGCAAAGTATAAAAGAGAAGGAAACGAATAGGTAAGTGGGAAGTAAAAATAAGTTAAAGAGATTTCGAGAAAACGAAACATTTTCGAATGTTATCCAACCAGAAAGGGAAGAGGTATGCTCTCATTTTCGTTGGAAAGGAAAGTGGACTGAATTTTTTGGGAATGAGAATCCTATTGTTTTAGAATTAGGATGCGGAAAGGGTGAATATACCATAGCATTAGCGGAGAAGAATCCTGATAAAAATTACATCGGAGTAGATATTAAAGGAGCAAGATTTTGGCGAGGAGCCAAGACGGCCTTAGAAAATCAACTTTCGAATGTGGCTTTTTTGCGTAGTCAAATTGAGCTGATTGATTTGTTATTTGACGAAAATGAAGTTAGTGAAATTTGGATTACGTTCCCTGATCCTCAAATTAAATACAAGAGAACCAAACATCGACTTACGAATACGGAATTTTTGCATAAATATGATAAGGTTTTGAATAGTGATGGCGTTATTCACTTAAAAACGGATAGTGAATTTATGCATGGATATACTTTGGGATTATTACACGGCGAAGGACACGAAGTGTTGTACGCACACCACGATGTATATGGGAATTACCATTCGCCAGAGGAGGTTGTAAGTACGCAAACATTTTACGAAAAGCAGTATTTGGAACAGGAAAAAGCAATTACCTATATTAAATTTAAATTGAACTATTAGATGACATTTGAGAATAGAGATTTTAGGACTTTTGAGGCTCTTTCAGAAGTGAAAGAGGGAGTGGCTTCTTGGAAAGCACCGAGTAACATTGCTTTGGTGAAATATTGGGGGAAATCCAACCCTCAATTACCTAAAAATCCGTCTATTAGTTTTACGTTAGATAACTGTCGTACAGAGACGAAAGTTATTTTTAAAAAAGTAGATAAAACTACCGATTTTCAATTTTCTATCTTTTTTGAGGGAAAAGAAAAACCGTCTTTTAGACCTAAAATTCAAACTTTTTTTGAGCGAATAGAGGTTTATGTTCCTTTTTTAAAAGAATATTATTTAGAAATTCATTCTTCTAATACTTTTCCTCATAGTAGCGGAATTGCGTCATCAGCCAGCGGTATGTCTGCCTTATCGCTTTGCATTATGAGCATTGAAAAACAATTAAACCCAACGATTTCGGAGGAATATTTTACAAAGAAAGCCTCTTTTTTAGCAAGGTTGGGTTCTGGGAGTGCTTGTAGGAGTGTAGAGGGAGGTTTGATTGCTTGGGGAGAACATCCATTTATTAAAGGAAGTTCTGACTTGTATGGTGTGTCATTGCCTTTTGAGGTAAATGAGATTTTTCACGATTATCAAGATACGATTTTGTTAATTGATAAAGGAGAAAAACAAGTTTCGAGCACCGTAGGACATCAATTGATGCAAGGACACCCGTTTGCTGAACAGCGTTTTAAACAAGCAAATCAGCATATAGAAGAGTTGTCAAAAGCCTTGATAAATGGTGATTTAGATACTTTTATCCGAATTGTAGAAACGGAGGCATTGACTTTGCATTCGATGATGATGACGAGTTATCCGTATTTTATATTGATGAAACCTAACACTTTAGAGGTTATTCATCAACTCTGGGACTTTAGAAAACAAACAGAAATTCCAGTTTGTTTTACCTTAGATGCTGGAGCAAATGTACATATTCTTTATCCTAAGAACTATAAAGAAAAAGTCTTAACTTTTATCAAAAATAATTTGATAAAATACTGTCAAAATGAACATTATATATTAGATAATGTAGGACAAGGGAGCGTCTTTGCTTAATTCAATTTGATATACGATAATTCGTTAATTTCTATGAACTAATATCGAAATAGTTTAGTAGAAATTTATTTTACTTGTTGTGGTTCTGCTGGTTTATCGAACACAAAAGATAATGAAAGTCTTAAGGTATTCTCTAATGGTGTAACTATTTCAGAAGTATTAAACAAGTAGGAAATATCTAAGGAAGTTCTTTTGTATTTTAAGCCTGTTCCTATTGTAAAGAAGTTATTTGTTCCTTTAGTGATATTTTCATAAAAATAACCTGTTCTGAGGGCGAATGTTTTATTAAAAAGATATTCTAAACCAATCCCCCAGGAGATTTCTTCTAACTCTTCCTCAAATCCTCTTGGAGCATCGCCAAATGAGGAGAAAATACCTTCAATAAATCCTTTATTTCCTTGTTTGTAAGGAGGCTGATTTCCTTTGTTGATGGAAACATTAGGTGTTGGAACTAATAGTTTGTTGAGATCTAAATTACACGATAGACGATTTTGTTCATTAAAAATAAAATCAAAGCTACCTCCAACTCTCATATTAGTAGGTAGATAATTTTTGTTTGATTTGTCATTGGTATAAGAGACACGAGGTCCTATGTTAGATAAGTTAAAACCGAATCTCCAAATACCATCAAAATTGGTGTATTTTACAGGAAGAATATAGATTCCAGATATATCAGCAGCCATTGTGTTTGCTGCTTTCATTGTAGAATTTACTGATTTGATACCTAAATCAGAATGAATGTATCTCAACGTTACTCCCATTGCATAATTTTCGCTTAATTTCAAAGAATAAGATCCGTCAATAGAAAACTCACTTATCTTTTCAGTACCTGTTGGAATTCCCATAGAATTGGTCAGTTCTATATCTCCAAGGTTGAAATATCTAATTCCAACGGCATAAGCACTACGGTAATCTAACTTTTTATAAAAAGAAATTCCACCTAAAAATACATCACTTACCACTTCTCTTAGCCAAGGAGTATGGAAAATACCTACTGCCATATCATTTTTCATAAATACATATTTTGAGGCATTCCAGTATTGAGCATTGACATCGTTCATAGTGGTTACTCCCACGTTACCCATACCTCCAGACTTAGCATCGGGGGCTATTTGTAAGAAAGGTGCTGCAGTGACTATAGGATTTAGCTCTTGGGCTTTGCTTGTAGATAGTGTAAGTAAAATAATAAGTGTTAGTAGTAATTTTCTCATTCTGATTTTTTTAGTTAAAACTAATGTTTATTACATATAGTAAAAGCTATAACGTAATTGCGGGCAAATTTAGTATATCATTATGGAATAATCCATAAAAAAAATGAAAAATTGACTTTATTAAAATGTTGTGTATAATAAAGTGGTTTTACACACGTTATCATTATGAAAATTAGGGCTTGCTAAAGTTCAAAAAATAGTTTAAATTGCACCCCGTTTACTCTAAGGGATAAACGGTAAACAATGAGAGGTAATTTTTTAGGATTTATCTTGTGTATAGTTTTGATTTATAAATAAATAAAAATAAATAAATGAAAAGTCGAATAAAACAGTTAAGTTTTGTATTTATGGGGTTATTACTCACCGGTTGTCAATATTTGGGTATGGGAAGTAAAAAATCTCTAACAGGTTGGACGGATAAAGACAAAGAAAAGGTAGGACTTTTTGCTAGAAAAAATAAAGAACAGAAGACCCCTCCTGGGATGGTTCTTATTGAGGGAGGAACTTTTACTATGGGAGCAGTACAGGATGACGTAATGTTTGATTGGAATACGACTCCTACAAGACAACAAGTTAGATCATTTTATATGGATGAGGCTGAGGTAACGAATAATGAGTATCTATTTTTTACAGTATGGATGCAAAAGGTTTTCCCTTCTGATAACCCTGATTATAGACATATTTCTGAATCAGTATTACCAGATACTTTAGTTTGGAGACATGTTTTAGGGTCGAATGAATTACTTACGGAGAATTATTTTAGGCATCCAGCTTATGCTGATTATCCAGTAGTAGGTGTTAGTTGGATTCAAGCAAATCAATACTGTAAGTGGAGAACAGATCGTTTGAATGAAAAATTATTGATAAAAGAGGGAGTACTGAAAAATCTTTATGATGATCCTTATGTTAAAATGAAGGGTAAAGATCATTTTAGTACGGAAGTGTATTTAAGTAGTCCTGATGATCTTTTTAAAGGTCAAGACCCATATGATAGTAGTGTTAGTGGAGGGAAGAAAAAAGGTATATTTGGTGCTGTTTTAGGAATTTTTAGTAAAGGTGGACAAGGAGGAGAGGAAAAGGCTAAAAGTTCTCCAAAATTTATAAGAATAAATGATGGGGTACTTACTACAAGATTTAGGCTTCCTACTGAAGTAGAATGGGAATATGCCGCTCGTGGAGTAAGTGAGAATAGAGAATATAATAATGTGAGAGGTCGTAAAAAATATACTTGGAATGGTAATTATACAAGAGGAGGTAGAGGTGATCAGTTAGCAAATTTTAAACAAGGAAAAGGTAATTATAGTGGAGTGAATGGATGGAGTAGCGATAATGCGAGTATTACTAATAAGGTAAAATCATATCCTCCTAATGCTTTTGGTTTGTATGATATGGCAGGAAATGTTGCAGAGTGGGTAGCTGATGTATATCGTCCGATTATTGATGATCAAGCTAATGATTTTAATTATTTTAGAGGTAATATTTTTACAAAAAAATTAATAGGTGCTGATGGAAAGGTTTATATTATGGATGTAAAAGACATGTCTTATGATACATTAGATAATGGAAAATTAGTTCCAAAATATTTACCAGGAGAGGTAATCCATGTCCCAATTACTCGAGGAGATGCTTACATGAGGAATAACTATAATAAATCTTATAATGTTAATGTTTCTGATGGGGATTTATCATCTACTAGATATTATAGTAAATTAGAAGAGAAGGTGAAAAAATATGGAGTTAATAATAATGAAAAATATCGTATGTATAATCACCCTATAAAACCAAAGCAGTTAGGAGAAGGAGGTAATTTACAAGATACTTACGATTCCAAAGTAAGAACTTCATTAATAAGTGATAACTCACATGTTTATAAGGGTGGTTCTTGGAGAGATCTAGAATATTGGTTAGACCCTTCGCAAAGAAGGTATTTGCCAGGATATTCAGCTACAAACTATATAGGATTTAGGTGCGCAACAGATAGGATTGGTTCAATGTCAAAAGATAGTGGTAGAAAGGCTTATCCTAAAAATAGAAATTAATAAAAACATTTAGAAAGTCTCACTAGTTTTAGTGAGGCTTTTTTTTGAGATAAAGATCTATTATGGAAATAGAAAAAATTTACACTTATTACAAGCAAAGTTATTTAGTAGATACTGATACTAGAAGTATTAGAAAAGGAAGTATATTTTTTGCTTTAAAAGGAGAAAATTTTGATGGTAATGTGTTTGCAAATAAAGCTATTGAGTTAGGATCATCTTATGCTGTTATTGATGATAAAAAATACCAATCAGAGAGAACAATTTTAGTAGATGATGTTCTAGAAACTTTACAAGAATTGGCTAAGTATCATAGAAAGCAGTTAGGTATTCCAATCTTAGCTATTACGGGTAGTAATGGTAAAACTACTACAAAAGAATTAGTGAATACTGTTCTTTCTAAAAAATATAAGGTAGTAGCAACTAAAGGAAATTTGAATAATCATATAGGAGTACCATTGACATTACTTTCGATGTTACCTGATACAGAATTTGGAATTGTAGAAATGGGAGCTAACCATTTAGGAGAAATTAGTAAACTGTGTAGTATTGCACAACCTAATTATGGTTATATTACTAATTTTGGAAAAGCACATTTAGAGGGATTTGGCGGGGTGGAAGGAGTGATTAAAGGGAAAACAGAGTTATATACCTACATAAAAGAGACTAATGGAACTTGTTTTGTAAATGGAGAGGATGAGATTCAATTGGATAAATCTAAAAACTTACAAAGATATTTGTTAGTCGGTAATACGGAGTTATTGCAAACTCAGCCTTATGTCTCGTTTCGATATAAAGAGATGATTTTTAATTCTCATATAATGGGAGTCTATAATTATCAAAATATCAAAGTAGCTCTTACGATAGGAACATTTTTTGAAGTTTCAAAGGAGGCTATGAAAGAGGCCATTGAGGAATATATTCCAAACAATAATCGTTCACAAGAGTTGAGAAAGGGAACAACTCGTATTATATTGGACGCTTATAATGCAAATCCAAGTAGTATGGAAAAATCGTTGGAAAATTTTGCCTCACTTTTTGAAAAAAAGAAAATAGTATTTTTGGGAGATATGTTTGAATTGGGGACGTATAGTGAAAAAGAGCATCAGAGAATATATGATATGACTCAAAAATTAAATTTTACGTCTGTTTACCTCATAGGAGAACACTTTTCAAGAGTTAGA
>PDWI01004230.1_pt1 | contig 19451 bp, 22 predicted proteins | sample 1430891 | NCBI WGS metagenome assembly PDWI01 (sample SAMN01162508, study PRJNA174530) | Oral metagenome, whole genome shotgun sequencing project. | biome: Marine environment; feature: Marine mammal; material: Swab sample of the gingival sulcus; isolation source: swab sample of gingival sulcus...
TGTAAATATCATAATAAGAAAATAAATTTTCAGCACTGGAGAAAGGTTTTTAAATCTTTTAATCATTAGCCTGCTACAACTCCATTAGGCACTTCTTTTTCTGGCATAGCGAGAACTGGCGTTATTCCATTGGAATATCCAATATCAAATAACATTCCTTCTGACATCATACCAGCCATTTTTTTAGGTTTAAGATTCACAACAAATAGAGCTTGTTTACCCTCTATTTCTTTATCATCTTCTCTTTCCCCTTTCATACCAACAAGAATCTGTCTTTTAAAACTTCCAAAATCCACTTGTAAACAAACTAGTTTAGAAGAATTAGGAACATCCGTTACAGAAAGTATTGTTCCCACTCTAATATCTAATTGATCTAAAACCTTCATATCGATACTTTCTTTTACATCTAACTGTTTCATATTACCTCCTTTGGTCTGTTTTAAAAATATTAAAGCCCATTTCATTACATACTTTTTTAATCATAAGCTGAGCTCTAACACTATTTCCTACTTCATCTAATTTAGGTGAAAAAGCAGCTATTGCACCTATATTTGGTATTACAGATACAATTCCTCCTCCAACACCACTTTTACTAGGTATTCCTACTTCATAGGCCCATATTCCTGATGAATCATATAATCCTTCCATAAACATCTCTGAAAGTATTTTTGATGTAATTTGAGTATTAAGTACTTCTTTTTTAGTCATTGGATTATATCCACCATTAGCAAGTGTTGCTCCTACGACCGCTAAATCTGTTGTATTAAAAAGCACGGAGCACTGACGAGTATAGATATCACAAGCATCTAGCGGATCCGAATAAATATATCCAGCTGATTTCAGTCTAAAAGCTATTGCTTTATTATGATCATTTGTTGCCTGTTCTGATTCATTGATTTCATCTGAAAAATTCAATTTTCTTCCTGCAAATTCTGTTTGAAAATGATATATTTTTTCCCATTTGCATTCCTTATCATCACCCTCTATCATACTCACAGTTGCCATAGCACCTGCATTTACAAGCGCACTCATCGGCTTCCCATCATGTAGTTCTAAAGCAAGTACTGAGTTAAATGGAAGCCCTGTTGCACTCGTTCCTATTTTTTCTTTTATCGCATCAGATCCATGTTCCTTTAACACAAGTCCTAACGTCATTATTTTTGAAATGGATTCGATAGCAAATTCATATTTATAATCACCTAATTCTATTTTATTTCCATTGATATCCATAAAAACAAGTGCTGAAAGACTGGAATCTACATTCTTTAAAAAAGGAATATAAGATACATTCTCCCCTTCATCTAAATCTTTATATTTTTTATAAGCTTTTTCCATTATTATTTTTAATTCTTCAAGCATAGTCCTCTCCATTATATTGATAAATTTTTATTTTTAAGTAGTATATTTTCAGAATATAAGATTGAAAATAATATCAGCATAGAACCTAATATCAATCGATAATTAAATGGTTCACTAAATAATATAATACCAAGTATTGAACCAAAAACACTTTCAAGTGACAGAATAATAGAAGCCCTCTCTGCCGATGTATATTTCAGCCCATAGGTATAAAATAAAGTACATATAACATTTGAAAATATTCCAAGATATATTACTGAGATAATAATCGTTTTATTAAAAATGATCATTTCATCAGAAAAATAGAATATAATCCCTGCAACAACAGCCGCTGTTACAAACTGTATAAACACAAGTATAATAGGGTCTTCCTTTTTAGCATATTTATCCGTAACAGAAGCATATAAAGCAAATATCAGTGCACATATAAGAACATAAACATCACCAATATTTATAGAAAAAGTATCGCCAAGAGTTAAGAATGCTATCCCTATAAAAGTTAAAATTGCTGCTATAATACTTCTAATTTGTATTTTCTTTTTTATAATAAAAAACGAAGTAAATGGTATCAGTACAATATTAACACTCGTAAGAAAAGCTACATTAGTAGTTGTTGTTGACTTCTGACCAATAGTTTGAGTAAAAAATCCAAAAACTAATAATAATCCTAATATCACTCCCTTCCCAACAAGAGCTTTATTTAAAGTCTTTAATTTCTTATATACAAAAGGAAGCATAAAAATACTGGCTAGTATAAACCTTATTGTCGTTAAAAATATCTCCCCTGAACCTGCATTAAGAGCTATCGCTACTACTGCATATCCTATCCCCCACATAAGAGCAGATAAAAAAAGTATGGATTCTCCTAATAATTTCTTCCCTTTAATCATATTCCTCCTAATAAAAAAGTTCTGGTTCTTTTCTATCTTTATATATTTCTTCAAGTTCTTTTTTATGTTTAATGTAATTTGGATCATCAAAGTATTTTGCCCCACTAGGACATAATTTAACACATGAATTACATTTAATACATTTATAGACTATTGACGCATCCTCTCTATCTATTCCATCTACCGGACATACTATAGCACATAATTTACAATTATTACAGTTTCGGTTTGTTTTTGGCTTTATAAGCCTAAAATCATAATAATTACCATCCACCCCAATAGGTCTATAATAATTTCTATAAGGTCTAGTTCCTTTAACCTCAAAAATATTATACTCATTATTTTTAAGTTTTGTAAGTATAATATCTGAAAATTTATTTATTATTTTTATATCTTCTTTATCTGGTCTATTTTTAGCAAGCTCTTTCGAAAAAGAATGTTCACCTATAAATGCAGCAGATGCTATTAATCTAAAATCATTTAATAAATCATTTAACTCGACAAGTGCATCATCAAAGTTTCGATTACCATATACAACAATTGTGACTAGTTTTGCATTATTCCCCGTAATATACTTCAACTTTTTTAATAAAAGATTAGGAACTCTCCCTGCATAAACCGGAATACCAAAGATTACAATATCATCCTTTTTAAAATTAATATCTTCTCTATTGTTAAGCTTTGTTATATCAATCGTTTTAAACTCATGAGAAATATTATTCGCTACTCTTTTTACAATCTTTTCCGTTGTTTTAGTAGCACTAAAATAAACTGCATACACCATTATATCTTCCACTTAGTCCTCTTAAAACTCAATAAGCTTTCCAAAATAAAAATTATAATACTCATTGATAAAATAATAAACATCACATCTAAATAAGTATAAAATGAAAGTCTTTTGATTATACCAAAAAATCCCCATGCCACTGAAATATTAAAAACTGGATTCTTATGTATTATCTGAAACCCTATTATCACCACTACATATATAAACAATAATACGGTACAAAATAATCGGTAATTTCCAAAACAAGAGCAATCATTTTTAAGTAAATAAATTAAAAAATTAACTATAGTAGCTATTGAAACCCATCCTGCATAAAATCCAAATGCAATATCATATATTCCTTTTTCCCGTTGATTTAATTTATTAAGTTTAATAATAATAATAAATAAAACAGCAACAAATGCTAGTATAATAAAAAATGATGCTGCAATAAGCATATAAGAAAAAGCAATAATCCATAATATGTTTAGTATAGAGCTTATCCAAAATAGAACCGCTATATTATCAATAATATTATTATAATATTCATTATTTTTAACATAATTAATAACTAAACTGATAAATAATAATGCGTAAATAAGTATCCATATACTAAATGTGAATCCAGAAGGCGTTAAAAGAGTTGGAAAAGAACTAGATACATAACTCTGTGAATGTCCATTTATGAAACCTTTAGTCGAAATAAAATTTACTATTATAACTAAAATTAAAAAAAATAAACTAATTAATATATTTTTTTTGCTATGTGTAATCGTTCCCATTTTCCCCTCTAATCTCGCCTATATGATATTTTTTCATTTTATTATATAAATTCGTTCTACTAATATTTAGTTTTTTAGCAACTATTTTTTTATTACCATTATTTTCATTTAAATATTTTTTTATAATTTTTATTTCCACTTCAGCAATATAATCTTCTAATTTCTTTTCTTTTATAATATCCACTTTACTTATATTGTTTCTTATCTTATCAGGAAGATGCTCTGATTTAATAATAAGATCAGAATCTATTAGATTAATAGCTCTTTCAAGAACATTTTCAAGCTCTCTAACATTTCCAGGCCAATGATATACTTTTAAAAGTTCTAAAGCTTTTTTATCAATACCCTCTACATAAAAACCTATTCTATTTGATATTTTCTTTCTTAAATAATTAGTTAGACTTTCTATATCTTCAAGTCTCTCTCTAAGAGGTGGTATTTCAAGTTTAATAACATTTAGTCGATAGTATAAATCCTCTCTGAATTCCTTATTTTTAACCATCTCTTCTAAGTTTTTATTAGTAGATGCTATAATCCTTACATCCACTTTTATTGTTTTATTACTACCTATTTTTTCAAATTCTTTTTCCTGTATTACCCTTAGTATCTTAACCTGCATATTAAGTGGCATATCACCTATTTCATCAAGAAGTATAGACCCTTTATCTGCCATTTCAAACTTCCCGATTTTTCCTTTTGTATTCGCACCAGTAAACGCACCTTTTTCATATCCAAAGAGTTCGGATTCTAAAAGGTCATATGGTATAGCAGCACAATTAATCTTTACAAAAGGTCCATTTCTTCTTTTTGAAGTTCTATGAATACTCTCTGCAAAAATTTCTTTTCCCGTACCAGATTCACCTGTTATTAAAACACTAGAATCTGTTCTAGAAGTCTTTTTAACGACGGATTTAAGATTTACAATTTCCTCACTACTACCTATAATAGTATCCAAAAAATCTTTATTATCATCTTCAACGAGTTTATCCTTATAATATTCTATTTCTTCATTAAGTGTATGAATTTTCTTTGAAAGCGCATAAAAATCATTTATATCCTTAAACATTACCTTCCCTATAGCACCTACAATTTGACCATCTTTTTTTATAGGAATTCTCATAGAAATCATCTTATTTCCGTTGATTTCTTGAATTTCACCAATCTCTCTTTCACCAGTAATTAATATTTCATGAAGACGAGTATTTTTTATAACATCCGTAACATGTTTTCCTATAACATCTTTTTTACCGACAAACTCTTTATATTTTTCTGACATCATTGTGATAAAACCATTAGAATCTACTATAACACTCCAATCATTAGTAAGATTCATAAGCTTTGTTATATTATCTAAATTATACTCTTCTTCCAATTGCATTTCACTCTCAGTAATATCCTTCACAATGAGAAGATATCCATTATTATCAAGAGATTCAAGTGAATATAAACAGATATCCAATAATTTATCATTTGATTCAAAATGATGAATACAATGATTATTAACACCTTTATATATACCAAGTATATTCTTTATAGAACCCACTTCTTCTAAATGATATCCAAGAACATTTCGATCTAAATTCAAAAACTTAGTAGCGTGTTCATTTATAAAAAATATTTTTTTATTATTATCAATACCTATTATACCGTCTGAAATATTATTTTTAATTATTTCAAGTATTTCCTTTGTTATATTCATACTCTCTTCCTGTTGTTCATTATTTGAACATTTATTTTCTTTGTGTATATTTTTTAAAACTATAATATATTAACATTCAGTATAGCAATAAATTTAAAAAAATTCAATGTTATATATATAAAAAAATACTAAGTCATAAAATAAACTTAGTATTTTATATAAAGAAATATTTAGTTTTTATCTTTCAACAACAATAGCTGTCGCTTGACCCCCACCAATACATAAAGTAGCAAGTCCAGTTTTACTATCTCTTTTTTCCATTTCATGAAGAAGTGTAACTAAAATTCTTCCACCTGATGCGCCAATTGGATGACCAAGTGCAATAGCACCACCATTAACATTTACCTTATCCATATCAAGACCTAAATCTCTAGTAACAGCAACAGCTTGTGCAGCAAATGCTTCATTACATTCTATTAAATCTAAATCTTCTACTGATTTATCTACTTTTTCAAGAACTTTCTTCGTTGCATAATATGGTGCATATCCCATTATTGATGGATCAATACCAGCAGATGCATATCCTTTTATCGTTGCTAAATATGGAATATTAAGTTCTTCTGCCTTTTCTTTAGACATAAGTATAAACATTGCTGCTCCATCATTAATACCTGATGCATTACCTGCAGTAACCGTACCATCTTTTTTAAATGCTGGTCTCAATTTTGAAAGTTTTTCAATAGTTGTTCCAAACTTAGGATACTCATCTGTATCAACAACTAAATCATCTCCTCTTCTCTGTGGAACACTTACTGATACGATTTCTTTTTCAAATTTACCAGCTTTAATAGCTTTTTCTGCCCTTAACTGACTTTCTAAAGAAAGTTCATCTTGCTCTTGTCTAGTAACATTGAACTTCTCTGCAACATTCTCTGCAGTAATACCCATATGGTAATCATTAAACGCATCCCAAAGACCATCATTAATCATACTATCTACCATTACATCATTACCCATTCTCTTACCAAAACGAGAATTTTTAAGAACATAAGGTGCAAGAGACATATTTTCTGTACCTCCTGCAAGAACAATATCATTATCTCCAGCAAGTATTGTCTGTGCTCCAAGTGAAACCGTTCTAAGTCCTGAACCACATACCTTATTTATCGTCATTGCTGGAATACTCTCTGGGAATCCTGCATTAATAACAACTTGTCTTGCCACATTTTGTCCTAATCCTGCTTGAAGTACATTACCAATAAAGACTTCATCAATCATTTCTGGTTTAATACCAGCTCTTCTTACAGCTTCTTCTGCTGCTGCCGCACCTAAGTTAGCCGCTGACACATTCTTAAATACGCCACCAAATGCTCCTATTGCAGTTCTCACTGCACTAACTATAACAACTTCTCTCATTATAACCTCCATCTATATTTAATCTCATTATCATTTTATTACTATTATATATAGCAATTTGCATGCCAACTTTTATAAGTCTTTAAATTACAAGCTTATAAAAAAGATTACTTCTTTGTAACAGAAAGTTTTAATATATTGTCCATATTTTAAACATTAATTTGTTGTTATCTGAAGCCATAAATCGTTATATAGTTTTATCTTATCTCCTAAATACTTAAATTCTTCCATATTTTTAAGATTTGAAATGTCTGGATACGCTACTTCATCATCTCGTTCTTCATCTGTTAATAGTTTGAAAGTCTCTGCATTAGGCGTTGAATATCCAACATATCTAGTATTTATTAGCCCAATATCTGCTCTGAGAATATAATCGATAAATTTATGAGCATTCTCACTATTTCTAGAAGCTTTTGGAATAACCATAGCATCTGTCCATAAATTGGACCCTTCTTTTGGTATTACATATTTTAGTTCCGGTTTTTCATCAATCATCGCAACTGCATCACCATTCCACGTCACTAAAAAAGCTGCTTCATCTTTTAAAATGATATCCTTGCCATTATCTATAACATAAGCAAGAACTAAATCCCTTTGCTCTATTAAAAGGTCTCTAGCTTCATTTAATTCTTTTTCATCAACGGAATTCATAGAATATCCTAATAATTTCAGGCCGATCATTATAGAATCTCTATAAGAATTATTCATTAAAATTTCATTTTTATATTTTTCATCCCAGAGAATACTCCAAGAATCAACATCCTCTTTTACTATATTGGAATTATATAAAAGACCATTTGTTCCAAAGAAATAAGGAACAGAATACTCATTATTTTTATCATAATAAAGCCCTTTAAACTCCTCTGAAATATTTTTAAAATTAGGTATCTTCGATAAATCAAGTTTTTGAAGCATATCTTCTTTGATCATTCTTTCTACCATATAATCAGAAGGAATTACGATATCATAAGCAGTTCCACCATTTTTTATCTTTGCATACATCCCTTCATTCGTATCAAACATCTCATACACTACTTTTATTCCTGTTTCTTCTTCAAAGGATTCGATAATAGACTCATCGATATAATCTCCCCAATTATATATATAAAGTTCATTTTCTTTTTCTGAACATGATGTTAGAAGAGCTACTAAAATAAAAGTAACAATCACTATTTTTTTCATTCTTTTTCCTCTCTCATATTTACCAGTATTAAAAGAAACATAACAACAACAAACATTAATGTGCTCAGTGCATTAATTTTAGGACTTATACCCCTTCTGGCCATTGAAAATATAGCTATTGATAAATTATTTACACCATTTCCTGTTGTAAAGAAACTGATAACAAAATCGTCTACGGACATTGTAAATGCAATAAGAGCACCTGTTATAATTCCAGGAAATATCTCAGGTAATACCACTTTATAAAACGCTTCAAATGGCGTTGCTCCTAAATCAAGTGCTGCATCTACCGTATCCTTTGGCATTTGTCTCAATTTAGGTAATATACTTAAAATTACATATGGTATGCAGAAAGTAATATGTGCTATAAGCATGGAAAAATAACCTAATTTAAAATTAATAAATACAAATAATGCCATTAAAGAAACACCCGTAACAATATCTGGATTTAAAAGTGGAATATTATTAATCGATAATAATAATTTTTTCCTTCTTGAACGCATATTATATATTCCATATGCCCCAAATAAGCCTATAATACTCGAAATAAGAGCAGAAAGCACCGCTACGCTTATTGTGGTACCTAAAGCGGAAATAATCATTCTATCCTCAAATAACTCCTTATACCAGTGCAGTGAAAATCCTGTAAAGTTTCCACTATACCTTCCTTCATTAAATGAAAAGATGATTAGAAATATTATTGGAAGGTATAAGAATAAAAATAAGAGAACTAAATATGCATGTTTAACTATTTTCTTTACCATAGTCCCTCCCCATTATCATTTCCTGTAAATGGTATTGAAACGAGTATCATCAGTACAAGTACCATTGAAAGTGCTGAACCTAAATGCCAATCCGATAATAATAAGAACTGCTTTTCAATTAAATTACCTATTGTACTCACTTTTCCTCCACCAACTAAATCTGGTATTACAAAAGAGCTGAGTGCAGGTAAAAAAGTCATTGTTATACCCGAAACAATTCCAGGAATAGAAAGAGGTAGTATCACTTTTCTAAATATCCTTACATGATTCGCCCCTAAATCTTCAGCAGCTTCTATAACATTAGAATCTATCTTTTTTATCACTGTATAGATTGGTAAAACCATAAATGGTAGAAAATTATATACCATCACAAGAATTACTGCATATTCAGTAAACATAATATGAAATGGCCCTAATCCAAATATACCAAATAATGAATTAACAAATCCATTCTTGCCAAGTATTGATTGCCATGCATATGTTCTTAAAAGAAAATTCATCCACATTGGCAGTATTAAAAGGACAAGAAGAAATTTTTCTGCCTTTTTTGATACTCTATTCATAAAAAATGCTAAAGGATATCCTAATATTAAACATATTACTGTTGAAATAAGAGCTGTTTGAATAGACCTTAAAACAACTTTTAATATCCCTTTTTCAAAAAATACTTTATAATTATCTAAACTAAAAGTTCCATCAGAAAGTGTAATACTATAATAAAGTATGATGAGTATCGGAAGAATAATAAATACAATACTCCAAATAACAAATGGTATTCGACTATTTTTCTTCATCTTTCACCTTCTTCATTATATGGAAATTACAAGGCTCTACATACACATGTACTTCTTTCCCTTCTTCTACATATCTTGTAGAATGTATCATCCACTCATTAGAATGATCTGTAAATATTATTTCATAGTGAACACCTTTAAATATAACATTCTCTACGATACCAGAAAACGTTGCATTTTCTTTTGTTGTTATTTCCATATCTTCAGGTCTTATAACAACATCAATGAGTTCATCTTTTTCAAAGCCTTTATCCACACATTCATAATTTTTCCCAGCAATATCTACTAAGAAATCTTCTTTCATTATGCCATCAACTATATTACTCTCTCCTATAAAATCTGCTACAAAAGCATTTTCCGGTTCATTATAAATATCTGTTGGACTTCCGATTTGCTGAATCACACCATTATTCATAACAACAACTGTATCACTCATCGTCAGTGCCTCTTCTTGATCATGAGTAACATATAAAAACGTAATGCCGAGCTTTTGCTGCATTTCTTTCAGTTCAATCTGCATATCTTTTCTAAGTTTTAAATCAAGCGCTCCAAGAGGTTCATCCAAAAGAAGTACCTTTGGCTCATTAACAAGAGCTCTAGCTATTGCTATTCTCTGCTGCTGACCTCCTGAAAGAGCTGTTATCTTTCTCTTTTCATATCCACTTAAATTAACGAGTTTAAGCATTCTAGTAACTTTTTTATCAATTTCATCTTTTGGAAGCTTTTTAATCTTCAGTCCAAAAGCAATATTTTCATAAACATTTAAATGAGGAAATAACGCATATTTCTGAAAAACAGTATTTATTTCTCTCTTATATGGTGGGATGCTCACCAAATCTTTTCCTGAAAAAAGGATTTCTCCCTCATCTGGATTGATAAAACCACCTATCATTCGAAGTGTTGTCGTCTTCCCACATCCACTCGGGCCTAACATTGTTACAAATTCATTTTCTTTAATTTGCAAACTGAGATTATCTACAATAACATCATTATCAAAACTCTTTTTAATATTTTTTAATTCAATTAAATACATAAAACCCCCTAAAAACTTGGCGGAGAACTAACCATTAAAATTTTAGCATCTCTATTTGATTCATTATAAATTTTATGATGCGTATTTGAATTATAATAAAAACTTTCTCCTTTTCTTACTATGTTTTTCGTATTATTTATTTCAAGTACAATACTTCCCTTTAAAACATATCCGAATTCTTCACCAAAATGTGCTTCTTCATCAAATAAAACAGAACCTGGTTTAAGCTCTACAAGTATTGGTTCCATTGTATTTTTCTGAGCATTATATATAAGCCAATTTACTAATACCCCTTCTTCTAAACCTTCTTTAACAAATATATCATCTTTTTTAAAAACGTATTGCTCATCTTCCTCTTGACTAAAGAACTCCTCAAGATTCATATTAAAGACATCTAATATATCCGAAAGAGTTGCTATCGAAGGAGATGTTAAATCCCTTTCTAAAAGAGATATGAAACTTTTTGATAATTCACATCTATCAGCAAGTTCTTCTTGAGTTAATCCATAGGTCAGTCTTAAATTTTTTATTTTTTCTCCAATAGGCATATAATATCCTTTCTTATACTATATTAAACAGTGAGTTTAATATTACTAAACTAATGTACAATAATTTTATCAATAAATCAAGAGAAATTTAAAATATTAAACAAAAAATTTAAAATACTAAACAAAATCACAAAAAAAATATTAAGATTATTTCTTAATATTTAATAGGATATCTATTTCTCTCACGGATTTATTAAGTCTTCTAGCGATTGTTTGATTATCATAACCCAATGATTTTAATCTCCTAAGTTCTATCATAAAGTCATCCGTTTCCTCTTTTTCTATAGGCCTTATATTATTTTTCTTTTCTTTTTTCACTTCTTTTTTATTATCAAGTACTCTGTAAATATCATTAACACTATTTCTAGTAGCCATTAATTCATTTTCAATATTTCTAATTTCTTTTTCATGAATAGAATACTTTCCTTCTAAATCATGAACTATTTCATAAAAAGAACTATTTATTTCTTCTAAAGAACTTTCAAGTTTTTGAATTTCCTTTACCAAATCTGTTTGATTTGATATATTTAAATTCTTAAAAAAACTTATATTCTTTACTTCTCTTTTTATAAGAAATAAAGATAGTAGTATAATTGTTATTCCTAAAAAAATACTAAGAAAAATTTCCATGTTACACCTTTATATCAAAAAATGATAAATGATCATCAAAATATTTTTTTTCTTTTTTATTTTTCCTATCCTTATCATTTTTTTTATTATTATTTTTTTTATTTCCTTTATTATCCCTTAACTTCAGTTTATCTTTATCTTTCAACTGATTAACAGAATTCTCTCTTATTTTTTCTTCTTTTTCTTCCTCAATATGACCTTGTGTCATATTCATCTCTTGAGATGCTTTTTTAGAATTCTCATCATGTGAAAGTCTTTGAACATTAGGCATAATAACCTGCATATCTATAGGTTTAATCATAATAAATCACCTTCTAATAATACGATTTCCCCACCATCTTTTTTTATTTTTACATAATCCGTTCTATTTTTTACATTGTATAAAGAATGACCAATTTTAACTCTAACTCCAGGATAAACTGTCTTCGCTTGAACAAAAGCATTATTCAATCTAGCAAACAATTCATTCAGCTGTCCAAATTTCACGCCTATTTCTTTATAAGCTTTTGTATAATCATCGAGAGACGATGATGTGGAATGGTATAAATTATGTATTCTAGGGTTATCTGTTTCCGTAATTTGTTTCGAAAGGATTTTTAACGCTTTACTTAATTTATCAATATTATCTCTATAATCTTTAATTTTATCAGTTGTTTCTTGATATTCCTGAATAAGTTCATTTGTTAATCCTAAATTAAGCTTTGTAATAACTCCTAGTTCACTTCCTATTTTCTCAGCAATAATATAATTTTTGGCCATAATTTCTCCACCTAAAATCATACCTTTTTTACCAGAAGCAGTAATATGTTCATCAGATGTTACTGTGGAATGAATAATAGAATTAGCATATATAGGTCCTTTCGCTATGCATGTACAAGAATCTAAATACTTACTCTTAATCTCTCCATTTGAAATAATAGTAGATTTTTCATTACCCATTACTCCACCAGATATTATAATATCTCCCTCTGCTGTAAGATCAGCACTTTCAACAATCCCTTTTATTTCTATAGAATCATTCGATTTTATAAAATATCCAGTTGTTACATTACCATCAACTATTACCTTACCATTAAAAGTTATATTCCCAGTTTTAATACCTACATCACCACGAATTTCAAGTATTTCAATAACAGAAATTTTACCATCATTAAATTCAGCATTTCCTGCACATGTAGCAATAAGACTCATTTCATCTTCGCTTAATTTAACATTTTTACCAAATTTAAATGCAATATCTTTCCCGTCTTTTGGTTTTATAATTTTACCTGTAACAGTTGTCCCTTTTTGTCCTTTAGTAGCTGGTATCTTATGTGCAAGACACTGACCTTCTTCTACTAAATGAACAAAATTCATATTTTTAAAATCAACAGTCCCATCTTCATTCAGAGATGGTTTTGTATCATTATTCATTTCTACATCATAAACAATTTGAGCATTTTCACCATTGATATGTTTTATTCCGTTTGCAATTTCAACATCATATGCTATTGATGGATCTTTAATAATCTTATCAATCATATTCACATCAATACCAAAAATTACGTTTTTATCAGCAAGTGCCTTTTGGATATCATTTTTTTTCAAAACATAGTCTTCATCTAAAATTTCAATAAAAATGAATGCTTTATAATAGTCACTTGAAAGATTTATTTTTATATTATATTTTTTATCAACTATGTCTTTCATACATATCCCCTTACACAAAATCAGAAACTTTTAATTTCAGTTTACTTATCGCTCTTGAATGTAATTGAGAAATTCTTGATTCTGATATTTCTAAAACCTTCGATATTTCTTTATAAGTAAGCTCAGAATAATAATACAGTTCAATAATTCTTCTTTCTTTAAAAGGAAGTGTATCAATAACCTCTTTTAAAAGTTCTTTTTTCTCACTTTCAATAAGTTCTTTTTCAGGTATATTCCCATCATCTTTTATTGAAATATTATTATTTTCACTTAATTTTTCATCTAATGAAACAACTGCAAAAGTAGAGATTTGATGTAAAAGATCACTTAAATCCTCCATAGTTATTCCCAATTCTTTAGCAAGAAGCTCATCAGAAAAATCACATCCATATATATTTTGAAGCCTGTTTGTGGCTCTCTCTAAATCTTTATATTTTTGTCTCATTGACCTAGGTATCCAGTCAAGAGCTCTTAGTTGGTCAACTATCGAACCTCTTATTCTTATATTTGCATATGTTTCAAATTTATTTCCAAGCTTATAATCAAATTTTTCAACAGCATCTAATAAACCAATAACACCATATCCCACTAAATCATCATATTCTACATTCGCATTATAACTATTATAAAGTCTTCCTGCAATGTTTTTAACCAATTGAACATATGAAACTATCAATTCTTCTTTTGCTTTTAAATCCTTTTGATCCTTATACCTTTTCCATAATTCTAAATTTGACATAATACCCCTATAGTTATATTTCTTTTACTCCATGACCTATCGTCTTTACTATAAGTTTACCAGTATCTGAATAAAATTCAATAGTTCTTCCAAAATTTCCTCCAGTATCATCAGAAATTATTGGTATTTTTAATTGTTTTAACAAATTTTTTACTGATTCCGCATTTCTTTTCCCAATCTGCATAATAGAACCACTAGTTAACCCTGAGAACATCTGAGCTCCACCAGCAATCTTTGCAACCATATCTTTTCTATTTGCACCAAGTTTCTCCATATCATTTATTATATGTATAAGACCTGTATCTGCAAATTTATCAATATTAGTATTATTTTTCATTAGTTTACTAGAAGGCAACATAATATGTGCCATTCCTATCACCTTTGTTTTCTTATCATACAAACATATTCCAACGCACGAACCAAGACCTAAAGTAGTAAGAGCAGACGGATGTCTAAGAACTTTAGCATCTGCCATACCAACCTTTATAAGATCCATCATATTTTCACTCCTAAGCTCCTCAATATTGTGCCATATGATTCCACTTCTGGTATAAGGATAAAAAATCCATTTACCGAATGTCCATTTTCAATCTCACTAAACTTATTTTCTATCAATAAAATTTTATCTCCAAATAATCCAAAATGAATAGCTGGAACAGAAAGTATAGCTCCTGCCATATCACATGAAATAGATGGTACGGATATTTTAATATTAAGTTTAGTAAGTTCTGCTAACGATGAAATATATGCTCCCGTAAGAATATTACTAATTTCTTTCAGTGCAGATAAAGATATCTCATTCAATCCATCATCTGCAACACCTGGCATAAGAAGATTTAATAGTTCAGTAGATGATTCTTTTGTTAAAAGAAACATAATACTACCATCTATATCTCCTTCAATCTTTAAGAATGTTCCCACAACTTCTTTTTCAGCTCCTCCAAGAACCTCTGGAACATCAGAAAAATCTAAAACATTAACCATTGGAATATCCATATTCACTCTTTTATCTATAAGTTTAGCGAGTGCTGTAGCTGCATTACTTGCACCAATATTACCTATCTCTTTTAAAATATCAATAATTATTCCATCAAATCTTTTATATAGATTATCCATAATATCTCCTATTCGATCATTTCTTCAATCTTAAGAAATTTAAATATATCAAGTATCATTATTATTCTGCCATTATCTTTTCCAATATATCCAATGTAATCTTCTTCATCAGATGTATTCGGAGCTTTTTCAATACTCTCTTCACTCAATTGAAGAACTTCATATGATTCATCAACTAAAAGACCAATATTATATTCATTGTATTTTAAGATTATTATCCTACTATTCTTATCAAATTCCCTATCTTCTATTCCTAGTCTCTTTCTAACATTGATTACCGGAATAATCTCTCCTCTTAAATTTATTACACCTTGAATAAAATGATCTGTAAAAGGTACACTTGTTATATCTGATGTCCTTTCTATATTTTCAACATATTTTATATCTAAAGCATAATTTCCTTGTTCTATTTTAAATAATACATATTCTTTATTATCCATAAGACCTCCTAAAATAGCTGATTAGGATCTATAATCAGTGCTACTCCACCATTACCAAGTATAGTAGCTCCTGCTATTACAGGTATCCCTTTTAAATATTTCCCTAAAGATTTAATAACAATTTCTTGTTGACCAATTAATTTATCAACTACTAAACCTATTTCCTCAGTACCTTTCTTAACAATAACTACAGTAAGTTCTTCTTCTTTTTTATCATCAAAAAAACCTAATCTTTCTTTTACTCTAACAAGTGGAAGAGTGTTTTCTCTATAGAGAACAACTTCCTTGTTTTGAAGGAGATTAATATCTTTTGACTTAATAGAAGTTATTTCAGATATATTATTAAGTGGAAGTGCATATTTATCATTTTCCACATATACCATAAGAGCCTGTATAATAGCAAGAGTAAGTGGAAGTCTTATAATGAATTTAGAACCTTTTCCTGTTTCTGAAAGTATATCAACAGTACCACCTATTGAAGCGATTTTACTTCTTACAACATCAAGTCCCACTCCTCTACCAGATAAATCTGTAATTTCTTTGGCAGTAGAGAAACCAGGAAGGAATAATAATTTAATAATCTCTTTATCCGTTAATTTTTCTAATTCTGCTCTTTCCATTAAACCTTTTTTAACAACAATATCCGATATCTTAACTGGATCGATTCCATTACCATCATCTTCTACTTCTATAATAACATGATTTCCTTCTGGATAAGCTTTAAGATTAACAGTTCCTGTTTCCGATTTACCTCGTTTAATTCTATCTTCTGGCGATTCAATACCATGATCAATAGAATTTCTAATAAGATGAATAAGTGGATCTGCAATCTCATCAATAATTGTTCTATCTACTTCTGTATCTTGACCTGTCATAACAAGATTAATATTCTTATTTAAATCTTTTGCTAAATCTCTTACCATTCTAGGGAATCTATTAAATACTCTTTCTACAGGTACCATTCTTACTTTCATAACAGCATCATGAAGACTAGTTGTTATTCTCTCAAGATATAAAACAGCATCATTCATAGACTCTTTTGTAGAATCATTTTCTTCCATTGTTGTTTTAACAATGATAAGCTCTGAAACTAGATTCATTAAATTATCTAATCTATTAATATCAACTCTAACTGTTTTAGCAGTCTTATTCTTCGCTCTTTTCTCTTTATTATCTTTCTTCTTTATTTCTGGTGCCTTATTTACTTTAAGTTCTTTTTCCGTTTCTACAACTTCTTCTTTTTCTTCTGATAGCTCTATATTATTCAAATCTAAAGGCACTACAATACAATCTTGAATTTCTGATAAATTTTTTATTTCTTCTTTAATCTTATTTTCATTTTCTTTCGTTACAAATAATAATTCGAAGAAATCATCAAATTTTTCATCTTCAATATCTTCAGCACTAGGATATGAAAGAAGTATTTCACCTAATCCTTCGAGTGTATTAAATACTATAAATGATCTTGCAGCTTTTAGCATACAACCATTATCTAATATCACTTTAATTTTAAAAGCATTATACCCATTATTTAAAGAATCTTGTATAACTGATACAGAAGTTTGCATAATATCAATATTAAAATCATCTTTTACTTCTTCTACTTTTTCTACTTTTTTTTCTGATGATTTCTGATTATTATCTAAGTCAGCTAAACTTCCACCTGATGCTAATAAATTAAGTCTCTCAACTAAACTCTTATTTTCATCATCTTCTTCATATCCATTATCCTCAATAAACAATATATGTTTTCCTAGTTCATCAAAACATTCAAATAATATATCGATTATCGTTTGATCTATCACGAGTTCGTTATTTCTAACTTTGTGAAGTACATTTTCCATTTCATGAGTTAAATCAGCTAATTTTGAATATCCCATTGTTCCAGACATTCCTTTTATAGTATGAGCAACTCTAAAAATTTCATTTATATACTCAATATTTGACATATCATTTTCTAAATCTAATAGAACCTGATTCATACTCTGTAAATGCTCATTTGACTCCTCGATAAAGAGTTCTAAATATTGATTCATATCCATAAGTTATTCCTCCAAATAATCTTTTATTTTATCCGCAATACTATCTAATGGCAAAATATAATCATGTAAATCATTAATTATTATAGACTTAGGCATACCAAAAACTTTAGATGTAGCTTCATCTTGAGCTATAACATCAAATTTTTTAAAAGATCTGAGATGCCTTACACCTTCTGTCCCATCTGAACCCATTCCAGTCATAATAACAACCATTAATTTACCTATTTTACAATCTGATAAAGTTGTAAGAGTATAATCTATAGATGGTCTATGTATTGAATTATAATAATCTGAATTAAGTTCAATCTTATATGAATTACTAAAATCACGAAGTCTTAATTGACATCCTCCTTTAGCTATATATAATGAACCTTCTTTTAATATGTCATTATCTTTTGCCTCTACTACATTTAACGGCACTTTTTTGTTTAATCTTTCTGATAAATTTTTAGTAAAACCTTCAGGGATATGTTGAAGCACTACATAAGCAGCTTTAGAATCAACTGGAATCCTTTCAAGGACTGGGATTAAAGCCTTAGGACCCCCAGTAGAAATTCCAATAACTACTAAATCAATTTTATTATTAAGCATTTAAATCACCATTCTTATTTGCAAGTTGTTTTTTAAAAACATATGAGAGTATTGTTTTAATATCTTTATTATTTAAATTTTCAAATTCTATACCATATTCAAATTTATTATCTACCTCTAGTTTTCGAATAATTTTACCTGGTATAATAAAATCTTCGCCTAAAAACTCTATATTAGCATATACCACAGAATTTAATTCTAGTTCTTTTTGTGTTGATATCAAAATACCCACACCACTAATATTTAAAAGATTTACACTAATATCTTCCTCTTCTTCTAAATATGATAATTTAATATCTTCATATGTTTTCACTCTATAATATCTTCTTCTTTGATGTTTTTTAATTTCAGAGACTATCTTACATTTAACAGTATAAACACTACTTTTCTTTTCTCTTTCTAAAAATACCATATCAAAATTAACGATACCCACATTTTCTTTTTTTACAGTAACTGATACTTCTTTATTCATTGGTAAAAAGTATAAATGTCCTTCATGTATCGGATTATTAATAAGTAAATGTTCTGAGTCAACAACATCATATATTGCTGTTTCAAGTATCATAGGTTCTTCATTCTTATTGAAATAAATTATTTCAATATTATCACCAATATCAATATATCTTTTGTTTTTCATACTACCTCTTATTTGATTTAAATAATTTTTTAATAAATGAAACAAGAGATTTCGTCTCTTCCTTAACAACATTCTTTGTCTCTAATTTTTCTGCTATAAGGTCTATTCCTTTAGATGCCAAAGAATTCGGAAAAGCTATTGTATAAGGCTCTTGTTTTTTTACAGCTTTTTTAACATTTTGATCTTCATATAGATATCCTAATAAATCTATATTTCTATTTAAAAATTTATCTGTAGCAATATTCAATTTATCAAATACCTCTTTCCCTTCTTTATTTGATTCAATTCTATTAACTACAACTTTGATGTCAGAATTATCTGAATTTAAATTTTTAATCAGTGCATATGCATCTGTTATAGATGTAGGGTCTGAAGTAACAATTATTATTAATTC